>Ga0172366_10003177_pt1 | contig 12925 bp, 10 predicted proteins | sample LakKivSesite69cm_FD_114533 | JGI IMG/M metagenome (GOLD analysis project Ga0172366, IMG submission 114533) | Sediment microbial communities from Lake Kivu, Rwanda - Sediment site 69cm | ecosystem: Environmental > Aquatic > Freshwater > Lake > Sediment | place: Rwanda: Western Province, Lake... | reverse complement strand
CCCGTGATCTGCTTTCGATCCACGTGAAATACCCCCGCCCGGGCAATTTTATCCTCGCCATTGCATTCATGTCCGGCATGGAGATCGACTTGTTCGAGGCTGGCCAGAAGGAATTGTCCCTACTCGATGCATTCAGAAACGAGTTAATCGGGTATTTCGGCGATTTCGTGCACCTCAAGGAATTCGAGGCCGCCCGCGCATGATTACACGACGAAAGAAGGTACCATGACGCGATGCGCGGTTGTGGATTATATCATCAGCGTGGTCGGACGCGTAACAAGTATGTTGCACGGCGACAGAATTCTTTTTTACTCGATCTGAGTCAAAATCTTCAATAAGGTCGCCCACGTCATTCACCGCAATAACGTGCCAGTTTTTGGGAATCAACATTATGGGACCATTGCTAGATACTTTGCCCTTGTCGGTCGAGCTGCACATCATTTCCGCGTTTGTTCTCGTAGTACTTGGATCCGAGATTGCACTCGTCCTCATGATGCATCGGCGGAAACACCCGGAGAGTGGCATCCCGGCTATCCGCGCTTGCCTTGTTGGTGTTAGAACGTTCGTGGCGATGAACGGCGTGGAATTGATCGCCCAGTTGTTCTATGGCACGTTTCTTGAATCCCGAATGCTTATTTACTTGATGTTCCTTGTCATTATAGATGGTGGCTGCATTTCTTTCTTTGCCACGCTCCGCTTTTTCGTCCGAAACCGTCCGGTCTTGTTCCGAGTGGCTTTATCCCTGGAGATCGCTTTGAATTCGGTCGTTTTGGCCTTTCATGTCGTCGAATTGCTCTCTTTCCGTTCCATCGTGTTCCTTCCCGATTTTATAAGCGTCGGAACGACTTCGCCGATAATCATCGGCCCCCTCACTTTTATAATAGTCTTGAACGTGCATGGTGATCGGGAGATCAAGCCGTATTACAGATTCATCATGTTCGGCCTCATACTGCTCGGCTTCGGGGGCGCATTCCACCTCGTCCCTGTAGAGGATGGTCTAGCGGCGGTCGGCATCAGCCTGGACGTGACCGCTTTCGTGTCGATGGTATCTTCCATCATCGGGGTCGCCATTTTTCTCGGTACCATCTACGTGATGCCGTATGTCGAGGACCTCTACTGGAGAAAGGCATTAGTGGGGCTTTACGTGCTCGATACCAAGGCAGGGCGCATTCTGTTCAAGCGGGACTTCCAGGTCGCCAGGGACATGGAACCGCCCGCGGTCTCCGTTAGCGACCGTGATTCGGCGTTGATGGGCGGCTTGAGCGGCATCGATGATCTCGTCCGCGAGATGACCAGCGATGCGGGCGGCAGGCTCGAATTCATCGACAAGGAGGGATTGAAATTCATGCTGTCGTGGTACAAGCAGCTGCTGTTCGTCGTCATCGCCCGGATCAACTTGCCCGTTATCAAGGCCAAGCTGGCCGAGTTCAAGAACCATTTCATAACGCAATTCGCTGACGAGATGAAGGACAAGGCAGCGATCGAGCTCCGGCAAGACGATCTCGTCATTGCGGTGGATCGCGTGTTCAAGGGGAGGGATGCCGCGTGATTCTCGTCTACCCAGATTCAGTTCCCCTCACGGGACCGTTCCGGCTGCCACTGATGCTCCTGAACATTGGCATCATCATCGCCGCCTTGAACGTGGCGCTCATCTACATCAAGAAATACGTGACGCTGCGCGATTCGGTGAAGGGCACCCGCGTGCATGCAGCGTGGGCTTCCTTGTTCCTTGGATATGCCATGATGATTCTTTTCTATCTTCTCGGCGCGATGTACACGACGACCATGTACCAGCGATATCACTGCTTGCATCTCGGGTACTTGAGCGCCGCGACGGGTGCATTTTTCTTTATCTATTACATCGAGCAGCTTCCATACATCGCGAGGCGGCGCGTGTTCACGGCATTGTTCGGCGTGTTGTACGTGGCACTCGTCATTATGATTATAATCGGGTTCATCGTCGATCTTGGCACATTTTTGCAGTGGTTCGCAGCTAGTTTTTGGGTGCCGAACTTTGGCTTTATCATCGGCTATATCTACAAGATAAACAAGTTATCGATCGGAAAACTACGCCGGTTATCGGTTCTCGTGGCAATCGGCTTCGCGATCCTGATCTTGGGCATATTAGGTTCCACTGATGCAGTTCAGCGTCCTCTCGGTCTAGGGGTCCGCCTCCTTGCGGACACCTTCCAACTTGGAGGGGTTGTTACAGTCGGTTGGTTCTCGTCAAGGTTACCTTCCTGGAAGGAGATCGAATGGGAGATCGCCCTTGATTCCCTATATATCATATATAAAGGAGGCGTGCTGGCCTACGAATACGATTTCCACGCGGCATCCCACGGGACAAGTCAAACACGAACCGCCGCTGCCGTGAGCACTCTAGAGGCAATACGCTTGCTTTTCGACCAAGCGGTCAAGTCTGGTGAGTTAAAAATCATCGATTTCAAGGACAAGAAGCTATACATCGAGGCCGGGGATTATATCACGGTTGTCATCGTCGCGAACCAGCAGCTGGACTCCCTCGATTTCATCATCGAAAAGATTCGCAAGGAAATTGAGAAAGAGTTCGCGAACATACTTCCAACGTGGAACCGCGACAGCGCCGAGTTCGCTCCTGCCACGACGATCATCAGCCGGATCTTGTCATGAATGGCGATAACGATATTAAAGAAAGATGTAATTGTTGAACGTGTCATTCGGAAGATTTCTTCAAATCCCAGCCTCCTTTTTTCCGCTCCTCCTCCACGTACTTCTCCACCACGCCGTACAGCTCCTTGTAATCGGTCTTGTCGACGCGGTTGAGCGGGATCTCGTCGAGGAACACGATGAGGTTCGGGCGTTTGTAGGACGTGAGGCTCTTGCAGTGCTCGTTGATTTTCTTGCGGATGGCGTCTTGGTCCACGGGTTTCCCGTCCTTGCTCTTGCGCAACTGGATGAAGGCAACCACGCCTTCCGAGAACACCTCGTGCTTGGCCCCGACGATCGCGCACGCCGCGACCTCGGGCACCTTCTCGATGTGTGCCTCGATCTCTGGAGGATATACTTGATATCCTTTGGGTTTTATCACGAACTTGGCGCGGCCTGTGAGATGCAACCCCATGTCGTCCTTGAACCCGAGGTCGCCCGTGTAGAGGACGCCCTCCTTGGAGATGGCCTTGCGCGTGGCCTCCTCGTTCCCGAAGTATCCCTTGAAGACTTGAGGCCCGGTGTAGCATATTTCGCCTATCTCGCCGTCCGGCAAGGCATCGCCCGCGGTACCATCGGCGTTCATCGGTTTCCTGATCGAGAGCGGGGTGATGGGATAATCAAAACCAACGGATTGCACGATTTGCTCGATCTTCCAGTCGATGCGCGTGTAAGAGCACAGGCCCGATATTTCAGTCAAGCCAAGACCGGTACCATACTTCGGGGCCATGGTTGCGAGCCGTTCAAGGAACTTGCGCGAGACGCTCTGCCCGCCATACACGGCGTACCGGAGCGAGCTGATGTTGTATTTCGCGTAGTCGGGTAGCCGCCATTCCATGACGAAGAGAGACGGGATCTGGCCGAATATCGTGATCTTGTAATCTTCGATCGCTTTCATGGTCTTGTCCGCGAAAAATGCATGGAGGATCACGGCGATCCCTCCTGCGAAGATGGTGGTCATCAGCTGCTCTGTCTGGCACCCGACGTGTGAGGGGGGCAAGTTCACGAGCATGCGATCCTTAATGGTGATCTCGCATGCCTTGGTCATGCAGAAGTTTTGCGCTACGATACCAACGTTCGTGAGCATCGCTGGTTTCGGGAAGCCGGTTGAGCCGGTTGTATAGATGATGAAAACGGGGTCATCTTCCTTTACCTTCGACGCAACCTCCTCCAGGCGGTGCAACTTGCTCGCCAACTCACCAGACTTCAAGTAGCCCGCGTATTTCTCCCGCGCCTCCTTCATGAACTTGAGCCAGCTCAACCAGGCCTTGTCCTTGGGAGCGTCCTCGATGGGCGCGAAGATCATGAAGTACTTAATGGACGGGATGGCCTTGCGGAGGCTCACGGCATAGTCCTTGAAGGGGTAGTAGACGTCCTTCCCGTACCGGTCTTCCGTTTCCGTGTTGTCAAGGTGCACGAACATCTTGAGCTTGGACTTCAGGAGATCCGCGGACTTCAGCAGTTCCTCTTCCTTGAGGCGAGAATCAAGAGGAGCAAACATGACGCCGATTTTAAAGCACGCGTACTCGAGGAAAATATGCTCGGGAAGCAACGGCAGCATCGACGCGACGATATCGCCCTTTTCAAAGCCGTAATCGAGAAGTTGGAGGGCGATCATGTTGATCGCTGTCTCGAAGTCCTTCCACGTGATGAATCGACCGTCATCAGCGTCGATGATCGCGTAATCGTTCGGGCGTTCCTTTGCGTGCTTGGAGACGTAATCGTTGAGGAAGTGGGGGATGGCATTGAATTCTTCAATGGACATGAGCATTTGGCCTCGTTTCTAATAATATCCGGCGGTGAGCCCGTTCTTGATGTCGTCGAGCAGTTGCACGTATTCTTTCTTGATATGGTAGCCCGCGACGGGCGTCGTCCCTTCCAGCGGCTCCATGCCTCCCTCGTCGATGTACTCGTTCAAATCGAAGAAGTAGGCGAACCAGTCGTTGGCATGCTGGAATATGAGCGTGTTTTCTGGTTTTGTGTGCGACCGGGTGATGAGGAAGTTGCCGATGTCCTCGAACGGCTCGCCGGGCGCGGCAAAGATGCTGAGATCGAGCCGCTTCCCGCTCGTGCTGGAGGTGAAGTGTAATTTCAAGTAAGCGATCTTGCTGTAGCAGTGCATCGACAGCCCGCGGTGCTTGATCGCCAGGCCGGGAAAGGTCGGCTCCTTTTCCTCGTTTCCGGCGATAAGCAGCACGACCGGCAAGAGGAAATACTTTTTCACCGCATAGACGACCCGGTTCTGGAGCTTGACGAGCGCAGAATGGCCGGGCCTCGCGGAGTGGTAGTGCGTGAAATCCCTCAAGGGAACCCAGATGATCCGGATGTAATTCTCGCATTCGAACTTGTCGTAGTACGCGTCGTCGGGGATTTCTCTCGCTACTTGCAATGCCCGGTCGCCGAGGAAGTCACCGATGCGGTGCATGTCCTTTGCCGTGCCCTCCTGGCCAAGGATCTGGTTCGTGGTGAGGTGCTCGAAATCCGTGCCGCACGTGGCGATGGGGTTGATGTCTCCACCCGCGCCGCCGAAAAACACGGCCTTAACAGCTCCTCTCGTGAGTTTCTCGATTCGATCCATTATGCGGCCCGGGTAGTCGCCCGACACCTTGTCGTTCTTTCTTCCTAATGTCGTGGAATGGCAAGTGAAATTCACTATAAACCCGAGTAATTCATTCGTTTTTGCATGCTTGAATGCGATGATGCCGAGCGGCGACTTGGACCGGCGAGTGGGATGGCGGCGGTTGATGATAACGTCCTCCGTAACCGTGGTCTTGGTGTACGCGACCTTGCACGTGACGAGATCCTTCACCATTGCCCCGACCATCTTCAATATCCGATAGGTGATGTACACCATGTACTTGTCGTTCCGGTTGAGGCCGAACATGATGCCCCGCATTACTGCCGGGACGTTCCCTGGCCAATGAAACTCGCCCGTGAGATCTGGCGCTTGATGGGTATGGGTTGCATGGACGATGACCTGGTTCGGGTTGATCCAAAAGCGCTTTTGTATTTTCTCCTTTATGTAGTCAGCAAGCTTCATCGGGATCTTGAGCGTGTCGATGGAGATGAAAAGGAACCGTCTCTCGATGTTGCCCAAGGTCGTGTCCTCAACCAGCACGGCATGGACCATGAGCGGGTCGAGTATTCCTCTTGCATAGTGATCCCTGGAATACCCCGCCATCGCGATCTTCGCGGCCTCGCCCTTCCCGGCTTGCAACTCTGGCGGCGTGATGTCGATCTTCCCGAACGCGACCTTCATATCATACACCCTTTCAAAAATGACCCGCAGTCAAGCCATCATCGATATCATCAAACAGCTGGAGGAATTGCTTTTTCAAGTACTTGCCCGCAACTGGCGTCAAGCTTTCCATCGGCTCGCCGCCACCATACGTGTATTCGCTATAATCGAACAAGTAAGCCATCCAGTCCGTCGACATCTGGAAAATGAACGAGTTCTCGAAGCCCTCCTTCGTACGTCGCTGGATGTACCGGCCAAAGTGGCGCAAAGGCTCGCCAGGCATGCCGATGATATTGAACGAACCTGTCTTCCCCGTCGCGGAATCAGCTGCCATGAAGCGGAAGTACTGAATCTTCGTGTAACATTGGACATCCATCAGACCCCGGTGCTTGAGGGCAAGGCCCGGAAAGTTCGGCTCCTTGTCGTGCGTTATGGCGAACACGATGGGTAGCAAGAAGAATTTCTTGCTCAAGTGCCAGAACCGGTTCTGAATTCTCACGAGCGGATTGTATTTGCCCTTGAAATCCTCGATGGGTAGCCACGTGAGCCGCGTGTAACATTTTGTTTCTATGCGATCAAAATAGTCGCTGTCCGGGATGGACTTCGCGAATTCCAGCGCGGCATCGCCGATCATTCCCCCATATTCCTCTATGGCTTTCTCACGTGCTGTTTGCGAGATGCGAAAACGCACGCGCTTGCCCGCGGCTCTGGCCTTCCGGATTTTTTTGATGTACGCGTGATAGCCCAAGAACGATGGGCTCACGTCCCCCGCGGCATCGTTGAAGAAGATTGCCTTGCATCCCGCACGCGACTCGATCCGCGCGACGAGCCGGCCCGGCCATTCGGCCGAGAGCAAGTAATTCCTGTTCGATATGATGGTCGGGTGCGCGCCGAAGTTCACCGCCACGCCGATCAGGGCGCCCGTGCTCGCGTTCTTGAAGCATATCACGCCCAGGTCTGGTAGATAATGCTTCGTGTAGTGACGGCGGTTGTGAATCACGTTTTTTTTGATCACCGTCCTGGCCCACGCGATCTTGCACGGATCCACGTGCCGGAGCATCTCGCCGACCATCTTCACGATCTGTCGTGCCATCCACACGAGCAGTTTGTCGTTGCGCCCCATGCCGAAAATGATGCTGCGCACGGTGTTGCCGAGGTTGCCGGGCCAGTGATACTCGCCCGTGAGATCCAGCCCTGCATGCGTATGGATAGCATGGATCAGCACAGCGCCTGGCGCGATCTTATAAGCATCAAACAATTTTTCCTTGATATAATCTGTAAACTTGAGTGGTACCTTCATCGTGTCGATCGAGATGAGAAGCACACGTTTAGTGATGTTGTCAAGGATAATGTCCTCGATCAGGATGCCCCGGGCGTAGAGCACGTCCATAACGCCTTGTGCACGCTTCTTACGGTAGTATCCGGCAAGCGAGAGGCCTGACAAGTCTGTGGGTGTAACTGATATCCTTCCAAAGGCGACTTGCATTTCGCATCCCGACGGGAAAAATTATTTGTTTACAAGAATGGTGGGAATAAATGCTTGTATCACGAAACTAGAATATGATGAAACTACTCTTTATAGGGCCACACCCGGACGATATCGAGTTCACGTGCGCCGGGACATGTAAACGAGCCGTTGACCTCGGCTGGGACGTGCACGAGCTCCTCATGACGAGCGACGAGTACGGGACGCCGAGGAACGAGTTCAAGGGAAAGCGTATCAAGCAGATCCGTGTTCACGAGATGATCGTGGCTGCGAAGGAATATGGCACGAACCTGAACGGGCGTCCGAAGATCCAGCTGCACTGGTTCGGGGAGATCGACGGGCACCTGCGGTTCAACAACGAAGTATTGGAAAAGTTAAAGCAATTCATCCGTGACTTGCAGCCGCGCGTCGTTATCGCCCCGGATAGCTTTTTCACGATGGATTACCACCCCGACCACATGCGGACCGGCTGGCTGGCCTACATCGCGGTCAAAACAATGCCGCCCGCGGAGCGCCCCTTGCTGCTCCTCTACCATTCCACCGCGAACGACTTTTACATCCCCGTCCACGACCTTGCCATCAAGACGGCCGCGTGGTCGAAGCACCGGTCTCAGATTACGCCGCTCGCCAGCAAGCTCGTAGGAAAGGCGCACGTGTTTCTCTATCTCTTGCGCAGGCGAAAGACCGGCGTGGAAATCGCGGAGGGATTCCGGCGCGCGAGGTTTGCCAAGGGGGAAAACGAGGTTACCGGGTTATACCAGAGGGTATGGCGATGCTTCTTCTACCGGGGCAACAAGGGATTCCCGCCCGAGTATTACCTTCCCACGCCAGAAGTGTTGGGATTGCGGTGACCCACGCGTGAAGTCCACGTGAAGGAGATTTCGATTTCAAAAAAAGAAAGGATGAAAGGTTAGACATTCCTTGTTATCAAAATAGATGTCCTATCCAGCCGAAAAATTGTAGTGTCCATATAATGGCGGCGATAATTCCCAGGACGAAGCCGACGATGCCAAGTATCCTTCCCGTCGACCTCCCCTTCATCGCTATGAGGCCAAGGATTATCGCAACGACCGACATGATAGCCGGTCGGCTATCATGGACACAAGCGTGTCCGATTTTGCCATTTTTGCTTACCTCACGAAGTGGGAAAAAACATTCGTATGGATATAGAAAAGGCTTTCGATAATACGGTATACATTCGAAAGACTTCTCAACGATAGGGCCAGTCCTCTCAAGGCACGAGATGTTGATGGTACATTTTTAAAGTTCTTGGGTGAACTCGGAATATGGAAAACTATCCAATTGGCATATTGCTGGGCATCACGGCGGGGGTTTGTCTCAACATCGGGTTCATTCTCCAGAAGAAAGCGGTTAACGATATCTCCCCCGAGGCAAGATCCAGGAAACTGCTAGGGACGCTCATCCGCAACCCCATCTGGCTTGTCGGGCTGGTGGTCCAGATACTCGGGAGCGCCGTGTTGGTCATGATCGCCCAGTTCTTCATCGGGCCAGCCTTGCTGCCCGGGCTCATGGCATCGGGTCTGATCGCTATGGCCATCGGTGCTGCCAAGATCCTGAAAGAGACGCTGAAACGGGTGGAATACATCGGGATCGCCCTCATGATCATCGCGATCGTCTTCCTGGCGCTGACCGGGCTCTCCGTGGACGTCGAGAGCCAGGACCTCCTCGATCCCGGGTTCCTCGTGCGCGTTTCCATTTTCACCGTCGTCCTTTTCGCGGTGATCGCCGCGTGCGAGCTCTTCCAGCGGAAGATCGAACACTTCCGTGGCATGTTACTGGCCCTCCAGTCCGGGACATACCTGGCCCTGGCGAACTTCTGGGTGAGCCCCTTCAGCATCAACCTTGGGCACCTGTTCGGGGGAACGCTCGTGTGGCCCGCCGAGTTCATCCTAGGGCTCGTGGGGGGAATTCTGCTGGCGATCACGAACGTCCTCGCGATCTCGGTGCTCCAGAAGGCATTCACTTGCGCCCAGGCGACCAACATCGTCCCCCTCCAGCAGGTGCCCATCAACATCGCCCCAGTCTTCGTGTATTTCGGTATCTTCTTGCTCGCTCCACCAATGGTTTATTCAACGCCCTTCTTGATTGCCGGAATAGCGTTGATCATCATCAGCTCGTTCGTCTTGACCAAGCGGCAAGCCAAGCTCGGGGAAATCAAGTAGTTCCCTTTCTAATTCGTCAAAGGAGTAAGAGGATCACTTCGGGCAAATAGTATAAAAGCCCTCGTGGTGAACCAGGATTCAATTTCAACGAAACGACGTGTTGATGGAAATGTCTTACACGCCAGAAGAGATCAAGCAGATCAACAAGAAACCCGTGCGCATCTTGCCTGGTGCGTACCAGAAGATGCTCATGCACGTGCTACGATTCGGTTCTCCAGGGATTCCCAAGGATCAATGGCGGGAATGCTACGGTATGGTCATCGGGAATTTTTCCAAGGATACTGGCATTACAGTAACCGATGCCCTCCCATCAACCCACGGATCAGATATCGGCGTCGAGTTTATGGAGAAGAATTACGTGCTCATGGCCGAGTTCCAGGACCAACTTGACAAGCTCAATGCGGAGATTCTCAATCCTGCCGACCAGGTCTTTATCGTGGGTTGGTATCATTCACATCCCGGGATGGAGCGATTCTTAAGTTCCGTGGACGTTCGCAACCAGATCGCCTATCAGACTGCAGCGTTCCCATTCGGCATCGCCATCGTATTCGATAACACATGCATATTCCAGAAGGAGCTCGTGTCCGGCCAGCTCGATCTCGGTTTCAAGATATTTCGACTCGATGATCCGACCTCGACCGAGGTCAACATCCCGTTCTCGGACGTGCCGTTCGACCGGACGCTCCTGGACAAGTCAGATCTCGTCGAACTTTGGCGTAACGAGATGGCTATGATCGAGAACGTACAAAAGCGCGCGCCCATCATTAAAGAATACCAGGAAACGCCGTCCGTTTTTGGTGATTTCAAGCTGCCCACGACCGCCGACTTGAAGGAGGCAGGCACGGGCATCACGAGCGCAGAGCGCCAGGAGATCACGATCCTCCCCCTCGCCGATCTTGATCAAGTCTTCACGCGTGGCATGCAGCTTTTCATCCAGAAATATCAGGTACTGCCAGCAGACCAGAAAAGGTCGTTCGAGGGCTTCATCGAGCAAGGCATGACGCCGTTCATCGATAAGACGGTCGCGACGCTCGTCACGGGGCTCAACGATTGGACGAGGAAACTACGTGAGGACGTCGACAAGCGCGTGAATTATGGCATCGCCGCGCTGGACACGATAAAGGCAGCGGTGAAGGGCATCCAGGACAATTTCCTAGCCTACTTGAAGCAGAACGCCGATGTAGGCCGGGAGAGAAGCCACGAACTCGCGAAATCCGCCGACAAGGTCGAATTGCTCGTAAAGAAGGCATTCACGGATAATAAAAACGACTTGCAAGCCCTGTTCAAGGAAACGACGTTGGCGTGGCACGAGCTCATAGACAGCGCAAGTAAGAAGCTCGGCCAAACCGAGCTCGCCGGGATCAAGGCCGAGCTCGAACGGATAGGGAGCGGCGTGGGTGGTGGTGCAAAGGCGAATCCTGACGCAGCGGTAGACAAGCCCAGCATCGAAAGCATCAATGACATCCTCGCACGGCACGTGCAAGCGGTGAACGTGGCGATCCAGGAGGCCAATGATGTTCGCGCCGCGAAGCCCGCCCCGCCACTGCTCGGCGATTTCAGGATCCCGACCACGGCGGAGATTAAGGACCTCACCCCGTTCGTCGATCACGGCGGCGATGTGACCGCGGATTTGCTGGCCATGAAGGACATCGCGCTGAACTTCAAACAAGGGCTTGCGGAGTTCACCCGGTTTTATGATGGGCTTTCTCCCGACCAGCGGGGCGACTTCCAGCTCATCAACGAGAAGGGCATCCAGCCGCTATCGGACAAGGTTATCACCAATCTCGTGAAGGGCATCAACCAGTGGACGGTGAGCTTGCGCGACGACATCGACCGGCGAATCAACTTGCTCGTCTCCACGGCGAACGAGATGCAGCGCACGATGAAAAACATCTTCAGCGACTATGTCGAGTTCCTCGTGACGTCGACCGACCCGTCGGCGAAGATCACCCGCGAGGCGAGCAGGATCCTAGCATCCGTCGAAACAACCGCCATAGCCAGCTTCAACAGCATCATCACCTACGTGCAACAAGTCATGGAGAACTTGATGGGGCAATATAGTGGCCAGCTAGAGCAGCAGAGGGCGGCGCTCGACGCCAAGGAGCTGAAGAACATCACGAAGGCCATCGAGAACTTGAAGAAAGGCATAAAGTAAATCCTGGATCATGGAGCGTCAACTGGTTTCTGTTTCCTCCTTTCCCTTCTCCTTCTTGTTCACGGGTTCTCCCGCGAGACTTCCATTAAACTCAAGTCGCGGTTTAATTTGCACTCGGGACGTACCTTCTTCAATATCTTCACGCACTTGACGGGCGCGCCCTTGGCGAGGACGTTCTCGGGGAGGTCGCAGTTCTGGTGGTACCTGCACAGCTTCTCGGGACATTTTTGACCCACGTACGTGAGGCGCATGCCCTCGAAGGTCTTGCTCGACGGGAGACAGACGACCAGCGGTTTTTCCTTCACCTTGATGACGACCATCTCGCCGGGGAACAGCTTCTTGGGGCATTCATGCCGGGTGTTATCGTTTACCTCCTTGATGACGTAGACACGGCCCTTCTCCAGGTTTTTCATGCAGATCTGGTAGAGTTGGCATTCTTTGCATGCGGAAGGCGTTTCGTCGTGGACGAATTCCTTGCCGACTTGCGCATTATGCTCTAGTGCAAGCGTGACCTGGTATTCCTTCTTCTCTTGCGCGGGGATCTTGTCCGTTCGGCTCTTCTTCAAGTAGGACATAGCTCCGGTCAATGAATGAGGGACGGGAAAAAAAAGTAGCTGAAAGATAGAAAAACAAAAAGAAAGAAAGGAGAGATCGTTATCACTTCTTGAGAACGGCCCATTCCGCGATGTCCAACATTTTCGTGACGTCAAAAGAATAGCCGGAAACCCGCGCCGCGATCTTGTGATACCTGACCCCGACGGCCTTCAATGCATCCGCGAGCTTCCCGTCATCGACTTTGTATATGGCTAAATTCACGTAATTTGCGCCAATGTCCAGAACCTTCTTGATGTATGCTGGATATTCCGTCTTCGTCTCGATGGATGCCTTTGCCACAGCATCGAACTCGGTAGGGGGTGCAGATGCCTCGACTACGATGTAGCTTATTATCTTTTCTTCCCTCGAATAGCTCGTAATTTACTATCCGGTGACTCTCGGACAGTATACCCTCTACCGGGGAATATAAAACAATTATCTATCGTGCAAGCAAATCTACCGATATTAAGAGATCGTTTAACTGATCCTTTTTACCTTCTAAAGCCTTTCTGTTTCAGTCTATTCAACGTTTGATGTCACGACTGAAATGATACATGCCCGTGCAATGCCGTTTCTACCCGTTT
>Ga0172366_10003176_pt1 | contig 12927 bp, 4 predicted proteins | sample LakKivSesite69cm_FD_114533 | JGI IMG/M metagenome (GOLD analysis project Ga0172366, IMG submission 114533) | Sediment microbial communities from Lake Kivu, Rwanda - Sediment site 69cm | ecosystem: Environmental > Aquatic > Freshwater > Lake > Sediment | place: Rwanda: Western Province, Lake Kivu... | reverse complement strand
TTGGGGTCAAAAAACGTTATATTTTCACGGTTTTTGAACCTTTTCCAGAAGAATGCACTCAGTACTACGCCATAGTCCATATGACGCACTCTAGTTTCATCAGTTCCTTGATTATTCTTCAATACGATCAAATCATCAAACTGATAGTGCCATATGGGGTAGAATACTGTAGCACTTGCGTTACGTATACCACCTTGGCTGCAACTGCGTAGATCGCCAAACCACTTCTTTAAAAAGGGTATCATGCCAGTATGCATAACTTCACCGCCGCGAATAGGACTGCCCAATGGGCGTAATCTGCCTACTTCTAGACCTATGCCAGCACGTTTGCTAGCATACTTGGCCATCATCTCGCCGGACGCGAAAATACTGTCAAGATCGTCATCGCTGCGAATAAGAACGCAACTGCTAAACTGTTTTGTGAGTGTTCCAAGTCCTGCCAATACAGGAGTAGCGAGAGTAAATAACCCATCACTAGCGCAATTATAGTATTCTTTGACATAACGAAGGCGTTGCGCTTTATCTTCATTGTGAAATACTGTTGCTGCTGCAACCATGTAACGTATCTGCGGTGTCTCATAAATTTCCTTTGTAGCACGATTGCGTACCAAATACTTTTCTATCAATTGTTCAATGGCTGCATAACTATATTGCTCGTCCTTTTCATGGTCAAGCATATCATTCATCTTATCCCATTCTTCTTGTGTGTACCAATCTAATAAATCTTTTGTATAAAGTCCTAGTTCAATATTTTTCTTTACGATTTCATAGATGTGCGGTGGCTGGTAATTTCCATAAACGTCTTTGCGCAACATGCTAACACGCTGCTTACCTGCGACATATTGGTAATTGGTATGACCAATATCCGGATTGCTATCGCTATCTATCAAATCTACAATAGCGCGTAGTGTGATTTCATCAATCTCTCTAGTGGTGATACCGTCATAAAAATGCGGTTGCGCTTTGATCTCAATCATGCTTTGGCTGATATCCGCGATACCGCTACATACTTTAGCTACTTGTGCTTGCCATTTTTCAATGGCCAATGGTTCTTGTTTTCCAGATCTTTTGACTACATTTATCTTCATTATAAACCTATTTTTGGTAGAAGGGGCGACCAGTCGAGCGTTTTAGTTATCACAAAATCTTGCAGTCGATTATTTAACACTGTTCCAGGCCAATAATTCATTACATATTTTGCGTCATCGACTAGAACTAATACCACTTCGTTATTATTATCGTCTTTTGCTTCTACTAAATCAATACTTTTGTTGCCCAGTAACAACAATGTGTATATCATACCCAAAGCTTTAGCATAAGAACAATAGGTATTATCATGTAATAACTGCCAAGGATCTGGCCAGTCTTTTATAAAATCGGCATGAAGATAATGATTACTAAAAGGAACTTGCTGCCAGAAATCATCTATCGCAATATATTTTTCTGGTATGGATAGAAGTTTACTTTTTTCTCTAAGGTCTGCCCAGCTACGTAATCTTGATTCAAAATCTAAAATAAAAATATTAGTCACGATGTACTTATCGAAAGTACACCGTGACCATTTCTATTATTAAGAGTATGCTGCGCCCATTGTATACCACTGAGTGGTTGATGTTGCGACAAACTCTAGTCTACCGCTAGCAGGCAACGAGTAAGCAGCGTTTGTAGCAAGACTGTTGATTGCACCACCGCTTGCTGGATATACTAGTAACGCATTTGCAGAAGTGTTGATAAGAGTGATTCTTATTCCAGCTGCGGGAGTTGGGAACACAACGCCTGCGCCTGAAGCAACAGTACTTACTACGTTGATTTCACTTGCGATAACAGTTGCATTACCCTGTACTGTACCCGCTGCTGATACTGATGCGTTTACGCTAGCATCAAAGAAAGCACTACATACTAGATTACCACTTACGGTTAGACCAGTTAGTGTACCAACTGATGTAATATTTGGCTGTGCTGCTGTTGTTACAGTAGCAGCCGTACCACTTACAGAACCTGAAATTGTAGAACTTACAGTTAGACCTGTTAATGTACCAACACTAGTAATGTTTGGTTGTGCTGCTGTTGTTACTGTACCTGCAGTTGTTGCAGCACCAGTCAATGCACCAACGAATGTAGTTGATGTTACGCTGCTTAATCCTGCAACAGTAGTCACAGTTGAACCAAGAGTTAATGCAGTGCTACCTAATGTGACGCTGGCATTTGCAAGCCTTGCTTGTGCAAGCGTGCCACTTGAGATATTGCTTGCGTTCAATGTCGCTAAGTTTGCACCACTCAAGCCTGCAGCGAATGTAGCACTTGAGCCAATCGCGCTGTTCCAAGTACCGCTGCCAACGGTACCAACAGTTGTCAAACTTGATGTTACTACAGTTGAACTTAGTGTTGTACCAACAATGTTGCCGGCCTGTACGCTACTAATGCCATTAGCGTTACCTGAAAATACACCTGTGTTTGCAGTGATATTTGCCGCTGTTATATTACCGTTTACACCAAGTCCAGTCAATGTGCCTGTGCTAGTGATGTTTGGTTGAGCCGCAGTTGTCACAGTACCTGCAGTTGTTGCACTTGATACAGTACCTGTAACGTTTGCACCAGCAATCGCACTTAGACCACTACCATTACCAGTAAACACGCCTGTATTTGCAGTAAATGCTACTGCTGTGACTGTGCCATTTACACCAAGTGATGTTAATGTACCCAAACTTGTTACGTTAGGTTGTGCTGCTGTTGCTAGTGTACCTGTTAGTAATGTACCGCTGACATTACCTGCACTTACATTCCCTGTTACTGATAGTGACGTTAGCGTACCTACGCTTGTGATATTTGGTTGAGCCGCAGTGTATACAGTGCCGGCTACAAGTGCGTTTGCTACTTGTCCAGTGACATTGCCACCTGCTAGTTGTGATAAGCCGCTACCGTTACCAGTAAATACACCAGTATTTGCAGTGATATTAGCAGCAGTAATGTTGCCACTTACACCTAATGAACTTAGTGTACCAACACTTGTTATCTGTGTTTGTGAAGCATTGACACTGAATACTGTACCAGTTAGTGTCAAGCCAGTACCTGCTGTAAATGTACCTGCACCTGAGAACTGTGTCCAGTTCACATTAGTTGTACCAACAGTTGTTACTGTATCAGTCATTACCCAACCAGTGTTGTCGTATAATGTACCTGCTGTGACGAATGTAAAGTCACCACCAGCCATCTCTACTGGTGTGTCAAAGTCAGTTGAACGAGTTAGTACAGTTGAACTTGTGCGATCATAGATACCGTTATGTGCGGCGTTAGCCTCATCCTTGACAAGGATACGCATACCGTTTGATAGTGTTACACCGTCAATAGTTGTATACGATCCTGTTGTTGTCAATGTTGCACCGACACCACTTGAACCGTTGTTATAAGTTACAGTACCACCTGAACTTACTGCAAGTGTGCTACTTGTGGCAGCATTACAACTATCGTGTGTATGTAGACCTTGAGCAACGTCATCAACATATTGTTTAGTTGCTGCATCACTCGCATTGACTGGTGTAGCAAGATTGACAATATTATTGCTGGTCATGTCTAGGTTACCAGCAATACTGCTGACACCTGTACCAGTTACACTCAATACGCCAGTGGTATTCAAGTTACCAGCAGCAACATTACCTGATACTGAAAGTGAACTTAATGTGCCTACTGAAGTGACATTTGGTTGTGCTGCTGTTGTGACAGTGCCAGCAGTTGTTGCTGCACCGGTCAATGCACCGACAAATGTTGTTGATGTGACACTTGATAGGCCAGCAACTGTTGTAGTTGTTGCACCTAAAGTTAATGTAGTATTACCTAATGTAAGTGTGCTATTTGCTAATCTTGCTTGTGCTACTGTACCAGTTAAGTTACCTGCTTGTAGGCTTGATAATCCGTTAGCATTACCAGTAAACACACCGGTATTTGCTGTGATATTAGCAGCAGTAATATTGCCGTTTACATCAAGACCAGTTAATGTTCCTACTGATGTAATATTTGGTTGTGCGTTTGTATAAACAGTGCCTGCAACCAATGCATTACCTACTTGACCAGTTACGTTACCACCTGCAAGTTGACTTAATCCACTACCATTACCAGTGAACACGCCTGTATTAGCAGTAAATGCTACCGCTGTAACAGTACCATTTACACCAAGACCAGTTAATGTTCCTACTGATGTAATATTTGGTTGTGCTGCTGTTGTTAATGTACCTGTCAAGAAGTTTGCACTTACAAGATTACCACCTGCTACGTTACCCGCAGTTACGTTACCAGTAACACCGAGTGAAGTTAATGTACCAACACTTGTGATGTTTGGCTGTGCGTTTGTGTAAACTGTACCGGCAACTAATGCGTTTGCTACCTGACCGCTAATATTACCACCAGGAATATTTGTCAATCCAGCAGCATTACCAGTAAACACACCTGTATTTGCAGTGATGTTTGCTGCTGTAATGTTACCATTTACACCAAGACCAGTTAGTGTACCAACACTTGTGATATTTGGTTGAGCATTATCTGCAACAGTATTTGCCCAGCCTATAACATTTATAGTATAGTTACCGGATAATCTAGCAGCATCAACTGTACCGCTTGATAGATTGCTTGCGTTAAGTGCTGCTAGTCCTGCAGCATTACCTGTTAGCACACCAGAGAAGACCACAGATGTTGCGTTTGAACTAAAACTTTGTGTACCGAGTTTGAGTGTATTACCAGATAGATATAGATCGCGCCATCTTAGTGAGTCTGAACCTAGATCGTAAGTAATATTTGCTGATGGATTTAAATTGCCTAATACAGTGCCTGTTATAACAAGTCCATTAGTGCCGATATTACCAACGTTAGCATTGCCTGTAACGCTTAATGCGCCTGCTGTAGTTAAGTTACCGCCGCTGACATTACCAGTTGCTGCAACTACTCCGCCAGTAGTTAAGTTACCGCCGCTTACATTTCCCGTTGCAGTGATTAGTCCTGAAGCTCCTAGATTACTTACGTTTGAGTTACCTGTAACGTTTAGTGTGCCTGACATTGATACACCTTCGGCACCGTCATCTGAGCTTATAAGAAGTATGTTGGCTTTACCTGAGCTATTAAAGGCTAGAGCAGCACTACTATCGTCAAACAAATCCCATACTACATTACCTTCGATAGAGCCTATACCGCCCTGTTGAATATAGAAGGCATAGCTTCCTAATCCACCATTAGCTGCATTACCCAACAGACCGATATTGTATCCGCCTGTGTGCGACATTACAGATATACCCCTTACGCCTACTGCTGCCCCAGTATCCGTAGTTTCTGTAACCGTAGCCGAACCTATAACACCAGATGCTCTTCCTGCACCGTTGACTACGCCAACACCAGCAACACCTACAACGTCTAGGCCAGGAGTACCTGATACGCCCGTACCTTCACCTACTATACCAGCTCCTAGTGGAGATGTTACTCCAGAAGTTCCAAATGATGAAACAAACTGTACATTGGGATAAGATATGAGATTTGCGGTAGGACCTACACGCACTGCATTGTTAGCATTTACATATAGACCGCCCTGTAATGTTACCAAGTTGCTGGTCTTATTGAAGACAAATGCTGATGAACCACCGAATTGGTCGTCATCATTGAACTGGATCTGAGTATTGCTACCGCCTGGTAACTGTAAATCCCAAGGACTACCGTTAGCATAATATAGATTATTCGTTAGTAAGCCGCCGGCGCTGACATTACCTGTAACACTAAGTGAAGTTAATGTACCAACACTTGTGATATTTGGCTGTGCTGATGTATAAACAGTACCTGCTACAAGTGCATTTGCTACTTGACCACTAATATTACCACTAGGAATATTTGTTAATCCTGCTGCATTACCGTAGAATGCTCCGGCTGCATTAAAGTTATTGGCGTTAGCGTTACCACTGAATAAAGCTGTTGCGCCATTAACATTAGCAAGCAACGTGCTTGCACGTAAGTTGCCTAAAGTATTAAATGTGATGACATCATTTACAATGCTAACACTGCTACCGAACCCAAACTCACTGTTGCTGCTGTCCCAGCCCATGAATGCATCGATGGCTGAAGTAGTGAAATAATGTAGAAGTGTGCCGCGGTCTTTACCATCGTTACTTGTTAGTGGGGCTCCGTTTGGACCACCACCTAATTCTATAATTGGATCTTCAACTTGTAATGTATCAACGTTTACATATGTAACGTTACCGTTTACAGCAAGATTACCAGTGATGACGGCATTACCTGATACTGCAAGTTCGCCTACGCTACCAGTACCAGTCGTTACAAGGTTGCCGCCAGTTATATTACCTGTAGCAACTATTAAACCTGCAGTACCAAGATTACCTACGTTAGCATTACCTGTTACTGATAATGCGCCTGCGCTTGCATTACCTGTTACAGTTAGGGCACCACCCATTGATACTGCGTTTGATGACTTATTGAATGTGAATGCTGCTGAACCACCAAATGATTCATCATCATTGAATTGAATTTCTGTGTTGTTACCACCTGGATCACTTAGATCCCACGGCACGCCATTTGCATATAGGAGATTATCTGTTTTTACGTTGCCAGTTGCTAATGAACCTGACAATGTGAGTGTGTCTGTATTTTTATTATATACGAAATTTGCGTTACCGCTTAGTGATGTGCCATCTATGAATATAACTTGTGTATTACTGGCTGCTACAGTAGGGAACGTTTCAACGTTACCGTCTGCAGTTTTTACACTTAGTGTATCGCTATCGTCTAGGAATATTGTACCTTTACCGGCTGGGGGTGTTGGTACTGAATTTGCACTGTTTTGTTTTAGAATTAACATTTCTAATCTCTCCTAATACTGTAGACACTCTCTACATTATATTTGTTGTATTTATCTTTATTTCTATAATCATTATCATAATGGTTTAAACTGCGCTATTATTATAAACATATGACCAGCGATTATTTGTTGTATCCCAAAATGCTAGCATTCCGCCTGGATTGCTATTACTTAAAACAGCAATCTGACCTATAACTCCTGTAATAGTACGTAAAACTATATCTGTGTACGCACTTAATTTTACGAAACCACCTGTAACGTTTAAACTACCGGGAATTGCGACATTACCAGTAATCTTATCAAATGTGAAACCTGCAGTGCCGCCATAATCAGCACCGTCATTATATTGAATCTGTGTAATAGTACCACCGGGACCCGCTGAACTGACATCGATTAGTATGCCGTCTATGTCGAGGGTACCATCAACTGTGATAGGATAAGCGAACAAGCCCTGATAATCGATTGGGATAGTTAGTGTTTCGCCTGTATAGACGATTGTGGGCATTGGAGCGGGGCTGCTTACTGGCTCATCAAAGCTCAGTACACCTGCGCCATTGGTCTTTAGGAACTGTCCACTGCTACCACCGGATATATGTAGATTTGCTACATTTCCAAGCGTGACATTGCTTTGAGCAAAGGTCAGGCTGCCGGTCGTAAGTCCTTGTTTTACATTGAAATACTTTAGTGCCACAGTTCCATATATCCCTGTATTACTAAACCAGATTTTCTAAGCCCAGTCTAATATTATGTCTTTATGTAGCTGCTTACTAAGTTCACATAGCAATTGTCGCTATCTGAAACTGCGTAAACAGTTACGTTACCAGTTACTCCATTTATGTTGCTTGACAATGTGATCAAGTCGCTTGTGTTGTTTGAGCAGATTGAACCATATATTGTGATATATGAATCAACACCGTCGTGTACCAATAGTGTCTCGACTGATTGGAATCCATCGTCACCGCTACCGCTGATCACATACTTAGCAGTTCTCCAATCTGTTGGACTGAAATGATCGATCACTGTCGCTGCTGCACCAACCGCAATATTTGCACGATTGCTTGTGATACCAACTTGTACTTTGACATTACCACCTACAACTGCGTTACCGCTTGTTGTGATGCTTGACAATGTGCCAACACTTGTTACGTTTGGTTGTGCTGCTGTTGTCAATGTACCAGTCAACAATGTTGCGCTGACAAGATTTGCACCACTTAGTGTTGCTTCTGCACCACTCATTGTGATATTGCCGTTTGCAGCAATAGTCAAACTTGTTAAATTGCCTACGCTTGTGACGTTAGGTTGTGCAGCAGTAGTTAGTGTACCAGCAAGTAAGTTTGCACCTACTGTACCGCTGTTTGCGTAAATATTACCTGATGTTGTCGTACCAGTTACAGCAAGACTTGATAGTGTGCCGACGCTTGTGACATTAGGTTGAGAAGCAGTTGTTAATGTACCACCTAATGTTGTGCCGCTTACGTCTGTTGCTGTCACGTTACCTGCAGACAGATTACCTGTTACGTTTGCATAACCATTTATATTTGCACCGGTGCCAGTGAATACTGCAACTGCACTATTACCTGCTACGCTTAGTGTAATATTACCATTTGCTGATACTGAAACATTACTGTTACCATTAGCAATCAATGATGTGTCGATTCCTGTTAAGAACGCACCATTACCTATAAAGTAGTTTGCTGCCAAGTTGCCGTCTGAGTTACGTACTGCTACAGTGTTGGCTGCGTTTGAAGTAGCAGTATTGTAGCCGTCTAATAAATCAGCGTTTAAGTTAGCAACTATTGTTTGTGAGTTAATAACGAACGGTGAAGTACCATTAGCAACGTTAGCTATTACTTGAGGTGTTGTTATGTTTGCTGTCGCTAGAACTTGTGCGGTACCAATATTTCCAATATTAGCATTACCAGTTACGCTCAATGCGCCACCGGTCGACAAGTTACCTGCTACTGCGTTGCCGCTTACATCAAGGCTTGTTAGTTGACCAACACTTGTGATGTTTGGTTGAGCAGCAGTAGTCAATGTGCCTGCTAAGAAGTTTGCACTTACAAGATTACCACCTGCTACGTTTGCAGCACCGAGATTCCCAGTTACAGTAAGTGAACTTAGGTTACCTACTGATGTGATGTTTGGTTGTGCTGCTGTTGTCAATGTGCCTGCAACAAAGTTTGCAGTTAGCAAGTTACCAGCATTGACATTACCTGCACCAACGTTACCAGTTACAGTTAGATCAGTTAGTGAACCAACACTTGTGATGTTTGGTTGTGCTGCTGTTGTTAGTGTACCTGCAACAAAGTTTGCAGTCAATAAGTTGCCGGCGTTTACATTGCCTGCGCTTGCATTACCACTTACAGATAATGAACCAAGTGTACCAACGCTTGTCAAACTTGAGTTTACGATGTTTGCATTTAGTGTTGTACCACTTAGATTTGCAGCATTTGCAGTGATTGCAGTATTTGCTGCTGCTGTCAATTGACCTTGAGCATTTACAGTAAATGTAGCAACATAGTCGCCATTACCATAAGCACCTGCAGTTACAGTTGTATTACTGATACTGAATTCAGTACCATTTAATGTTAAGCCAGTACCGGCTGTATATTCGCCAGCACCTGAGAATTGTAACCAGTTAACTGGGCTTGTTCCAACAGTAGTTACTGGGTCAGTCATCACCCAGCCAGTGTCGTTATAAAGTGTACCGTTCTGAACGAACGTGAAGTCGCCACCAGCCATCTCAGTTGGTGTATCGAAATCTGTTGCTCTTGTCAATACTGTGCTGCTTGTGTAAGTATAGATACCATTATGAGCAGCATTTGCTTCATTCTTGACGAGAATACGTGTACCAACAGTTGCGATGTTTACACCGTCAATAGTTGTATATGAACCAGTTGTTGTTAATGTTGCACCTACACCTGCAGTGCCGTTATTATATGTAACAGTACCGCTTGATATTGTTGCAAGTGTATTTGGAGTTGCTGCTGCGCAAGGGGCATGTATGTGCAAGCCTTCAACTGCTGCGTCTACATAGCCTTTTGTTGCTGCGTCTGTGCTTGCTACCGGTGTAGCAACATTTGAAATAATTTTTGACCAAACATCAACTGTACCGGTGCCTGATGGTTTCAATTCAATATCTTGATCAACACCTGTTGCTGTAATTAGTATGCCACTTGTTCTACCAATAATCAAGTCAGTAACGATATTTGCGCTAGTCAAAATGTTACCAGTTACTTCTAAGGCACTTAGATTACCAACTGATGTAATGTTTGGCTGTGCAGCAGTTGTCAATGTACCTGCTAAGAAGTTAGCAGTGACAAGATTGCCACCATTGACATTACCTGCTCCAAGATTACCACTTACTTCAAGTGAACTTAGTGTACCAACTGAAGTGATATTTGGTTGACTTGCTGTTGTTAGTGTACCGGTTACAAAGTTTGCACTTACAAGATTACCACCTGCAACATTACCACCTGATATGTTACCAACTACTGCTAAGTTTTGTGATACGTTTACATAGTTTGCTGTAGCAAGATTGCCAAGTGTAGCATTCTCTGAACTAATATTGCCACCAACTGTTAGCAAATTTGATGTCTTGTTGAAAGTAAATGCATTGCTACCACCTAACAATCCAGCATCGTTGAACTGTATTTCTGTATTAGCGCCTGCTGCTGCGATATTACCAGTGATGTTACCTGCTACGTTACCAACAAATGTTGGTGCACTGACGTTTGCTGGGAAGGCAACAACGCCGTTAGCATAGAAGTTTGTGACATTAGTGTTTGCAGTGATAGTTAGGGCAGAACTACCACTGTTGACATTTGCAGTGTTTAGTGTTGTGACATTAGCATTGCCTGCTACACTTAGGGTATTAGTGGCAGTATCGAATGTAAAGTTGGCACTTGCACCGAAATCATTTTGATTATTGAACTGAATCTGTGTGTTGCTTCCTGCTGCTTGCTGGAAGTCAACCGGCTCACCGTTCGCATAGTAGTAGTTGTCAGTAAGTATGCCACCGACGTTAGCGTTACCGCTAACAGCAAGTGAACTTAGCGTACCAACACTTGTGATGTTTGGTTGCGCATTGACTGTAACATTGCCTGCATATGCAGACATATTTGCATTTGGTACAGTGCCTACAACGTTTGCACCTTGTATATTGAACAATGCATTACCATTGCCTTGGAAGAAGTTAGCTATAGCTAAGTTTCCTAAGTCTGCGTTGCCAAATACAGCATTACCTGTATTTGCGGTGATTGTAGTATTACCTACAGTAAGTCCATTTTTGACTACGAAATTTTTGATTGCCATGTTACTTTACCCTATTTTAGTTGGGAACATATGTCCCTATCAAGTTTATAACTGTGTTTGCAGCAAGTCCCGTAGCACGTAATTCTACGTTACCGCTATTGATTCCTGTTGAAAACGTAACGGTATTGCCACCGCCATCATTGATAGCACCATATACCGTTATATAACTATTTATGTTATTATGGATCAAAAGCACTTCGAGGCTTTCAAATCCATCATCATTTTTACTGCTTACTACGTATTTTGCAGTTTTGTAATCACTTGTACTGAAACTATCTACTACCGTTAGTACGGTTGAAACTATACCTGTGCGCTTGCTAACTACACTTTGTGTTAGTGTTGTGTTAGCGTTTGCTATATTTGTGACTGTATTACCAGTCACAGTTAGATTGCCAAGCGTACCTATCGTTGTAATATTGGCTTGGCTTGCTGTTGTTAGTGTACCAGTGATGAGATTTGCACTGATATTACCAGTAGTTGAGATATTGTTCGATACAAGATTGCCACGAACTGTGACATTACCAGTTGTGCTACCCATTGTAATGTTAGCAGCAAATCCAATGTTGATATCTGTAGCAAGTGTATTAAATATTCCGGCATTGCCTGCATCGTATGCTATAAAGGCGCCGCCAACACTGACACATCCACTATTGCTTACGAGGAAATTAGCGTTCGCTACATTGCCAAGACTTGCATTGCCTGCGCTTACATTGCCGCTAAACTCTCCGGTAACGCCGCTTACGTTACCAAGATATGTGCTTGCTCTAACATTTCCTAATGAAGTGAATGTTATGACATCATTTACTTCACTGACATTGCTACCAAATGCGAATTCGCCGGCACTGTTATCCCAGCCCATGAATGCTGAGACAGGAGTAGAAGTATAATACTGTAATAATGTACCACGATCTTTACCGTCATTGACTACTAGTGGTGTACCATTTGGTCCACCACCTAATGAAATGATTGGATCTTCTACTTGAATATTGTCAACATTTATGTAAGAAATATTGCCATTGACGATAAGATTGCCACCGATAATAGCATTGCCACTTGTCTCAAGTATTGTTAGTGTGCCAACACTTGTGATGTTCGGTTGGCTTGCTGTTGTCAGTGTACCAGTTAGATTTGCCGCACCAACTGTGCCAGTATTTGCATAGACATTGCCACTTACAACATTTCCTGTGATTGATAGGTTTGATAATGTACCTACACTTGTAATATTTGGCTGGTTTGCTGTTGTTAGTGTGCCAGTTACAAAGTTTGCGCTAACAAGATTGCCACCACTTACATTGTTAGCTGATATATTACCAATAACTGTCAATACATTTGTTGAACTATTGAATGTGAAATTAGCACTTGCACCAAAATCATTATTATTATTATATTGAATCTGAGTGTTGCTACCGGCTGCCGATTGGAAATCAACTGGTGCACCATTAGCATAATAATAGTTGTCTGTTTTGATACCGCTGGGTGCGATATTGCCTGTGACATCAAGCGTGCCAGTAAATGTCAAACCATTTGATGTTAGTACAAGTACGTTCGGTATGCCTGCAACACCAAAAGTAATATTTGCATCAGTATCGATACTGATATTGCTATTGCCATTTTGTAATATTGATACATTGGCATTACCAGCAACTTCAAGGAATGCACCACTACCGCTTGTGAAAACAAGCGTGTTAGCATCTGTTGAGATCGTGCTATTGCCGATATAGATCGTGCTGTTTGAAAGATAGATATCATTCCAACGATTTGTTGGACTA
>Ga0172366_10003172_pt1 | contig 12932 bp, 11 predicted proteins | sample LakKivSesite69cm_FD_114533 | JGI IMG/M metagenome (GOLD analysis project Ga0172366, IMG submission 114533) | Sediment microbial communities from Lake Kivu, Rwanda - Sediment site 69cm | ecosystem: Environmental > Aquatic > Freshwater > Lake > Sediment | place: Rwanda: Western Province, Lake... | reverse complement strand
AGTAAGCCCAGCTACCGTGCGAAATGATGTAGCATACTTAGAGGAACAGGAATATGTCATACGTCCTCACCCCTCGGCTGGCACTATACCCACAGACAAAGCTTACCGCTATTATGTGGAGACAATAAGCCAAGATGCCAAGCTTCCTCCAATAGAGCAAGATCTGCTTTACGAGCTACTCCGAGAAGCAAAGGAGGAGATCGAGCAATGGCTAAAACTGGCTGCGGTGCTTTTGGCACAATTCGTTCACAATGTGGCTGTGATAACCCTACCCAAGGCACCCCGATGTCGCTTTAAGCACCTAGATTTAATAGCCTTGCAAGACTTTGTAGCTTTGCTAATCTTGGTTCTATATGAGGCAAGAGTCAGACAAAAAATTCTGTCCTTCAGTAAAAGGATTACCCAAGATGACTTAACAATGTTAACTGGCAAGCTCAACTCAGTTTATGCCGGGATGTCTAGTAGTGAAATATTGGCGAAGAAAACAGAACTCTCTCCTGAGGGAAAGCAGGTAATTGCGTGTGTAGTAGATACGATGGCTACTGAAGATAAGCTGGAATATGGCAAGCCTTTCCTCGAGGGATTACATTTAATGCTAAGTCAGCCCGAGTTCGCCAAGAATCCTAGAATGGTTAGCTTACTAGAATTACTAGAAGAGGGGCATTGGCTGGGAAACATACCTCGCTCAGAGCTCGATAAAAGAGAGCTAAGGATAATCATAGGCAAGGAAAACCCAGATGAAACATTGCAAGACTTGAGCTTGATAATCGGTGAATATGGAATTCCTGATAAGGCAAAGGGCATTGTTGCTGTGGTCGGCCCAAAGCGAATGGACTATGCTAGAGCAATCTCTTCGGTTAACTGCCTTTCATCATTGCTAACTGAATCAGTAGCGGAGTATATCTAGAGGAGGTTTAACCTTGGCGGAAAGGGAGGAATCATCCAACAATAAGCCAACCGAAACCGAAGTTGAGCAAGTAGAGGATATAGAAGCGCTGAAGCAAGCTTTAACAGAAGAGAGGGAGAAGGCAGATAAGTATTTAGCTAACTGGCAAAGGGCCCAAGCCGACCTTACAAACTACAAGAAGCGCGTTGAACAGGAAAAACAGGAGATGGTTGAGTTTGCCAATGGTACACTTATCTCGAGCCTGCTACCCATTATAGATGATCTGGAAAGAGCTTTTGTTTCATTGCCGTCTGAGTTTACGGAATTCAGTTGGATTGATGGCATCAGACTCATCTATAATAAGCTCAAAGCAACTCTAGAAGCTCAGGGATTAGCTGAAATTAAGGCTAAGGGAGAGCCATTCGATCCTTATCTCCATGAAGCAGTAATGCACCAGGAAGGGGAAGGGGGAATAGTCATCGAGGAAATCCAGAAGGGTTATAAATTGAAAGACAAAGTAATTCGTCCTAGTATGGTAATAGTAGGCAAGGGAGAAGAGCAGACGAACCGAAAGGAGGAATAGATATGGCTAGAGCAGTAGGTATTGATTTAGGCACAACATTGAGCGCAGTAGCAGTGATGGAGGGAGGCGAGCCTAAAATCATCCCCAGCGCTGAGGGGGGAAATCTTGTTCCTTCGGTAGTGGCGATAAGCAAAACGGGGGAGAGATTGGTAGGAGAAATAGCTAAGCGCCAAACAGTGGTCAACCCCGAGAACACTATCTTCAGCATAAAGCGCCTTATCGGGCGCAAGTTCAAGGATGCCACAGTCCAGTATGATATAAAGCGATTGCCCTATAAGATTACTGAGGCTCCCAATGGCGATTGCCGAGTGGTAATGGGGGGCAAGGAGTACAGCCCGCAGGAAATCTCGGCTATGATATTGCAGAAGCTAAAGACCGACGCTGAGGCTTATCTTGGGGAGAAGGTTAGTGATGCTGTAATCACTGTACCAGCCTATTTTAATGATAGCCAGCGGCAAGCAACTAAAACCGCCGGTGAGATAGCTGGACTTAAAGTGCTACGCATTATCAATGAGCCTACAGCGTCATCTCTAGCCTATGGAATGGACAAGAAAAGGGATGAAACTATCGCTGTCTATGACCTTGGCGGCGGCACCTTCGATATTTCCATCCTGGATATAGGCGAGGGTACCTTTCAGGTTAAGTCAACCAACGGTGATACCCACCTCGGTGGTGATGATATTGACCAAAGAGTCATGGATTGGGTGTGCGACGAATTTAAGAAAGAGCAAGGCATTGACTTAAGGCAAGACAGGATGGCATTACAGCGGATAAAAGATGCTGCCGAGAAAGCAAAGAAGGAGCTATCCACAGTGGCTCAAACAGAAATAAGCCTTCCCTTCATCACCGCCGATGCCACTGGCCCCAAGCATCTTAGCATGACCTTAACTCGCGCTAAGTTGGAGCAATTATCAGATGACCTAGTAGAGAGGAGCATTGGACCTTGCCGCCAGGCCTTAACCGATGCCAAGCTCACACCACCTCAAATCAATGATGTGCTTTTAGTCGGTGGTCAGACAAGGATGCCAAAGGTTCAGGACACACTAAGGCAATTCTTTGGCAGAGAGCCTGTCAAAGGAGTCAACCCTGATGAGGCGGTAGCTTTAGGTGCTGCTATCCAGGCTGGGGTGCTTAAGGGCGAGGTAGGAGAGGTTCTCCTACTTGATGTTACTCCGCTCACCTTGGGTATAGAGACTTTGGGAGGAGTAGCCACTTCTCTTATTCCCCGCAATACCACTATTCCAACCTCTAAGAGTCAGATCTTCAGCACCGCTAGCGATAGCCAACCAAGCGTGGAAATACATGTTCTTCAGGGGGAGCGTCCTATGGCCGGCGATAACCGAACCTTGGGGCGCTTTATGCTTGATGGCATCTTGCCAGCGCCACGAGGTGTACCCCAGATTGAAGTAACCTTTGATATTGATGCTAATGGTATCCTTAATGTAAGTGCCCGTGACAAAGGCACGGGAAAAGAACAGAAAATTACCATTACTGCCTCCAGTGGACTTAGCAAAGAAGAGGTGGAGAAGATGAAACGAGAGGCAGAAAGTTTTGCCGCTGAGGATGCCAAACGCAAGGAAGAAGTGGAGATACGAAATTCTGCTGATAGTCTAGCTTACACTGCGGAGAAAACGCTTCGTGACTACGGAGATAAAGTACCTGCCGATGTAAAACAGGAAATAGAAAGCAAGATAGCAGCCTTGAAGTCAACACTGCAAGGAAAGGATGTAAATTCTATCCGTACCTCTATGCAAGAGCTATCACAAGCCATGCAGAAAGTTGGAGCCTCCATTTACCAGCAGCCGGGACAACCACCCCCTGGTGGCGAGTCAGGCCCCGGTGGTAAGAAACCGGGCGAAGAAGGCACAGTGGAAGGTGAATTTCGTGAAGTATGAAGGTGGGGAAGCACCGGGTATAATTCTCAGCTCCCCATAATACTTGACTAGTTTGCTTTGAAACACAGCTTAGGTTAGAATAGCTTTGGTTAGGCAAATAAAGGCAAGGTCAATGAAATGGCTGATTACAGTGAGTTCTACCAGCGTTTAAAGAAGGAAAAAAATCAAATAGCAGAAAGACTGGAGCAGCTCAGAGCTCGCAGGCAGTCACTGGGGGAAAGGCGAGAGGGCAGCCCCTTTGGCAAAAGGGAAGAGGGGGCGAGCGAGGCATACGAGTTAGAGAAAACATTAGCTCTAGAGAAAAAGCTAAGAGACACGCTCAGTGAAATAGAACACGCCTTGGAAAAATATGAAGCCGGCACTTATGGACTATGCGATTCCTGCGGTCAGCCAATAGACCTAACTCGCCTCCAAGCTTTGCCTCAGGCAAACTTGTGCTTGAGCTGCAAGGCACGTCAGGCAAAGGATGCAAAAGGGACAAGATAATAAGTCCCCACAAAAAGCAAAGATTTTCCTGGGGAAGGGTAGTGGGAAAATAGCATTATTTCTGACCTCTGCTACGTTGGTGATTTTCCTTGACCAATTGAGCAAGTCATGGATCAGGAATAATCCGCACCCAATAGAGCTATTGCCTGGGTTTCTAGATTTAGTTTATGTTGAGAATCGCGGCTCTGCTTTCGGGTTGTTTGCCAACCAGACTTTTCTTCTCATCGCCATCACCATAGCTAGCTTGATTATCATCTTGCTGCTTCTCCGTCACCTATCCTCAGCTACTACTCTAAGCATCGCACCCACTGGCTTGATTTTCGGCGGCGCTATAGGTAACTTGATAGATCGCCTCCGCTTAGGTTATGTAATCGACTTTATAGATGTCCGACTATGGGGCAATTTCCACTGGCCAGCCTTCAACTTTGCAGATGCCGCCATAGTCATAGGCATCCTTACCCTTTTTTACTCCCTGCACCAAACAGGGTTATTTAGAAAAGTCTATGGTCACACCAGCAAAATCAACAACTGAGACATTTCAGCTTATCGCCCCTGTTTCAGGCATCCGCTTGGACAAATATGTGGCTGAGGTTCTTCCTCAATTTTCTCGGTCTTACATACAGAAGCTAATTACGCAAGGCTATATTTCAGTTAATGAGCAAAGTGCAAAGACAAGCCAAAGGTTAAAAGATAACGATAAGATAACAATCAAAATTCCTCCACCCGCCTATCCTACAGCCGAGCGGATCTCCTTAGCCATCATTTATGAAGATAATGACATCCTGGTCATAGATAAACCCGCTGGATTGGTTGTTCATCCATCTCCAGGGCATGCCAGCCATACCTTAGTCAATGCTATCCTAGCCCACTGTCCCAGTCTAGCTACCAGCGAGGACTTAACACGCCCCGGCATAATTCACAGGCTAGATAAGGACACATCAGGGCTCATGATCATCGCCAAGAATGACTACGCCCGACAATATCTGGTCGACCAGTTCAAAAGTCATACCGTAACAAAAGGCTACCTTGTCCTGGTTAAAGGTAGACCATCCCCAGAACAGGGGGTAATTGAAGCGCCTATCGGGCGAGATCCCCACAATCGCAAGCGGATGGCAATAACAGAGACAGGAAAGGAAGCCAGCACACAATATAAGGTCAAAGAATACCTTAATGGCTATACTTTGCTTGAAGTCGTTCCCCGAACTGGGCGGACACATCAAATCAGAGTTCACCTATCAGCTATCGGTTATCCCGTGGTTGGTGACCCCATTTATGGGACAAAACGTAGGCTTGAGGCTAAGGCCCTATGCCTCAAGAGGCAATTTATCCATGCCTACCGCTTTGGCTTTCGTCTGCCCTCGACTAACGAATATCGGGAGTTTACCTGCCCCTTGCCAGCAGACTTGAAGCAAGCTTTGAAGCTCTTTGCTCATGATGCCTGAAGGCTTGTGTAAAGGTATAAGGATATGCTATATTCCAACACAAAATTAAATTAGAAAGGAATTAATAACTTGAAGTCTTTTGGCCAACTTACTAATGAACAAATACAAAGAGAGGATGACCTTTTATCCCGCCTAATGAGCCAAGCTGGGATGGAAGATATAGCTTGTTTTGAAGCTGACTTGGCTGAACAGCAAAAGCAGGTCTTGTTTGAGATAACTACCAAGATAGAAGATACTGAAAATGCTCTGAAACAGGCTGAGCATCTTATCCAGAGACTTAAGAAACACTTAGAGCAGCTGAAAGGTTTACAACGAGTCCTTTCCAAATAGCATTTTTAGGTTTCCCACCTTCTAGTAATACTGCAATGGCCAAATGTGCCATAATGTATAATTATGGAGTCCGAGTTACAGCCTCAAGTCAGAGTCCGTTTTGCCCCTAGCCCCACAGGCCACCCACATTTAGGTAATATTAGAACAGCCCTATTCAACTGGCTTTTTGCTCGCCATCATAGCGGCAAATTCATCCTGCGTATCGAAGACACCGACATCGTCCGTAAAGTAGAAGGAGCAGTAGATGTCATACTGGATAGCTTAAGGTGGCTTGGGCTGGATTGGGACGAGGGCCCCTACTTTCAATCACAAAGATTACATTATTACCAAGAAGTCTCGAACAGCTTGCGGAAAGATGGTTATGCTTACCTATGTTATTGTTCTCCACAACGGCTAGAGGCGATGCGTCAAGAGCAGATGGAACGAAAGCAACCACCAAAATATGATGGGCACTGCCGTTATTTAACACAGCAAGAAAAAACTCAACTAGAGGCAAGCGGCATTGTACCCGTAGTCCGTTTCAAAATGCCGCTCGAGGGAGAAACCAGCTTCCACGATTTAATCTGGGGTCAACTGACTTTCCAAAATAGCACTCTAGACGATTTCATCCTGCTCAAGTCCGATGGTTATCCAACATATCATTTAGCCAATGTCGTGGATGACCACTTAATGGCTATTTCCCACATCCTTAGAGCTGATGAATGGCTTCCCAGTGTTCCTCGCCACGTGCTGCTTTATCAATCTTTAAACTGGGACCCGCCACAATTTGCCCATCTACCTATGCTACTTGGCCCTGACAGATCCAAACTTTCCAAGCGACATGGTGCTACCACCGCCATCGAGTATAAAGAACAAGGTTATCTTCCTGAGGCGATGATTAACTTCCTAGCACTGCTAGGTTGGTCACTCGATGATAGAACTGAACTGCTAAGCCGAGAGGAATTGATAAAGCATTTCTCTTTAGGAAGAATAAGTAAGACCGCGGCTATCTTTGATAAACGTAAGCTGGAATGGATGAACGGAGTTTACCTACGCCGACTAAGCCTGGATGAGTTTGCCCGGCAATCCGCTCCATTTTTAGATCGGGATTTGCCCCCCAAAGTAAAACGCCCATTGGATAGAGATTACATCTGCCAAATCACACCTTTACTCCAAGAACGAGCTAAGACTTTTGCTGAGGTCCCTCAACTTGCCGACTTTTTCTTCCTCGACGAGTTGCCATATGATACTAGCCTGCTATTAAGTAGCGGATTGGATGCTACACAAGCTAGCCAAGCTATTAAAATTGCTCTGCAACAACTAGAAGTAGTAAAAACATGGCATGCTGACTTGCTTGAAGGCACTCTACGCCCCTTGGCTACGGAGTTAAACTTAACCACAGGAAAATTCTTCGGCTTACTGCGCGTGGCCATCACCGGTCGCACTGCCGCACCACCCTTATTTCAAACCATGGCGGTATTGGGCAAGGGGAGATGCCTCAAACGGCTTAGCACAGCTTTAGGAAAACTAGCCCCCCAGCTATAGCCAATTATTGACACAGGGCAGATTCTTTAACTATACTTCATATTGAAAATTTATCCCAAAAGGAGGGGGAAGGATGCCAAATATGATTGTCTGTTGCAAACAGGTGCCCGACCCAGAGGCACCGCCAGTGGTATTTAAGGTTGATTCAGCCACTAACAAAATGACTTTGCCACCAGATGTAAAACCTGTAATTGGCCAATATGATGAGTTCGCTATGGAAGCTGCCTTGAGGATTAAAGACAAGGCAGGCGGCAAAATCACCATACTTAGCCTAGGTAATAAGCTAGTCCGTGACGTGGTTAAAAAAACATTAGCTGTGGGCGGTGATGAACTCATCCTTCTAGAGGATGAAGCTTTTGAAGAAGGTGATAGCTGGGCGACTGTTTATGCTCTGGCAATGGCAATAAAAAAGATAGAAGAATATGACCTTATTTTCTGCGGCCGACAATCCTCCGATTGGGATGCCGGACAAGTTGGCCTGGGCATCGCTGAAATTCTGGGTATCCCGGCTGTAACCTTGGCCCGAAAGGTAGAGGTTACTGATGGGAAGTTAAGGGTAGAGCGAGTCATCCCTGACGGCTATGAAGTAGTGGAGACAGAGTTTCCCGCTTTAATTACTGTGACTAGCGAACTAGGTAGCCTTCGTTATGCCGCCCTAAAAGGGATCCTGGCAGCAGCTAAAAAACAACCTACTATATGGAAGCCAGCCGATATAGGCCTTGAGTTATCCCAAGTTGGGGCTGCTGGAAGGCGGGTCAAGTTAGCTAAACTTTTCCAACCGGTTAAGGAAGTTAAATGCGAAATAATTGGAGGGGAGACCCCGTCAGAGGCTGGTGTTAATTTAGCTACAAGACTCAGAGAAGCAAAAATAGTTTAAGACCAAGGAGGAAATAATGGCTGAATATAAAGGCGTGATAGTCTATGGCGAATTAATAAACGAAAAGTTACCCTCTATTACTACTGAATTGTTAGGATGCGGCAGGAATCTTGCCAATGACTTAAAGGAAGATTTGTCCTGCCTATTAGCCAGTGATACAGTAGGTGAAACCCCCAAAGAGGCAATCGCCTTTGGAGCTGACAAGGTTTATACGGTAGAAGATCCTACACTCAAAGAGTATCAAGCAGATACTTACATTCAAGTTGCGGAAAAGCTAGCTAAAGAGATTTCACCTCGAATTATACTCATGGGGCAAACGTCTATAGGCCGAGACTTAGCCCCGCGCCTCGCCTTTAGACTAGGAACTGGCTTATCAACAGATTGTATTGACTTAAGCATAGATCCGGAGACAAAACTGCTTCTGCAAACAAAACCGGTATACGGCGGCAACGCTCAAGCCATATTTACCTGTGAGGTCATGCCTCAGGTAGTTACTGTGAGGACAAAGGCGATGTCGCCGATGGAGCGTGATGACTCAAGAAAAGGAGAGGTCATACCGACAAAAGTTGAAATAGATATGGCACAAGTACGGACAAGGGTGACAGAAAAAGTAAAAGAAAAAGTAACTGGGGTTAAACTTGAAGATGCCCCGGTGATAGTTAGTGGAGGTAGAGGCATTGGTGGTCCTGAGCCCTTCAAAACAACCTTGAAGGAGCTAGCTAATGTATTACATGGCGCAGTAGGGGCTTCACGCCCACCAGCTGACAATGGCTGGGTACCAGAGGCACTGCACATTGGCCTCACAGGCAAAATTGTTGCCCCTGATATTTACATTGCCATAGCTATATCAGGAGCTAGCCAACACATAGCGGGTTGCTCTGGCTCGAAAAACATCATCGCGATTAACAAGGATCCAGAGGCAAATATATTTAGAGAAGCAAAATTCGGAGTGGTAGGCCGCTACGAGGAGGTGATACCCGCCTTTACCAAGAAGCTGAGGGAATTACTAGCTGGCTAGAGTATTATTCCCTACTCTGCTTTCCGCTCAGCAATGATTTTTTGGCTAATATGGGCTGGTACTTCTTCATAATGGCTAAATTCCATGGTAAAGCTGCCCCGCCCTTGTGTCATTGACCTCAAGTCTATAGCATAGTGAAGCAACTCTGCATATGGCGCCTGAGCTTGAATAGTATTATTGTTTTCCTGAGGGATCATCCCAAGAACACGCCCCCGCTTAGTATTAAGGTCACCAATAATATCCCCAGTATATGTTTCAGGCACAGTTATATTAAGGCTCATTATTGGCTCAAGCAATATGGGCTGCCCTTGAGATAATCCTTTTTTTAAAGCTTGCGCTCCAGCAATCTTGAAGCAAATGTCGGAAGAGTCTACTGCATGGAAGCTACCATCGTAAAGCGTCACCTTTATGTCAACTACAGGATACTTAGCTACAACACCTTCTTGTTTCGCCTCATTGACTCCCTTTTCTACCGCGGGAATATAATTCTTAGGCACCGAGCCACCTACCACTTTCTCTCCAAACTCAAAGCCGGCGCCCCGAGATAAAGGCTCTAGCTCCAGAAAGACGTGCCCATATTGGCCATGCCCCCCCGACTGCTTCTTATGTTTATATTCCGCCTTAGTTGGCACAGTAATAGTCTCCTTGTAAGGAACCTTTGGTGGCACTAGCCTCACCTCCACGCCAAACTTGCGACGCATCCTTTCCTTAACCATCTCTAGATGGCTATCGCCCACTCCAGAAACAATGACCTCGTTAGTATCAGGCTCACGATGTACCTTCAAGGAGGGGTCTTCCTCGCAAATTCGGGGTAAGAGAGTACTCATCTTATCCAGATCAGCCTTTGTCTGAGGTTGGATCGCCATACTGAAATTTGCCTGAGGAAAATCAATACCTTCAAAGGTCATTGGGCGCTCATGAGCACAAAGAGTATCCCCGGTAGTGGTCAAGTTTAACCTGGCTACTGCTCCAATGTCTCCAGCAGCTAATTGAGGCACCGGCTGCTGATTTTTACCCAACAGGGTAAAAAGTTGACCAATACGCTCCATGCTCTTTTTGTTAGCATTCCAAACTTGGGAATTGCTGAAAATAACACCCGAGTAAACTCGGAGATAGCTCACCTTGCCGGCAAATGGGTCAGCGCTAGTCTTAAAAACAAAGCTGCTTAAAGGCGCCCCTGCTTCCGGTTTAATCTCCTCCTCACCTCCAGTTATTGAATTCATAGCTACAGTAGTATCTCTTTCCTCAGGCGAAGGCAAATAGTTGCTAATAGCCTCAAGAAGCGACCTACTGCCAATATTACGCGAGGCGGAACCGGTAAAAACAGGCACCAACTTGCCTGCTATAGTCGCTTGCTTTATAGCTACAAAGATTTCCTCATTGCTTATCTCTTCGCCCTCCAAATACTTGGCGATGAGTCTATCATCGATCTCAACCACAGCCTCCACCAGCTTCTCCCGGGCAATTTTGGCTTGCTCCAGAAGTGAAGACGGAGGTTCTATTTCCTGCAAGGTGGGGCCAATATAACCCTTCATAGCCACTAAGTCTATCATGCCTTGAAAATCACTCTGCGCACCTATAGGTAGCTGAACTGGCAAGCATCTTGCTGCTAATTTAGCTTGGACTTCTGCCAAAGTCCGCAAGAAATCAGCATTATCGCGATCCATCTTATTAATGAAAAGCAAACGAGGTAGATTCGACTTTTCAGCATAGGACCATACTTGCTCAGTGCCCACTTCAACGCCTGAAGCAGCACAAACTACAATCACTGCTCCCTCACAGACACGCAAACCTGCTTTGACTTCGCTAGCAAAATCAGCGTAACCAGGAGTATCAATGAGATTTAACTTGTTTCCCCTCCACTCCTGCGGCAACAAAGACAAGCTGATGCTCATGCGGCGCTCAATTTCGCTAGGATCATAATCAGAGGTAGTACTGCCGCTTTCAACACTGCCTAAGCGTTCGATAGCCCCCGAGGTAAATAGCATCGCTTCAGCAAGAGAAGTCTTGCCAGCACCGTAATGAGATAGCAGCACAACGTTGCGAATTTCGCCTGGTTTATGTGAGTTCATTGTTCTATGTACCCTCTCTTTTTTGGCTTTGCAGCCTTTGCCGGTATTATTACAATTATAAGCTCCCACCCAGAACATAAGCAACAATCTAAAGTCGGGCTAGCTAGTCAAAATAATTTGACACGTGCCACACAATTTTCACCGAGAAATCAAATTAGGTGCTATAATTGCTATTCTTAAGGTAAAATGAAATTAAGTTACGACCAAGTAAAACATATTGCCTGGCTAGCCCGTTTAGGCTTGAGTGAAGCTGAAATCGAAAAATTTAGCCTTCAGCTATCCAACATCTTGGAGAACTTCGAGATACTTCAGGAAATAGACACGACCAATGTGCCACCAGTAACTCCGTTTATCCCCCAGCAAAATGTTTTCAGAGAAGACAGGATAGCTGAATCGTATCCTCAGAATGTGGTTTTAGCCAATGCCCCGAGACAACAAGAGAATTGCTTCAAAGTGCAAGCAATATTGGAATAAGAGTGTTTAGCTGTCACCCTGAACCGAAAGCTCTAAACGAAGCGAAGAGGCAAGCGAAGAGCCTCTAGATTCTTCACTACGTTTAGAATGATTCGGGACGAAGTCAGAGGGACTGTTTGTAAATGAACGAGCTACATCAGCTGACTATTCATGAGGCACACGAGCTTCTTAAACAGGGGAAAATTTCCTCGGTTGAACTCACCAGATCTGCATTGAAGCGCATCGCTGAAGTGGAAGATAAGATTCATGCTTGCGTCACCATTACTGAGGATTCGGCCTTAAGACAGGCAGAAGAGGCAGATAAGAATATCAGTGGCGGTGATATTGCACCTTTAACTGGCATACCTACCTTGATCAAGGATGTTATATGCACCCAAGGGACACGAACCACCTGTGGTTCGAAGATGCTGGGTAATTTCATTTCCCCTTACGATGCCACAGTGATAGAAAAATTGAAAGCACAAAAGGCAGTAGTGCTAGGCAAGACAAATATGGATGAGTTCGCTATGGGCTCATCTACAGAACATTCTGCCTTCTTCCCTACTCACAATCCCTGGGATTTAAGTTGTGTCCCTGGAGGCAGTAGTGGTGGCTCAGCCGCTGCTGTAGCTACTGATGAAGCTATCTATGCCCTTGGCTCGGATACCGGGGGAAGTGTTCGTCAACCAGCGGGATTTTGTAATGTGGTCGGGCTCAAACCAACCTATGGCCGCGTAAGCCGCTTTGGCCTAGTCGCCTTCGCTAGCTCCCTTGACCAAATTGGACCAATAACTAAAGATGTCACCGACTGCGCTTTAGTGATGGGTGCCATCGTTGGACATGACCTTAGAGACTCAACCTCAGTCCCTTATCCTGTGCCAGATTATACCCAGCACTTAATCGCCGACCTCAAAGGGCTGAAAATTGGTATTCCCAGGGAGTATTTTGTAGAGGGCATGCAGAATGAAGTAAGAGCAGCTTTAGAGACAGCCATAAGGAAACTAGAGGAGCTAGGTGCAGAAATAGATTGGGAAGCCTCTCTACCATCTACCAAGTATGCCTTAGCCGTCTATTACATACTTGCTCCCTCTGAAGCCTCAGCAAATCTGGCTCGCTATGATGGAGTAAAATATGGCTTCTCGGTGCGAGGTGCCAGCAATGTGATAGAAACAACAGAAAAGACACGACAATTTGGGTTCGGTTCCGAGGTTAAAAGGCGCATAATGCTAGGCACTTATGCTTTATCCGCAGGTTATTACGACGCTTACTATCTCAAAGCACAAAAGGTGCGCACCTTGATAAAGCAAGAATTTGACCAAGCCTTTAAAAAGTATGATGCTTTGGTCACTCCAACTTCGCCAACAGT
>Ga0172366_10003171_pt1 | contig 12934 bp, 12 predicted proteins | sample LakKivSesite69cm_FD_114533 | JGI IMG/M metagenome (GOLD analysis project Ga0172366, IMG submission 114533) | Sediment microbial communities from Lake Kivu, Rwanda - Sediment site 69cm | ecosystem: Environmental > Aquatic > Freshwater > Lake > Sediment | place: Rwanda: Western Province, Lake... | reverse complement strand
CCCTTTCCTCGTCACCGCGAGCGAGGGGATGCGGTAGACGGGGAAACCCTCTTGCCCGCCGATGAACACGTCGTTCGTCTCGGTTTGCAATTGTCCACTCATTTTCTACCCCTCACGGGAAGAATTCATTGAAGAATTGCGCGGCAGTGCCGAAATACACGGCCGTCCGCAAGTTCATCCACGTCTGCTGGTCACCGTCGCAGTAGGTGAACACGACGGTGCCGTGCCACTCGACCATGTCGATGTCCGAGTTGTTGATGCCCTCGTGCGGGCAGCCCTTCGGCGACAAGACGGCGACCGACGCCGGCCACCGCGCGTTGCCCCCGAACCGCTCGAACGTGGCAAGGTCACGCGTGCGTGCAATGCACGTCACGTAGTGCTTGAAATGGCGCAAGTACAAGATGTAGTACCAGCCATCGTGGTACCGGACGGTCGGGCAAGCCGCGTACACGTCCGGCTCGAAAACCTCGCCAACTCGTTCCCAATGAACCAGATCACCCGATCGGGCGAAACGGATCGAGAAGTTCACCTTGTCGGGCTCTTCCACCTCGTAGGCCATGACATACCCGTCGGGGCAGGGCGCTACCGACGTGTTGAAGATCTTCTGTCCCTCGACCGCGTCCAGGACATCCACGGCCTCGCCTAACTTCCAGCCGGGGGACAGCACCGCCGTGGTGATGCGGTTACGCGCGGTCCAGCTGGAGGAACCGAACACGCGGACCTGCCCGTCGGCCACGATCGCGCAGCCGAGCCCGCGATCCCAAGGCACTCTCGCGACGAGCTCGCGCGTCGCCAGCCGGTGCACGAGGATTCCCGTGCCATGCGCCGCCACGCGGTCGAAGGTGACCGTGAGCAACTCGCCACCGAACACGATCGGCGTGCACTCGCACTTGTCAACGATGTACACGCCATGCCGCTTGTGCAGCTCGGGCAGGGTGTCGAACACCCGCCGCTTGTCCCTTTTTTCCCGGGGTATCATCATCACGACCGTTTCATTTACTGCCAGCCGGTTCCTTGTTGATGAGCTGGCATTTCCGCAAGATGTGGCAAGGGAGTGCCCTGCCGAGAGCATACGGTCACCTGGTGCTTGTCGGGTATTCTATCTCTTGCATCGAGGAGTAATGAATCCATCCAAATCATCCAACGGATAATTTGGATTTATAAATCACGACGGGTAGAACTAGCACGATGCGGCGATTCGCGCTTAAGTACCTCATCTTGAGAACCCTCAGCACCGTGGCCGGCGTTGCCATCATCATCGTGAACTTGACTAGGGGGATCGATTATGACAGGTCGTTTTTTTTCGGGATCCAGACCTTCTTGCTCGCTTACGTGTCTTTTTTCATCGCGGATAGCGTGTCCAGGTTCTGGTGGAACCGCTGGCGACCAGTGGATGCCAACGCTGTTGCCTCGAAAAATATGACGGTCACGATCACGTGCGGGCGCAACATCAGCGGGATCATGCACGAGCCCGCCTCCCCGAAGGATATCGGGAAAGCCCGCGGGATCATCATTGCCAGCTATGGCTTCAACGACAACCAGTTCCGCGCCACCCACATCGCGCAAGCACTTGCCGCGGCCGGCTTCTCGGTTTTTTCGTGGGATTACCGCGGTCGCGGGGAAAGCCGTGGCAAGATCACCGATTTGAACGGCCACGTCGCCGACTTGAGATCTCTCATCGACCATTTCTCGAAAGACCGATCTGGCAACGTCCGGGCGGTTTTTTTACTCGGCTGGAGCATGGGGGGCATGGTGTCCATTCACGCGGGCCTGCACAACGAGAAGGTATCGAAGATCTTCGCGTGGTCGACCTGGTCAGATCTGCGAAAGCGCGTGCTCTGGCGCCTCTACTTGAACCCGTTCGTGCTGCTCAGGTACCTTTTCAAGGGAGAATTACTGTACGTGTCGCGTGAGGCTAACAAGGCCGTTTCACCCGTCCATTACTTCGAGTCGCTGGCACGCGAGCTCGGTGGCAAGGAAAAGGTCGTCGCGCTCGCTCGGGAGAAGCTGTTTTTATGCCATGCCAGGAACGACACGATGATCGGGTTCGATAACTTCGTGGAAAACGCTCGCTGGCTCCAGTTGCCAACGGGCAACCAGATCAGCTTCAAGAAAGGATCCCACTTCATGCTCAGGAAGGAACCAGTCCTCATCGGCCTCGCGTGCCACCATTTCTCGGGAGGCGGGGCTGCTTGATACTGGAACTTCCACTGGAGGAACTCGATTTCGGGATCATCGGGATCCTGTGCCTCATATGGTTGTTGACGTTCATATGGCGCCATTTCTTCAGGTGGGACACTCGGTACGGGCTCAAGCAGTCTGGGAAGGATATGGGAGCGTACCGCGCCTTCGAGCCCCCGTTCCCGAGGAAAGACGGGGCAGCAATCGTCGTGCTCGAGCGGCCATCGCTGGACCCGAGGAAGAGAGGAACGTGGCTCGTCCAAGGGCTGCTGGCAGCTGGATACCGGGTGTTGTTATTGCATTCGGCCAAGAACGCTGCCAAGGCCTTGCAAGAAAATGATTGCACCGCGCTTGTCCACCACGGCTCCTTCACTTGCAAGGATGAGATCGCCACGACCATAACGGCTTGCATCGATGCCAATCTCGTTAGGGGAACACCCCGTGCCATCTTCGTGAACGAGGGAGGCTCCCCCGGCTTGAAAGCCGCAGTTGATGGCATCGTGATGGTAAAAAAAACCGGAAAACCGCTCACGATTGAATGTTCCTTGATCAGCTGCGATAACTCGCCGGGACCCGATGCTAGACTATCTTTTTTTCACGACACGTTCGTGGTGTGCCGGCCGAAAGCAACACTCCGCGATGCAGAGCTGCAAGCGATCGGCTGCTTGCTGAATTGGTTAGGAAACTGATATTTTGCCCCGCAATAAACCTTTATATCTCTAATTACTAAAGTTAAGTGTCATTAAGGAGCAGAATTCTTGCTCGCTGCTGTTGGAAAAAGAAACATATCAAGATTGGAGGATGGCGCAGAAATTCCCTCATTCTCGCCAAGAAGTCTCAGAAAATATAAGCGAAAGTGCTTCGATCTTTAATAGGGTTTGAAAAATGAAGGTTTTAATCGTCGACGATGATGGAGATATCCTCAAATTGCTCGAGGACATCTTGATCTTGAAGTTCCCTTCGATCAAGCTCGCGACGGCCAAAAACGGGGTCGAAGCTCTTGATCTCTTGAAAAGACAAGAGAAAGAATTGCCCCAGATCGTTTTAAGCGACATGAAGATGCCTGTTATGAATGGCACGGAATTATGCAAGATGATCAAGAACAGCTATCGCGGCATCAAAGTGGCGCTAATGACCGCCTTCAACGAAACAAGTGGTTGCTTCGACGAGATATTCTTCAAGCCCATAGACTTCGACACGCTGTTCAATTTCATCAAGAACAACTGGGCATGATCTTGTTTATTTCGGCAAGAATTCCCGCCATCCACGCAGAAAATTGATATATCTAGCTATGCCATGGGAAAGCGCGACAGACATGATGTTCCAGGACTCCTCTCCAGGTATCTTGATCGCGGCGATCCTGGCCGCGGTAGTATTTTTCATGATTATCTTGATTACCCGGTTGTGGGTGTATCCGAGAAAGAAAAAAATCGTGAAGAAACGGACCAGAGAATACTTGACGGAGAAATTCGACGACTTGATGGCTCTGCGTGCCATTCTCGTGGCACGAAAGGATTCCGGCATCTTGCTTTATTCCTATGTCGTGGAAAACGAGGACGACGTGGCAGTCAAGAGCCCGGACTTCCTGTCGGGGGTCGTCCACGCCATCCAGAACATTGGAAAGGAGATGGGGTTCAAGGAGCAATTTTCCCGCCTGGTATATGGTAACTATCACATCATCGCAATCCCGGGCCTATACTGTACCGTCATTCTCGTGTCCCGCACGGAGCCATCGTCCGTCATCGAGGACAACATGCTGCTGCTCGTACGCAGCTTCGAGAAAAAGTTCTCGGCCAAGATGAGGGAGAACGTCGGGTATGTAAACAGCGCCGATTATGATGGCACGATGGACATTATCAGGGGAAATTTTGATACGTTTTTTATCGAGAACATGAACTTGCTCTATGATCCCCTTGCCATGAAGGATGATGACGTGTCGAAGCTCGGGAAGATGATCCTCGATCATGCATTGGTGCACTTCAAGAAGCACAACTCAGTTTGCTTGAAAAACCTCTTCATCGACATGGTTGGTGGTAGCGATCCGGACTTCCAGAAAAAATATTCAAAGGACGAAATCGTGCAGGAGATGTATGACCTGTACAAGGCTAATTACTTCACGTTCTTCAGCGTCTGAACGCAAGTTCCCGCATTACTCGTCTTCGATGATGATGTGCTTCTCGATTTCTTTTCTCGTGATGCAATCCTTGCACCGAATCGTGTCTTGGCCATGGGCCTCCTTGAGCAGCCAGCAACGGTTCTCATCGCTCTGGTAGACCAAGCAATCTCGTGGCGACTTGCAAGTGCAACCTGGATATTGCCAACAAGTCATCTTCGAATTAAAAAACTTGTGGAATGCTTTCGGTAATTTCGGGTAGGTGGTGGCCACGTCACCCACAAGGTCGTTCAAGTTACGCGAGTTGTAGGTGTTCCACAATAGCACGATCTCTCCCCGGTCTTTCGGCACGGTTCGCAAGTAGTCCATCATCGCCGCGCAAGTTTTACCCGTGTAGGTCGTTTCCAGGTGGAATCCCTTGCCCCCTTCAAGCTGGTTCACGAGGTCGACCGCGGCCTGGCTAGACTTCGTGATGCAACCGTATTCTGAGCCAAGATAATTGTCGTAGAACGAGAAATCATTCGGAAATTTCAAGGTCACGCTTGGAACTCCGGGATCCGCTTTTTGCATGAACTTCAGCGTGTTGCGTACATTTCGCTCGATCGAGGCAGGGTTCGTGATAATATTGGCGGAGACCATCACCGCCGATATCTTGGACTTCAAACCGGCGAGCTTGCATCCAAGAATCAATCCGGTGGCTGAACCGGTTGACCCCGCCGCGATGAAGATATGAGCTGGTTCCGGCATTTCCCCGGCCTTCACCTGCTCGGCAAGTTCGAACCCGGCATTCACGAAGCCGAGGCATCCCGCGACTGTCCCCAGGCCAAACAAGGGTGAACCACCGGGAAGCATAAGATAATCCCGTGGGTTGAACAGCAACTCGCCAAGGGCCCTAAACGCGAGATCACCATAATTTGCAACGAGCTTGATGTTGGCACCTAGATTCACGTACATGAGCAGCTTGCGCTGCACGCCCCACGTGAGGGGCTGGTTGAACATGTACACTTTGGATTTCAATCCCAGGGCCTTTGAAAACATGACAGAGGCGAGGCCATGGTTCGTTCCTGTCCCGCCGGCGGTGACCATCGTGTCTTTTTTCTTCGCGATCGCGTTCGCGAAAATGAATTCGAATTTTCGGGGCTTGTTCCCGCCGTAGATGGAAGAGGTAAGGTCGTCTCGCTTGATATATATCTCATGACCGGGGAATTCCTTGGACAAGACGTCGAGCTTCTGCACGGGGGTGGGAACGCCGTCCATCAAGGGCATCCAGGGCACCCGCTTCGCGATGCCGGGATACGCCTCAAGCATTGGCCTGCGCGTGTTCTTTATATTCAAGGGGTTGTTTGAATCCATCTCATTCTTCCTCTGTTTCTGCCTCGCCGACGACGAGATCGACGGCCACGAGCTCGTCCTCGTCGCCCTTGAACCGCATGATGATATACCCGGCTGCCGCGCGCCCCAACACCTTGATGTCGCCAGCAGCGAGGCGGACCATGTTGCCCATCTTGCTCGCGAGCATGAGCTCGTCGCTTTCTGAAACGCACTTGATACACATCACCTCGTCGCCGCGTAGCTTTGTATCTATGTTTTTCACGCCGAGGCTGCCGCGTTTTGTAAATCGATAATCCTCGAATCTCGTGCGCTTGCCGTAACCTTTTTTCGTCACCGTGAGTAATGTCATGCTGGAACCCTCCTCCACGGTCACCATGCCGATGACCTGGTCGCCTTCGCGCAAGTTTATACCCCGGACACCCATGCTTCCCCTGCCGGTCGGTCTCACGTCGGACTCCGCGAATCGATTCGCCATCCCGTGCTTGGTGCCAAGGACAATCTCGTGATCCCCACTCGTTATCTTGGCGGCGACGATCTCGTCGCCCTCGCGCAGGTTAATGGCGATGATGCCGGGCTCGCGCACGTTCGAGAACTGGTCGAGGGGTGTCTTCTTGATGGTACCGTTTTTCGTTGCGATGATGAGGTAGAAGTCCTCGGAAAACTCCCGCGTTTGCACGATCGTGCTGAATTTCTCCTCTGGCTTGAGGGAAACGAATGCCTCGATCGGCTTTCCTTTCGATTCCCTGGATCCCTCCGGGATGTCATACACCTTGAGCCAGTATAGCCGGCCCATGTTCGTGAGCACGAGCAAGTAATCATGGGTAGAAACGATGAAAACGTCCTTGATGAAGTCCTCCGACTTGAGCGATGCTGCCCGCTTGCCCTTTCCACCCCGATTTTGCGTATCGTAGAGGGAGACGGGGATGCGCTTGATGTATCCACTTTTCGTGAGGATGACTGCAACGTTCTCCATTTTGACGAGGTCTTCAGGCGGGATGTCGATGACATCGTCTTCGGTCATTTTTATTTCTGTCTTTCGTGCGATGCTCTTTTTATACTTCTCCTTGATTTGCGCACACTCGTCCTTGATGACCTTCATTCGTTCGTCCTTCGATGCAAGAATCGCCTTGAACCTTTCGATGTCGGCGATGAGGGTCTTCTTTTCATCTTCCAACTTCTGGCGTTCGAGCCCCGTCAACCGCCGCAACCTCATATCGAGGATCTCATTCGCCTGGATCTCCGAAAACTTGAACGTGTCGACGAGCTGCTTGCGTGCATCGTCACTATTAAGGCTCTCCTTGATGATCTTGATAACGGCATCGATGTTGTCCAGTGCCTTCAAGAGGCCTTCGACGATGTGGATGCGCGCTTCTGCCTGCTTTTTCTCGAAAATCGTGCGCTTAAGAATAATGTCCTCCCGGTGTGCGATGAAATTCAAGAGCATGTCCTTCATGCCGAGGACTTTCGGGATGCCGTCAACAAGCACGAGGTTGATGATGTGGAAGCTCGTCTGCAGCCGGGAATGCTTGTAAAGGTTGTTGAGCACGGTTTTTGGATTTGCTTTCTTGGTAAGTCCAAATACGATGCGCATGCCCTCCCGGTCGGACTCGTCCCGGACATAAGAGACATCTTCGAGGGTTCCATCCTTTATCTTTGCATCGATGTCCTCGACAAGGTTTGCCTTGTTGACCATGTAAGGGATTTCCGTTACCACGATGGCTTGCCGATCATCTTGATCCTCGAAATCCGCTTTTGCCCTGATGATGATGCTGCCCTTCCCGACCCGGAAGGCGTCATTGATGCCTTTCTGCCCCATGATGATGGCACCCGTGGGGAAATCAGGCCCGCGGATGATGTTGATCAGCTCGGACAGCGAAAGGTCCTTATCTATCAGGGCAATGACCGCGTCGAGGACCTCGCCGAGATTGTACGTCGGGATCGACGTGCTCATGCCGACGGCGATCCCTTGCGCGCCGTTGATGAGCAAGTTGGGAATGCGCGCGGGGAGGTAACGGGGTTCCTGGAGCGTCTCATCGTAGTTCGGATCGAACGGCACGGTTTCCTTGTCAATGTCGGACAACAATTCCTGCGTGATCTCCGCCATGCGGGCCTCGGTATATCGGTAAGCCGCCGGGGGATCACCATCCACGGAACCACAGTTTCCTTGCCCGTCGATCAGTGGGTAGCGTAAAGAGAAATCTTGCGCCATGCGAACGAGCGCGTCGTAGACCGCGATGTCCCCGTGGGGGTGGTACTTGCCTATCACCTCTCCGACAATTCTAGCACACTTTTTATGACTTGTGTTTTTTTTTAGCCCCATTTCGTGCATTGCGAACAAGATGCGGCGGTGAACGGGCTTGAGACCGTCACGGATGTCAGGGAGGGCACGACCGATGATCACGCTCATCGAATAATTTAGATAAGCGGTTTCAATCTCCTCTTTGATACTCTTCAAGATTAGATTATCTGGGTTCTGGATGGTGAAGTCAGCATTATCAGAGGTCTTATTCGAGGTCATGGTAGGCTCGCTCTCTCCTCGCGTGATTATGCCAAAAGGAAGTTCTGCTGATTCTATCGACAGTCACCCTCTCAGAATGACAGCAAGAAAAAAAGACTGCTCAACGACAATAATCTCGTCCGAAAAGACCGCAGTCCCACTGGCACACACCCTCATTGACCTAAATCTACGGCAGATGAGCGTTCGGAAAAAAAAACGGATATAAAAAGGCTTAACTTGCCGGTCTGAGAAAACCGCCCCCAAGACCTTCATCAAAGCCAAATCCCCAAAGCCACCAAAATACATCATCAAGCGGTTGCTTGATGAGCCATGTACAGCCTTTCACGCATCACCGACAAGCCGGGCGTCAAGAGCACGTTCACGATGCATGGCACCCGCATCACCTTGCCCTTCCGCGCCCGCATCATCAGCGAATGGACGGCGCGAGCTGCCGAGGCCATCGAGCAGCTCAAGACCATGGGGCTGATCGAGCTCAAGCGGCCCCTGTCCTTCTGGAAAGAGGCGCTCGCCAAGCTCATGGCCATGCCCCTCGCGGTCGACATCCCGGATCCAGGGGAACCACGCCCCCGCCGGTCAAGCATGCCCGAGGAGTACGACCCCCTCGAAGAAGCCGCCGAGCGCGAGCTCGACCGCGATATCGAGATCGCCGCCGAACTCGAGCACCAGCGCCAGCACGAGCAGGCAGGTTCGGAGGCGACGCGGCCATGACCGAGAGCACCATCCCGCCCCACCATCGATTCCTCGGCTATTGCAATGGGAAGCCCCTCAAGAAGGACTGCGCCTACTTCTCGCGCAAGCAGCGCGAGCCGATAACCATCCCCGTCACGAGGAACGGCGCCGTCGCGACCGGCCGCCAGCCAGATGGCCGCAACCTCGTCGTGATCGACCTCGACATCGAGGCCGGCGACCCCCCGCTGCCCCTTGACGTGCTCGATCCGCTGTCGCGCACCACGTTCGTCGTCCGGTCGGGCAAGGGCGGCCTCCACGTGTATTTCTACGTCGATGTCGAGCTCCCCAACGCCAAGGGCGTCGAATCGATCCGCCCGCCCGTGCGCCAGGTCGACCGCCGGGGCACGAACGGCATCATCTTCGCGCCCGGCTGCGCCTTCGAGGAACACGGCTTCAAGCCCTACGCCATCGCCCTCGACCAGCCGATCCGCGCCGTCACGATCGGCCAGTTCTGGTTCGCGTGGGACTCGTACGCCAGGACCAGGTACGAGGCGCGGGCGAAGGATCCGGTCAAGCGCGCGCAGCAACGCCACGAGGCCACGATCCGCAAGGCCAGGGCAGCGGGCAGGCGCGACGTCCCCCCGGTGCCGCGAGCCCTCGACGCGCTGGACGCCAGGGCCTACCCCGACTTCCCGCCGTGCGTGGCGCTGCTCCTCATCTCGGCCATCCGCGGCGAGCACCTCTACCACGACGAGCGCCTCTTTCTCGCCAGCTACATGAACGCGGCCAACTTCGACCCCGCGGGCGCCATCGAGCCCCTCTTCGAGCACATGCCCGACTACGACCCCCGCAAGACCCACGAGCAGGTCGCGGGCATCGTGACCAAGGGATACAAGCCCGCGGGCTGCCGGCGGCTCAAGACGGCCAACATGTGCCCCGGCGACTGCGGCCGGAGGCACCCTTCTGATAAGAACACGCCAGCCGTCGCCGCAAGAGCCCCGCGGGCAGCGCGGGATCAAGCATAAAAGACCGGGTCGCCAACGGATGATCATCATGGGACTGCGATTGTACGTGCGAACGCCCGGAACCAGCCTCGAAGGCTTCGAGGTTTCGGCCGGCGTCGTCGACCAGGTCATGTTCCGCTATAGGGATGTGTACAAGGATCTTGGTTTCGTTAGTGATGGAGATAAGAATGCCTATATTAGCAATAGGGTCACTGCCATAATGTTTGCGAAGGTTATCGTGAATTTCAACAAATATTACCCGAGAGGGAAATATGATACAGATTTAAGCCGTTTTTACCAATTCTTGCTGGATTGTGAAAAATGGTGCAGGGAGCACCACACACGCCTTGATCTTGGTATAGGCTAATTTGTTATAACTTTTCATTTCGATATTCGATTGTCTACGGTTTCTATCTCGTCCTTTACGCATTTTTCGATGATGTTGGCGGGATTTTGCAATGAAACGTCGTTCTGTTGATCATCGTTTTCGGTCATGGCTAGCTCGTTCTCCCACCATGTAATGAATTAGATGTCTAGGAAACCGACATTTTTAGCATTCCGGATGATCCATTGCTTGCGGGGTAGTACTTCCTCGCCCATCAGTATAGAAAATGATTCCCCGGCGTCCCGGTCGATGGTGATCCCCACCCTCTTCAATTTCCGATTCGCAGGATCCATGGTCGTTTCCCACAGCTGCTCGGGGTTCATTTCCCCGAGACCCTTGTACCGCTGCACCTTGATCTTGTCGGCTTCAATGCCTTGCGCCTTGTAATCGCCGAGCACCTTCCGCAGTTCCGCTTCGGAAAAGAGGTAATGGTTGTCCTTCTTGTAAGTAACCTTGAAGAGCGGGGGCATCGCGATGTAGACATGACCTTGCGTGATAAGTTTCTTCGCGTATCGGAAGAAAAACGTCAATAACAACGTTTCGATGTGACTCCCATCGACGTCCGCATCGCACATTATGATGATGCGGTGGTACCGAAGCGATGAGATGTCAAGACTGCTCTCGCCTTCAAGATTGTTGCCCTCTTCGGTTGCGTCCGCGCTATAATGCTCGTAGCCGCAACCAAGAGCTTTGATGATGGAAAGTATTTCCTCGTTTGATAGTATCTTGTTAAGCCGCGCTTTCTCGACGTTGATGATCTTGCCCCGGAGAGGCAGGATAGCTTGGAATCGCCGGTCCCGGCCTTGTTTTGCAGACCCGCCGGCCGAATCACCCTCGACGATGAATAACTCCTTCTTTGCAGGATCCTTTTCGGAACAATCCGCGAGCTTGCCAGGCAACGTCGATGTTTCGCTCTTTTTCCGTGCTATGTCGCGTGCTTTCTTTGCAGCTTCCCGCGCCTTGGCAGCGGCGATGCTCTTGCCAAGGATGAGCTTGGCCAGGTCCTTGTTCTTGTCAAAAAATTCGGTGAGCTCTTCACCGAACCTTTGCGAAACGATCGTTCGTACTTCGGGATTCCCCAGCTTTGTTTTTGTTTGCCCTTCAAATTGAGGCTCGGGAATCTTCACCGAAATGACGGCCACCAGTCCTTCCCGCACGTCATCACCCGTGAGGTTCTCGTCCTTCTCCTTGAGCAAACCCAGGGTGTCTCTCGCGTACGAGTTTGACACGCGTGTAAGGGCGTTCTTGAACCCGTCCAGATGCGCGCCGCCCTCGGCCGTGTCGATGTTGTTGGCGAACGTGAGGATGGTCGATTGGTAACCGTAGTTGTGAAGCATGGCTATCTCGACGCTGATCCCGTTCTCGGTGAACTCGAAGTGCATCGGGGCGTCGTAGAGCCTTTTCTTGTTCTCGCTCAAGAACTCGACATACTCGAGCAAGCCTCCATTATACTGGAATTCGTCAGACGTTTCTTGCCCTTCCCGTTCGTCAACGAGGGCGATGTAAAGTCCCTTGTTCAAAAATGCAAGCTCGCGCAATCGATTCTCCAAGATGGAATATTGGTACGTCAAGTCCGAGAATATCTGCGGATCTGGCTTGAACGTCACGACCGTGCCGCGCTGATCCGTGGGGTCGCCTCTCGTCACGGGCGTCGTCGGCTTCCCGCGGGAATATTCCTGGTGCCACGTGAAGCCCTCTCGCTTGACGGTGACCTCAGCATGCTCGCTGAGTGCGCAGATGATTCGTAAACCCACGCCGTGCAAGCCGCCAGAGACCTTGTAGCTCTTGTTATCGAACTTCCCTCCCGCGTGGAGGGTCGTCATGACGATTTCCAGGGCGGATTTTCCCGGGTACTTCGGGTGTTCCCCGACTGGGATGCCACGGCCGTTGTCCTCGACGTAGATCGCATCGCCAGGCAAGATTTTCACGGTGATCTCGGAACAGTAACCAGCCAACGCCTCGTCGATGGAATTATCAACGACTTCCCAAACGAGATGATGCAACCCGCGCGTGTCAGTGGATCCGATGTACATGGCAGGACGCTTTCGAACGGCCTCGAGCCCCTCGAGCACCTTGATGCGGCTTTCGTCGTATTCTTCCTTGTCATTCTCGGCCGTGCCTTTTGTATTTTGATATCCCGCCGCGGGAGGTTCGCCATTCCCATTGTCCTTTTTTCTTGCCATAAGCATCGAAAAAAGCGATCGTTCCGAGTTAATCTATAATAGACATAGGTTCATGAACATTTGAGTCTTTCCAGCCGGGTCTAGCCAGAAAAATGGCTTGTAATTGCTTTTCTTTTTACCGTTTTTAATCAGAATAGGTTGATTCGCAATCGCCTCGATGATCGGACTATCAACTCACGCGAGATGGGCAAGGGGGCGATCTCCATCGATCGATGGTGAAGGGTTTTGCTAGGCGCGGTTTGCCTTCCGTAAGCCGATCCCTTGCGTCAAGTGCTTGATCCTCGTGAAAAAGACGAAAAGATGATAAAAAAATAGCCCTCGCGATATGGACGAGCAGGTGAATCGAATTCACCTGGAGAATAGAGACATGCTAGCGAAAGATGCTCGTCTCCGGGGGGACATGAAGATTCTCGGAAAAATTTTTACAAAAAAAGCTTGTTCGATTCCTTTCTTTTAAGTGCCTTTATCCGGTTCTCGCGCGGGTTCGGATGGAGCTGGAGCGGGTTTAGGCTTCAAGATCTCGACGGCTTTTATTTTTTTATTCTTGAT
>Ga0172366_10003169_pt1 | contig 12938 bp, 9 predicted proteins | sample LakKivSesite69cm_FD_114533 | JGI IMG/M metagenome (GOLD analysis project Ga0172366, IMG submission 114533) | Sediment microbial communities from Lake Kivu, Rwanda - Sediment site 69cm | ecosystem: Environmental > Aquatic > Freshwater > Lake > Sediment | place: Rwanda: Western Province, Lake Kivu... | reverse complement strand
TCAATATGTAGCACCTTGTTGTAAAATCCGTGCATATATATGCTCCTTCTAAGACGAAAATTATTAATTATTAACCCGAAATCTTAATTAAGGCCTTCTCTAGAATATCGAAGCCCTCATTGAGTTGTTCTTCAGTTATTACTAGAGGAGGGATTATGCGTATTACATTGCCATAAACACCAGCTTTTATGGCTATTAAACCACTCCTGAGACATTCATTCAGCACTCTCTTAGTTTCCTCCGTAGCAGGTTCCTTAGTCTTTCTATCTCGTACCAGTTCAATTCCCCATGCCGTATCTAGACCCCGCAAGTCACCAATGAGCAAAATGTTCCGATACATTTTCCCCAATCTACTTCGCATAATCTCTGCCATCTTTTGTGCTTTTTGGAGTATTCTTTCTTCCTCGAAAATATCTAATACTGCTAAAGCAGCGGCACAACCAACCGGATGTCCAACAAAAGTACCTCCTAATATTCCTGCAGCATTCATAATCTCTTTCTTGCCAGTTACTGCGCTCAGTGGAAAGCCATTCGCGAGCGATTTTGACATTACCATTAAATCAGGCACCACACCCCAGTGTTCACAAGCAAACATCTTCCCCGTCCTTCCAAATCCTGATTGAACTTCATCCAAGACAAACACTATGCCATGCTCCCGGCAAATTTCTTGCAGTCCCGGCAGAAACTCCTTGGGTGGAAATATGTATCCGCCTTCTCCAATCACTGGCTCTATCACAAGAGCAGCAACCTGCTCTGGGTCCACCGTAGTAAGAAATCCTTGCCTTAAGAATTCGAGGCACCGCATAGAGCATTCCGGATGAGACAACCCAAAGGGACAACGATAGCAATAGGCAACGGGAAATCTGTATATCTCTGGAACAAACGGTCCGTATCCCACTTTGAGAGGCCTCACCGTACCGTCGAGGCTTGTAGCCAGCAGAGTTTTTCCGTGAAATGCATAATCAAAACAGATAACTGCCGGTCTTTTGGTGTAGGCTCTGGATATCTTAATAGAATTCTCTATCGCCTCTGAACCACTGTTGAAAAGTGCTGTTGCTTTAGGGAATTTTCCAGGCGTGATTTTTGAAAGTCTTTCCGCTACTCGGATAAAAGGCTCCTGCATTACAGATCCAAAGCAAGTATGAACCAATTTCTCTGCCTGTGCTTTAGCAGCTTCTACAACTTTTGGATGGCAATGGCCCAGGTTCAAAACCCCCACTCCAGCGTAGAAATCTATATAGCTATTGCCATCAACATCTTTTATTATCGCGCCTTTAGCCTCAGCTGCCATAATCGGAAACATGGAATACATGGAGCCAGAAGCAACATGTCTTTCGGCAATTTCTTTTAGCTTTCTCGATTTCTCACCCGGTATTTCTGTGATCGTTTTGACACTTCTCTCTTTCATTGTTATCTCTCCTTCCATATTATTGCGACAGTTGTAACATTTCGTAGCAAGAGGCATTTCCGCTAGATTGTTGCATTTACTTCTCTGATAGCATCCTCCAATATACCAAACCCCCTTGTCAATTCTTCTTCTGTAATTACCAATGGGAACATAAAGCGACAAACATTATGTAGCGGTCCACACGACATTATTATCAGACCACGTTCCTGGCATTTCTTCAGTATAGCTTTGGTCTCCGCAGTAGCTGGCGCCTTGGTTTTGCGGTCTTTCACTAACTCTACCCCAATCATACAGGCCAGACCCCGCACATCCCCTATGATTTCATATTCCTTCTTCATACTTTCAAGCCTGCCTTTAGCCATGTTGCCCAATTTAGCAGCCCTGCCTAAAAGCTTGTCTTTCTCAAATGTTTCTATCGTCTTTAGAGCGGCAACACAGGATAAGGGATTGCCTGCAAAAGTTCCACCCACCCCTCCTACATCTACCGAATCCATTATCTCTTTTCTACCTATAGTAGCTGATAAGACCATTCCTCCTCCCAGGCTTTTTGCCGCCAACAATACATCAGGGACTATACCGAAGTGCTCACTAGCCCACATTTTCCCTGTGCGCCCCATGCCTGATTGCACTTCGTCAGCTATGAACACGATATTATGCTCATCGCATATTTTTCTTAATCCCCTGAGGAACTCCGCCGGGGGTATGACATAACCTCCCTCCCCTAAGATTGGCTCTATAAGGACGCATGCAATTTCCTCAGGCGCCATGTAATTAATAAAACTGTCCTCAATTCTCTGGAGGCAGTGTATTCCACAATCAGGATAAGTTAGCTTATGCGGGCACCTATAGCAGTAGGCATAAGGAAACCGCTGAAGGTAAGGAACAAATGGGCCAAAGCCAAACTTGTAATATTTTATCTGGCTTGTCAACGCCATCGCCAGTGTAGTTCTTCCATGAAATGCATTCTCGAACACAATCACACCTTGCTTACCGCTATACCTTCTGGACACCTTTATCGCATTCTCGACAGCCTCAGCACCAGAATTTATCAAAAGAGCCTGCTTAGGGAAATTGCCAGGCGTTATCTCACAAAGTTTCTTGGCCAATCTAATATATGACTCATACATCAACACGTGAAAGCAAGTGTGCAGGTGTTTATCTGCCTGTTCCTTTATTGCTGATACAACCCTATCATTACAGTGTCCTATATTAAGGACTGCTATGCCACCGGCAAAATCAATATACTCATTCCCATCTACATCTTCCACTATGGCTCCTTTGCCCTTAGAAACAAAGAGAGGTCCTACCTGAAACACGCCTTTAGGAACATATTCATTCCTTAGATTGAGTAGTTCCTTTGCTTTTTCCCCAGGTAAAGCCCTCTTTTCACCCGCTTTTGCCCCTTCATGCATCTTTCAATTTCCCTCCTTTTGTATATTATTATAGGAACCAATATCCAGGAGACTTAGACCTGAAAACTCACTGATACGCTTTCGACATATCCTCTCTTTGGTGATTGTCCAAACACCAGAGTTTACCAGAGTGCTTTGTCTCACACGGATAGAGGCACCCTTCTTGGTTCAGGTAATTCTTGCCCCGTGCCCCTTTCGCAAGAAGGCTACACTTGCTGTTATATTCTAGTTGTGCCTCAGTTGTTAACCACCAGTTACTAAGGGGAAAATAGCTATCTCATCCTCATCTGTTACCCAGGTGTCCTTAGCAGCTCGTACTCCATTTATAGCAACGAATCCCACTACCTCCTCAGGTATGTGCAGTCTGTCAAAAACCTGTGCCATGGTTACTTTTTTCTGTGGAAATGTTATCGTTATACCATTCCCACTGTCGGCACCTTCCCCAGCATAGTGTTGCGCTAACGACCCATGCAGGCGAATCTGGACTACCACGATTTGCTTCTCCCCCCTTACATTTCCAATTCTTTAAGCTTCTCTGGTGTCGGGATTCCATTGCTATCCCAGCCACGAAGTTGGTAATATTCCCGCAGCATAGCGTCAAACTGATCGCGTGGCAGTACTCGCCCGGCAGGAGTACCAGACTTCAACGGGTCTTTAAAGATTCTGTCAGGCAGAGTATCCTCGCCTGATTTAAACCCCTCCCTAACATTGAACAGTCTGCCTACGTTCCAGATACGCTCCGCGGCTTTTTCAAGCTCAGCAACAGAAATCTCTCGCCCACGTACACATGATATTAGTTCACTCATGGTTTCCAAGGAAATCGCCCAGAAGTCGCACAGGATCAGGGAAAACTTGATGGTACAATAGTGCTGCGCATCTATGGTTAACTTGGCCTTCCCTTCGATGGTAAATGGATCAATGGCGCCGAAAGCCTCACTAGCAATGGGGAAACCAGCCATATGACAACCACCACGATATGCAGTAGCATAAGCCAGACCCATTGACCAGGAACCCCGTGGATCGTAGCCAGGTAGTTCCAGTCCCTTTACTTCCATAGCAAATTCAATACCACCGTACTTTTTGGCTAGATACCTTACCCCACGGCTTAATTCCTCACCCATCCCTTCTTGGCAGCCAATCAATCTGGGCATTTTTAAGTAAGTCTCAATATCACCAAAACGGATGCCAAAATCTTTTATCCCTCTCTCGGTCATTTCCATGGCAAAGCCCACTATATTACCGGCAGAAATTGTATCTATTCCCACATCATCGCATTCAGCATTGAACTTTATAATTGCTTCTATGTCGTCCACTCCGCAGTTAGACCCAACCAACGCCAGAGTTTCATATTCCGGACCTTCCACAGCATTGTCTCCTATACGGATGTAATTGCCACAACCCAGGGCACAAGCAGGGCAAGCCTTTTTTCTGGGCTTGAGCCGTCGTATAGCCGCTGCATTGATTTTTGAAGCACCTTCAAATACACCATCCTGATAGTTTCTGGTCGGTAAAACCCCGGCAGAATTGCTCATATCTACAATCTGTGGGGTGCCATCAGTATAAATCCCAAGATTGGCATCGGTTAACACATCTTCCCATATCAGCCTCTTAACCAGCTTTAAAAGGCCCGGCATGTCAGGAACAGTTACATCCTTACTCCCGGAACAAACAATAGCTTTCAATTTCTTACTCCCCATGACAGCACCTATACCACCACGAGCTGCCTGGCGGTAGTATTCTGTGCCGATACAGGCAATGGAGACTAGCTTCTCGCCAGCAGTACCAATACTCAATATACCTGATTCTCGTCCAAGTTCCTCCCCCAGTTGCGACTCGGTTTCAAAAATACTTTTGCCCCAAAGATAACTCGCATCACGGATCTCCACCTTGTCGTCATTAATCACCAGGCAAGCCGGATTCTCAGCCTGTCCCTCGATAATCAACATATCATAGCCAGCAAATTTGAGCTGTGTAGCGAAACGACCCCCTATAGAGCAATCGAGCATAGTCCCCGTTGCTGGCGATTTGGCAGCTAAAGCCAGCCTGCCCGAGCACGGCACGATTGTTCCTGTAAAAGGACCTGTGGTCAGAATCAACTTATTAGCTGATGATAGCGGATCAATTCCTTCTCTCAGTTCCTCATATACATATTTTATACCTAAGCCTTTACCACCGAAATATTTTTCGGCCCAGTCTTTATTTAAAGCCTCCCTCGACACATCACCTGTATTAAGATTAACACGTAGCACTTTTCCTGTGTAACTCATGTTGCACTCTCCTCCTTCTTAATTGCTTCGTGAGGACACCAACCGACACACTCTGGAGAACCACCACAGCGGTCACATATTAATAACTTGCCTGAAGATGAGAGGTTAATAATACCATAAGGACAAGCATCAACACACAGCCCACACTCACTACAGCTCTCCTGGTCAATACTAAGCGACCCATTTTCTGACGTGATAGCTCCGGTCGGGCAAGCTTCTACACATTCCAAGCAGAGGTCGCAAAATTCCCCTCTTACTATTAAATCACCTTTTCTATATCCGGAATGAATTTTCAGACAAGCCATCCTGGGATTAAAAACTCCTTCCTTAACCGCCGAACAAACCAACTCGCAAATACCACATCCGGTGCATCTCTCTGTGTCCAATACTAGTTTCATATTCCCTCCATCTTCACAGTTTAATTATTTTATTACCAATACAGAACAATCTTGCTACTTCTTGTTAACCACAGCCACCTAAAAGGCAATTGTAATCAGGATGAAGAGGCTTGTCAATCCAGACAGTACCAGGCGAAGCTCTCTGAGGAGCCCCAGAAAGCTTGCTTAATACAGTGTTTTGTATAAAGTTTCCCTACCGAAATCCCTAAATCCCCTTCGTAACCTAACCCTCCACCACAATCAGCTTCTGAGGTATCCGGCTCAAAAGCTCAGCCTTTTCCTCGTCAATCACAATCGTGTCCATAATGGCAGATAACCCGGCACTCTTAGGAAGATAGAAATCCGACTCATAATTGATCACTGTGCCAGGAACGAACACCCGATCCGAAGACTCTCCTGGACTATACGGAAAAACTCCAACCCAATCAGGTGGAAAGGCAATACCCAGGTCATACCCTCCAACCCACCACCGGCTTTCCCATATCCCCACTTCCTTATAATACTGTTCAACTGCCCTGTTAACCTTCGAGACCCGACAGTTGGGTTTCATAACCTTCATCAGCACAGGAAAAGCATTCGCAGACAGTTCTATCCACCTGGCTACATCGGGATCGGGTTCACCTATAGACACAGATCTGGCAACATCAACATGGTATCTATTATACACTCCGCATAAATCGAGCTGTACTATATCGCCTGGCATGACCCTATGTCTCGATGCAAGTGTATGTATTTGAGCGGAACGCCGTCCTGCGCTTACATACGTAGGAAGCCCCGATATCTCTCCACCAGCCTTCGCGCAAGCATAATCAATTTCAGCTTTCACATCTAATTCAGTCATCCCCGGCTTTAAGTGTTCAATAGCAGCTTTCATGCCTATATCGGCAATCCTGGCAGCTGTTCGCACATAACCCAATTCCAAAGGAGACTTCACTGCTCGAAGCTCGCGAACAATATCCGTTCCATCCACCACTTCACATCCTTCACCTTCAAAAGCGCATTGCAGCATCTGGCTGATTACCGGATTGGGAAGATAACTCCACTTTTCCAGGGCAACCTTCCCTTTGAGCCAACCCTCATCCTTCAAGTTTTTCACTATGAAGTCTAACTGAGAGATTCCCGCCTTTGGACGGTATATCCGTATGTCGCATCCAACACAGTGATTATAAACCAGCACCTCTTCCTCTTCCCGGTCGAAGAAGATAGGAGCTTTTTCGTTTTCCGCAATGGCCACGCCGCTGAGTTGTTGCCATTCTTTAGGGCTCTGAGCCTGATACCAACTATTCTGGTAACCAACGAGGTAGAACAGAGACTCTGGAGCAGTACAGTATAGAAGAGCTATTCCTTGCTTTGTCATTGCTTGTTTAACGTTGGTTACTCTCTGCTCATATTCTTCAACCGGAAAGGGAATTTCCATCTCGGAACAGTATGTTTTAACAAGTTCACCAATTTCACTCATCTTAAGCACCTCCTGCTAATAATGTATGATCATTTGCAGAAGTAATTGTACTCAGTGCGGAGAGATTTATCAATCCCTTTCTGGGCGCCAGCAAAGCTAAGCTTTTTGACAAGCTAATACAAAGTCTGTTCTTGGCGTTTTCCGATGTCGTTTATGTGCCTTGCAGAAGTTGTTACGGTAAGAGAGACAGCCTGTGCTATAGATAGAGAGCTGAGCTGGCACTCTTCCGCTCAATACAAGCATTAAACTCTATGTCCGGCCCATCACCATTGCTTCGCAGACTGCTCGGATGAAGCATTTAGGTTTTGGAACACCATTTGAAGTTACCTCTGAGGCTGTCACACCTGGAAGCTGAATGTGGAACCCCGGTGATTTAGAAAGTCTTACAGTCCCAGAACCAGCGAGCGATATCCAACTTGGCCAGACCGCGGCCTCCCATCCAGAGACTGATTATCTTGGCGTCTCTCCAATGCTTCTCAATTTCCCAGTCTCTAGCATAGCCAAAAGAGCCCATAAGATCCAGAGCTTTGTTGATGACTATGGTGAGCTGGTCGGTGACAAAGAGCTTATTGGCTCTAGTCTTGGCCAGAAATTCTGGACTCGATGGATCAATATAATATAAATCAGGCCGGTCCATCATACGGGCCTTCATGTATGTGTCAGATCGGCTAACCTCGATAGCCATCGCAATATCAGCCAGAACGCTGGCGGTCATGCTGTGTTCTTTCAACAGCTTGCCCCCCACAACCCGTGTATCGACCCACCTTTTAAGCAGTTCGTAAACATTCAGCATAATCCCGATAGATGAGGCTGAGGCACCAACATTTCCTGAGCACATAAAATATCTGGCAGCTTTGGCATCAAGCCCAGGCTCCTGATGAGCTCGGTACTCCTTAGGTACCCGGACGTTTTCAAACCAGACGTCCCCATTCCAATCACCGGCCATACCTGCCTTCAAATATGGGGGGCCTTGAGTAATGCCAGGTGTGTCTGCAGGAACATAAATCAATGCCAACGCATTATCATCAGCCACGCCAGGGTTGGTGGTGCAAAACACACAGAACATATCAGCAAGACCACCCGAGTTAGTAGGCCACAGTTTATGTCCATTGATTACCCATTCATCACCTTCGAGCCTGGCCGTGGTAGCTGTGTATTGGCAATGCGTTCCATCTATATTTTCGACGTCTGAGCCACTTCTTTCATCAGTTATCGCTGCACACCCTACATATGGCTTTTCCGATTGACAAAGCAGTGGAGCAAATTTTTCAATCAGATACTCATTAGGGTAGGGCTCTAAAATAGGCTCAAAAGCCCAGTTAACGCAATCAACCGCCGTGGCTAAACCAGAATCGCCTCGGCAAAGCTCCTCCAGTAGAAGCATGGAAGTTATCGCATCCAGTTCCAAGCCACCGTATTTCTTCGGCCAAGGAATACGCTGATAACCAAATTCCACTAGTATTTTACGAAACAACGGCTTATAAAGCTTATGCTCTTTCCAGTCCTCGTCGAGTTTCTTTCGAATAGGAAAAATTTCCTTCTCTACCAGTTCTCGGCAACCCCGAACAATCATCCTGGTTTCATCCGTAATCCATTCCTCGGGTAAAGAAAAATCATCTATAGTGGGCACAATTAACCTCCTTTATCGAAGTATTAGCGAGCAAATACGTCCGATCCTACGAAAGCTGCATTATCGCTGCTATCAGAGACATTATCTCTTAAATAACGTCCTGCGAAGAGCTCGTTTTCTTATATTGTAGTTATTTGCATACAGCATTATGTCGAGAGCGAAGGAATCTGTCAATTGAAACTCAACTCTATATTCATTTGTGTTAAAACATTGATAAGGTGGTATGGTTAATCCTGTCCATATGATTGCCGCTTCCACAGGATACCGGATAACATCCTTTTCAATCTTGAATTGAGTGATGATCAAGAGCTCATTAAGGCAGGGCAACGCCTCAAAGCACTGGGAGAAATCCATCTTAAATCGCGTTGACAAGGTTTTTGTCTCGATTATAATTCCTCTGTAAATGCCGATTAACCAAGGGAGTAAGGTGATTCATACACCACAGAAGCCCGAGACATTCACCGAGTCAGCAAGAGTGTTGGTCAGTCCCTTCGCTCACAGCTGGAAGGACAGGAGAAAGAAGGTGATTGACTATTATCGCCCATACACGGTTGAGGAGGTGCACCACTTAAATGCTTTTTACATTTCCTCTTCCGTTTTCATGGTTATCCTGAAGTGCCTCTTCTTCAACTCCGCAAAGAATTGCTCGACATCCAGGCATTCTTCCGGACCCCACACTCCAGGTGGAATTTCTCCCCTGCCCAAAATTTGAGCCCCTATGGACGCACTCATTGATGTCGCTGCATCAATGTAGCCATCGAAGAACGGGTCAGGGTTTGCATATAATGTGCATGTAACCTTAGCCTTTTTGCCACTCTTTTCGCCTTCACCTATTGCGAAATATATATCGTAAACTGTTACTTCCGATATCATGTCCTTATTCTGCTCTACGTGTCTATCAATCAACGCCTCCAGGAATTCTCCCGGCTTAATATCCACGCCCTTCATCTTTAGAGGTTGCTCAAAGTCTCCAAATCCAACTTTCATCAGTGTTTTCATAACCTCATGCTTTTCTTCAGGAAGATGTAATCTCCAGGTAAATTCCTTTATTCCCTTGACCTTAATCTCTCTGGCGAAAGGCACAGTGGAAGTCTCTGAATGCATTGAATGTATGAATTCCGTTTTGCCAAACGGCTCTTCAAGAACTAAGGTTTGCTTACCACTCTGTGGCGGCATATCCACTAACTTTCCATTAAAGAATTGTTTGCTGTTGCAGCCGTATTCGGCAAGCAGCGTCAAAACATTATAAGGAGGGACAAACACAGGGCCCTCCGGGCCAAGCGCTTTTTCTGCCCAGAAAAGATTGATTTTGTCTATAACATCAAGGTGTTTGGCTACGGCTTTGCAGAGCATATTTGTGATTCCCGGAGCAGAACCCATACTCAATATCGCTGCAACCCCCTCCCTAACCCATGCCTCATGCTCCTCCTTCTGCATCGGTGTGTACATGCCTAGCCCCCCAAGGTCCAAATACGGGCATTTTGCTTCCAGGCAGTAGTGGAAAATATCCATTTGTAATCTAACATATATAGGCACTGTGTTCACACACACATCAACCCGCTTAAGCAAATCAGTTGTCTTTTCTTGATCTGAAATATCTAAATGAACTGCCTCCAACCTCCCATCTCTTAATCCTTCTACAACCCCCTTTGCTCTTTCAACGCTAACATCAGCCACAACCACTTTCGCAATGTCTGTTGACTCCTTCGATACAAGGTCTTTTACAATTCCTTTTCCCATCTTCCCAGCTCCACCTAAAACAGCTATCCTCATTTTAATGCTCCTTCTTCATATCAGGCCGTTTAATTTCTATCTCCAGCTCAATTTCGGGTGTTTTGGTGCCCCTGTAGGGCCTCATTGTATATGCCGCCACCTTGGCGGATAACAACTCCCCACCCTACAAAGCACTCCAAATTTTATAGTGCGATCCCTCAGAGCCTGTCCCGGCGAACGCCGGGATGCAGCACAAGGCTAAAGCCTCGCACTACATTTTTAAACACCCTCCATATTAATGTGCTTCATCTTGCCCAGATTGTATCCCTTTTGCTTACTTCATGCCAAGAGAAATCTTTTAGGGATTCAAAATCCTGCTGAACGAGGACAACATCTGTTGACAAGGGTCAAATCGTGTTATACTGCAATTCAACGAAGCAGAGTTGTACTACTACGAAAGACACTGCCTCTTATCCCGAAACCAGGGTTCTCGCTGTGCAAGTAATAGGGCAGAGGTGAAGCCTATGGAAAATTGGCTATCAGAAAAGACTGATGCAAAGCATTAAGGCAAGTAGAAAACACGATGGAAATGGCGGCAGTGGGTTAGTCATACACATCGAATATTGGTTTCCAGACGATGATGCCAAGTACCGTCATGATGCGCGAGACTCTTGCGTATACCAATTGGGGCTGCCTCTACTTGTGGCTGGTCTACGACCAGCTGGCGGGTATGCACAAAGCTCCCATAGGTGAGGAGGAGCAAGCTTATGAATGGGTATACCGGCTGGCAGAGAATATCACTATCACCTGGGAAGATGAAGGAGATGGATGGGAAGGTCTCACGCAAGTGTGGACAGTAGACCTGCGGCAAGGTGTGAAATGGCATGACTACGATACCAGCGGAAAGAATCTCACCGCTGAAGACGTGCTATTCACATTTTTATACGTGCACACCCCTTGGTGGACCACCAAGCCACTTAACTGGACTGCGGTGGGGGCCAATGACTATGAAGTATTGCTGGAGCACTGGCATATGGAAAAGGTAAATGATTACCAGATCAGGTTCTGGTACCCTGAGGAGGAGGCGATGTCAGAGGCTCATGCTCCTCATTGGGTGATGTGGGACAATATTGTGCCCAAGCATATTTTCGAGGAGCATGTCGGCAACATAGAGGAATTTCCCAACACAGAGTCAATCGGCACAGGACCCTATAAGATGCATGAATTTGAGGAGGATAGTCACATGCACCTTATACTCAACGAAGACTACTTGGGAGATAAGCCAAACGCAGAGAACGTGATATTCAGACTCTATACAACCAGCGAGCTAATGTTTGGTGCCCTCAAGTCCGGCGAAATAGATACGATTGGGGATGAGTCTCTTCCCTGGCAGCGCATAGCAGAGTTTGAGGAGGTAGCGGGCATGGAGGTTGAGGTGGTAGGGGGAGATTCGGTGTATTACCTGGGATTTAATCTCTATCCCGAAGGACCACTTCAGGACAAGGCTTTAAGGCAGGCTATTGACCACGCCATAGACAAGGAAGACATTCTGGAGATCCTGTACGGGGATTATGGAATGACTTCTGATTCCTGGATGTACACCGGCATTCCAGACCATAACCCGGATTTGCCCCAATACGAATTATCTGCTGCGATGTTTAAGTCCGTTATGGAGGGAGCTGGATACTATTACGTGGAGTAAAAGCTCAGCGCGTGGTATGCTCTGAGGCAAAACTGAACTTGTAAGTGGTGATGATGGCAAAAACAGAACTAGAGGAGCCATCATCACCACTTTTACCATAATAAGCAAAATAACATGGTGCATCCTTGGGTTGATTTAGCCTAAGGGTAAAAATTCAGAAAGGAGTATAAGATGAGCAAATCTTGGGATCAGCGTCTGTGGGCTGACCTGGTATGGGCTATAACCAGAGTTCACGAGGACTTTTTTGTCAAGTACTTTCGCTTACCGTTTATGTCTCTACCAACCGATACGCCCAACGTATATACCAGAGTAAGAGTAAAAAGGAATGTGGCGGTGCCCATGCGTGATGGTATTAAACTCTATGCCAACATCTATAAGCCCGATGCCGATGGCAGGTTCCCTGTCATTCTGATACGACTGCCTTATGGTAAAGACGAGCCTTACTGTGCTATGCCGGCATACGGCAAATACTTTGCCCGCAAGGGGTATGCGTGTGTCGTGCAGGATTTGAGGGGAAAATATGCATCACAGGGTAAGTTCGAGCCTTTTTTCAATGAAGCCGCTGATGGATACGATACCCTGGACTGGATTGCCAGCCAATCATGGTGCGACGGCAATATCGGGATGACCGGCGAGTCCTATTATGGGTACACCCAGTGGGCTGTGGCATGGCTAAACCACCCCAACCTTAAGTGCATCGCCCCCGGCGAAACATTCCCTGATATATACAGAATAAGGAATTATAATAACAGCGCCTTTTGTCTGCAGACAGCCGGCACCTGGGCATATGAGATGAATGCCAGGAAGGTTAACAATCCCCTCAGGCTGGATTACTGGCACCTTCCCTTAATATCTATGGATGATGATGCCGGGGTCAGGTGTGATTACTACAAGAATTGGATCAAACACCCCTCGAGAGATGCCTACTGGGAGTCCGTCAACGTCTGTC
>Ga0172366_10003168_pt1 | contig 12942 bp, 16 predicted proteins | sample LakKivSesite69cm_FD_114533 | JGI IMG/M metagenome (GOLD analysis project Ga0172366, IMG submission 114533) | Sediment microbial communities from Lake Kivu, Rwanda - Sediment site 69cm | ecosystem: Environmental > Aquatic > Freshwater > Lake > Sediment | place: Rwanda: Western Province, Lake... | reverse complement strand
CCATGATCTCGCAGACGCACATCTCTCTGACATTGAGGAGATTTAGGATGTTCAGCCGGGTCTTGTCTCCTAGGGCCTTAAACAATCTACTCTGCCTCTCCGTTGCTTCAAGTTCGGCTACTTCCTTGGCAAGGGCTCTCAACTTTTCACCATAGTCTTCCGCTGCGTCAGGTGGGCACCTGCCTGAACTGACTAGGCGCCGTAGGCTCTCGTCGAGGCTCTTATTCTGATACATCGGATATTCTAGAGTTAGCTACGGAACATATTAAAATATTCTGATGTATTGGCCCGCTGGTCTTCTGCCTTCATCGCCGCAATATGAATATATTTAAGTATCTGAATATGATATCCCTCTGAGGCGATGTGCGGATGACTGGCGATGGACTATGTCCCTGTGTGCAAGGCATGCGCGACCTCCTTATGGCCGCAAAATCCGACAACGACCTCCTCAGGAAGATAGTCTGTGCGAGATGCGGGAAGACAGTCTGGGTCAACAGAGAGACGAAGTACTGCTTCGACTGCGAAGCCAAGATCCAAGCACAGGTCACTACCAAAAGTACTGAATGAATAGGAAAGACCGATTTCTCACGGTCGAGGAGAGGAGCCAAGTGGGTGACGATTTCCATCAAGTTGTGGCTGATAAGTTCATCTTCAAGGTGAAGAAGGGTCTCCTCTACGGCGAGAACGATACGTGGGCCAGGGTTGAGGGGGGGAAGCATTCGACTAGGTATTACTGACTACCTCCAGAGACGTGGGGGAGACATCGTCTACATACAGCTTCCCAAAATTGGAGATAAAGTGAAACAATCTGAAGATATCGCTCAACTAGAGACCATAAAGGCAATCATGACCGTGGCATCCCCCCTTGCCGGAACAGTCTCCGAAATCAATTCACTCCTCAATGATAAACCTGAGCTCGTCAACGAAGACCCTTACGGAGAAGGTTGGCTGATCTTGATCTCCCTGACAAATCTGGGAGACATCGACCGGCTCCTAAAGGCTGAGGAGTACTTCGAGTTGATGAAGAAAAAGATTCAAGATGAATTGAAAAGGAGGATGAGAGGAGGTAAAGGCACTTGACCGGACCCATCCTAGTTATTCCTTGCAGTGGTATAGGGAAAGTCTTCGGAACCATCAGTAGGGAGGCCACCTACTGGGTCGTCGAAGACCTGAGGGAGGGAAAGGCAGATACTCTCTGTCTATCCCTACTAGTAATGGGTGACGATGACACTAGACGGCTAGTCAAGACCCATCGTTGCATAGCAGTCGACGGCTGCCCCGCAGAATGTGCAAGAAAGAACATCGAGCTTTCTGGCGGGCAGTTGGCGGCCAATTTCAGGGCCGTCGATCTCCTCAGAGAGCATAAGGATCTCAAGACACAGAACGTCACCTTTCTAGATGAAAATGGGAAGAAGTTGGCGGGGTTCTTAGCCGAGAGAATAGCATTGAAGATAGACGACTTGATGAAGGAGGGTGCCAAGCTTTGAGTTCGCCGCCGAAGATCGGGGTGGTCTCTTGTAGCGGTGAGAGCTGTGTCGAGGGTACGGTCTCGAGGATAGCTACGCGCCTTGTCTTGGAAAAACTACGGCCTGAGAACACCGTGACGATCTGTCTTCCCCTCTTCCTAGCTGGGGAGCAGGGAGAGAGGATGTTCGCCAAGTTTTTTCTGACGATAGCGGTCGATGGTTGCGAGAAGAAGTGCGCCAAGAACGCTATTGAAAAGTACAGTGGTAGAACCGCATGCTCCATAGTAGTTGACGACCTACTCAAAGAGTGGGGAGTGTCAAAGCCAAGGTCGAGGAGAGAACTCGACGATGAGGGGATGAGGGTAGCTTCTAGGGTGGCCGAAGAGATCGTGGTTGCCATCGACGCCATTTTTTCGAGTGGGAGGTACAAGAAAAGTGTCGACGTATAGGACGACCGCGGTTTGGAAGGGCGGCCACCTAGGACAAATTTTATGCGGTAATGGGGCGCAGATGGATTTCTCGGCTCCTGCAGACCTCTATGGTCACCCCAATATGCTGACGCCCGAGGACGCCTTCGTGGGTGCCTTGAACATGTGTTTCCAACTCATGTTTCTGTGGAGCGTCGAGAAGCTGAAGGTGGATTTGCTCTCGTATGAGTGTGCGGCCGAAGGCTTTGTCGAGGAGTTGCTGGATCGCACATCAACCTTCAAGAAGATCGTGCTCAGACCCAAAGTGAAGGCCCGCAACTGCAAGGAGGATCTGGTCAGGCGTGCCCTGAGGTTGGCGGAGAAGTACAGTCTCATCGCTCAGTCGATCAAAGCGGAGTTAGTCGTCGAACCAGAGATACGGGTGGCTGAGGAGTGACCGTTCATCATACCCGCACTTGGGAGGAATTCAAGGCACTCGCGCTGAAGTTACGGCCCGAGACCATCTTCTACATCGCGCAACCCCATCTCTTCACAAGGCCACCCATGGGGTTGAGGCTGACCTTCTACCACGACCAAGACATGTACGTCCTCGTGGACTATGCGGACGGCGCCTTCTTGGCCAAGACGGGGATCCCAGTGACGAATCATTTAGATGGGACTCATGCGGAGATCAGGGAACAGGATATCCGTGACTTCATCACAAACAACTTCACATGGGTCGAGCCGATTTCCCTGCCCCCCTTCATGTATTGACAGGTGTTTGATATGTCTGAGAAAAATGTGAAAGAGTTCGTAAAGAAACGATACGGCGAGATCGCCGAGACAAGATGCTCCTGCTGCCCAACATGCGAAGGAACCAACCCCATCGAGGCGGGGCGGAGAATAGGATACTCCGAGGAGGAGCTGAGGAACATCCCAGAGGCCGCGAACATGGGCCTCGGTTGCGGGAATCCCGTCGCCCTCGCCTCCCTCAAGGAAGGTGAAACAGTACTTGATCTAGGCTCCGGTGGTGGGGTTGATGTCTTCCTCGCGGCTCAGAAGGTAGGCCCCAAGGGAAGGGTCATAGGCGTCGACATGACGGAGGCGATGATCGAGAGAGCTGCATTGAACGCTGTTAGGTATGGATACGAGAACGTCGAGTTCCGGTTGGGGGAAATCGAGAAACTGCCCGTGGATGACGGAATGATAGATGTGGTCATCAGCAACTGCGTGATCAATCTCTCCATCGACAAGGACAGGGTCTTCAGGGAAGCCTATAGAGCCCTTAAGCCGGGGGGAAGGCTGATGGTCTCCGACTTGGTCACGGAGGGGGAGCTTCCTGAGGAGGTTAGGAGGAGCTTCGACGCTTGGGCCTGCTGCATAGGAGGGGCCCTAGAGAAGGGGAAGTATCTTGAGAGCATTAGGAGAGCCGGCTTCAAGGACGTTCGGATAGTCAAAGAATCAACCTACGACATCGATGTCTCCAAGGAACTCAAGGGGAAGATCACTAGCGTAACGGTAGAAGGTCAAAAAGAGTAGGCGCTTCTCGATTCTATTCTGCACTGAAGACTCCAGTATCCTTCCAAATCGTCTATCCGGACAATACCTAGTGTTCATGGGCCAATTCAGGGTGCCTTCTTACCTCAGGCTTCAAGCCTGCTCGAGGCTCCATCCTAGTAGTATTTGCCCCTTGCAGTTATTGGCCAGACCGCCGCTAGCCTACCGTTCTTGACTGCATAGATGTTGTCATGTTGCGCGATAGTGGTGCAGCAGTGGCTCGGAATGAACTCTATCTTCTGTCCCCACCTCAACCCCTTCCGCACCTCACTTCCCTCCTTGAACCGCAACGTCCCATGCTCCTCGGAGAGGCTAACCCCTTCACAATCTACTATCTCCCCCTCGCCTCTCACTAGGGGCGAACCGAAACCCGACGACATCACCTTCGAACCGGCGTCAGTGACAACTCTGTCCGAGAAGTTGGCACCGATGATCTGGGTGAGTACCGACAGCGAGGACTTGAAGTAGACATCGTTCATCGACTTGAACCCGTACCCCGTGCCTTCCGGGCCTACTCCGAAGACGAAGGAGCCCGGCTGTATCTCTGTAATCCCCGGGTATGTCCCAGTAACCTCATAGGTCCCCGTGGACCCGGCGCTCACGATCTCAACCTCTATCCCAGCTTCTCGGATCATGTTGGCAGTGTCAACCGTGAGTTTGTTCCGTTCCAGCGCGACGTCCCTTTCCACAGGGTTCTCGTAGCCGTAGATCCCCCTGAACTTCAGGCCCTTCAGGGATACCACTTTCTTCGCCAGGTCAACTGTAGGTTTACCCGGAGGGGTTCCGCATCTGCCCTGCGACATCTCTATGATTACGTGTTGCTTGATGCCCCATCTCTGTGCAACCTTCGACAAGAGTTCGGCTTCATCCGCGTTCTCGATGGATGTCAAAACTTTGTCTTCACCCATTGCGACGTTCATCCCGACCAACATCTCGATCTTCGCCGGATCAGCTAATTCTTGGCTGATGAGGATGTTCTTGTCTCCATGGAGGACGCCGGAGTTCAGGAGAGCCTCGGCCTCGCTGAGCTTCTGGGTCATCAGCCCTATGGCGCCGGCTTCCAGCAGTTTGCTGCAGATGGTTGCGGCCTTGAAGGTCTTGGCGTGAGGCCTTACATTGACGCCTGCCTCCTTTGCGAACTTGAACATCTTGTCGATGTTCCACTGGAACTTGTCCAGGTCTAGGAGTAGTGCTGGTGTCTCGATCTCTTCTATTGGCCTGCCTATCGGGTACATTCCCACTTCCTCAACCTTACCTTGTTCGATGACTAATTAACGCTTATTTCCCTTGAACACAGCCAAGAGCTAGGAGAGGAAGCCTATTGGGTTTTGATGCAATAATCAAGAACGGACTAGCTATAGACGGCGCCGGCAACCCCGGCTTCAAGGCCAACATCTACATCAAAGACGGAAAGATAGTCAAGATCAGTCGAACCGGTCTCGGAGAAGCGGACAAGATTATCGACGCCTCAGGGCTCGTCGTCGCGCCCGGCTTCATCGACATCCATCAACACTCAGATCAGACGTTATACGGGAACTCGCGACTTGAGAGTTATATACACCAAGGGGTCACCACCGCTGCGGTCGGCAACTGCGGCCTATCCATGGCGCCTCTCGACGACGAGTATAGGAGGGAGATCATCCGGTACAATGAGGCCTTCACCTTCGGCTTGGATATCCCATACGACTGGAACAGCTTCGGAGAGTACCTAGACAAACTCGATAGGATGCCACTCGGCCTGAATCTGTGGCCTCAGATAGGCCACTGCACGCTAAGGGCATCCGTCATGGGATACGAGAACCGAGAAGCTACCCCCAGAGAACTTGACTTGATGAAGACCGTCCTAGAAGAAGCCTTGGAAGCGGGGGCCAACGCTATCTCAACCGGAGGCTATGTCCCAGGGGAATGGGCAAACATCGAAGAGTTAATCGAACTCTCGAAGATTGTGGCCAGATACGGCGGCGTCTACACGACCCATCTGAGGCGTGGCGGCTTTGAAGAAGCTGTCGAGATAGGGGAAAAGGCCGGAATACCCGTCGAAGTAGCCCACTACGATGGGAAAGGAGTAGCCGAAGCCCGGGCGAGAGGAGTAGATGTCACCTATAACGCGTACCCGTACCACGCCGGTTCAAGCCTCCTCGGTCAGGTTCTCCCCTTCTGGGTGTATGAGGGAGGTGTCGACGCGATGCTGGAGAGGCTGAAAAGATCAGAGGTAAGGGAGAGGATAAAGGAGGAGCCGATGGCCCGTGACTTGAATCGATCTGTGATCGCATACCTCCCTGAAAAGAAATGTGAGAAGTACGAAGGAAGAGCCGTAGGAGAGATCGCAAGATCAGAGGGCGTCGACCCCGTGGACTGGGTCTGCGACATCCTATTGGAGAACGATGGTTCCGGCATGTACATTCACATGAACGGCCGCAACGAGGCCTATGTCTTCAACACTCTGCGGGACCCGAATGAGCACGTGATGTCCGATGGCTGGGCCTTCGCGCCCTATGGACAGCTACATGTAGGCAAGCCCCATCCTAGATGTTATGGGACCTATCCGCGAATCTTGGGATGGTACGTGAGGGAATGCGAGGCCATAACACTCCAAGAAGCAGTCAGGAAGATGACATCGGCTCCGGCTCAAAAGATGGGGCTCAAGGACAGGGGCCTCCTCAGGGAAGACATGTGGGCCGACATAACGATATTCAACCCAAAGACAGTCATAGACAAGGCAACGTTTGATGATCCCCACCAGTATCCTCTAGGGGTAGAGTACGTCCTCGTGAATGGCCAGGTAGTCACCGAGAAGGGTGAACACACTAGCGTCTTGGCTGGGAAGGTCTTGAGGAGAGGCTGAGCACGAAATCGGAAGACTAGAATTTAGCCCCTCTTCCCATATCTGCAGGCCTTCTGGCATTCCATGCACATCAGATGAGAACACCTCGACAGAGCAGGTTCAAAACGCCTAATCGCCTCTACATATCGCGACCCACCCAAATCATTGAGGTGGAGCCCAACCAGACACTTCGCATCATCCACTCTATACGGCGACAACGCACCCATTGGACAGGCTTTGATGCAAGCGTCGCATTCGCCGCAAAGATCTGTCTCAAAGGGCTTGTCTGCAATTATCTCGGCGTTCGTCAGTATGGGAGCCAGGCGTATCCATGGGCCGTAGACTGGATTGATTATCAGAGAGTTCTTACCGTAGTTCCCGAATCCAGCTAGCTGTGCCAGCCGTTTGTAAGAGCCAGTAAAAGAAAGAGCGGTTTTGAATCCCCCTGTTTCCAAGAATCGCGCGACTCTGAGTGTTATCGTTGTTAATGGGAAGTAGCCGGGGTAAACCCATCCTCCATCCTTTCTGATGGCTGTCTCCAGCATCTCGTCCCAGACATTGTAGCCTACCACGATTATGGACTTGGCGTCAGGCATAGTATCGGTCGTCTTCCCCGTGTATTCACGAATCGTCCATCCAACCCAGACGGGCGGTAAGGCATCGATTGTAGCGGCAGAGACGATTCCCACCAAGTCGGCGCCAGACCTGACCGCGAATTCCTTAACCTCCTTCGCTAATCTTTCAGTTTCCCGCAACCCCTTTCCCTTCTCACGCCAGTCAGCAACCAACTGAACAATATCTCCGCAGCCCTCATAACTGCTTCCATAGGAGCACAATCTCCCAGTATCGTAGAGAGTTTTTTGAGCAAGTTGCAGAGACAATCACGTTGTACGTTAGGGTGAGTTGATGATCGAGAAGATACGAGCGACACGCATCTCAAAAGATGAGTTGGGAATCTTCTGGCTCTGGCAGAACTCCTACATACTCAAGAGCTCTGAAGGCGTACTCGTAGCCATAGACCCTTACCTCGTCAAGCATGCTGGGGCCCAACACGTGAGGGACCCCCCTATGAGGCCTGAGGAGGTGCAGGTGGACTACGTCTTCTGCACCCACGACCACTGGGACCACGCCAATCCTGAGACTCTCCAACTCATCGGGAGACACTCCTCCAAGACGATGTTCCTAGGCACTCCGGAATGCCATCGAAGGTTCCTGAGTGTCGGGATTCCAGCCGAACGCGCGCGAAGCCTCGAAGCTGGAGCCACCACATCTCTAAAGGGCTTCAAGATGACCTCTCTCTACGCTATTCCACCGAAGGTTGCCGCATCGATAAAGCAGACGACCCACTACAGCTATGTCTTCGACTTCGGTTTCGTACGCCTCTACAACTTCGGCGACTCCACGGCTGAAACCGTAGCTGATCCCATGTCCGTCCTAGGCGCAGCCGTCAAATATCATCCAGAGATAGCAATCTTCCCCATCATCGGCGACTTCCCTAAACGCAGGCCCGAGGACGCCGTCACCTTCGCGAAGATACTCAAACCGAAGATCGTTATCCCGGGCCATTATGGTTGCTTCAGGGATCGGACTATCGACCCCCAGGTCTTCATCGACCTAATGAAGGAAGTGTCAGATGTAAAGACCGTCGTGATTCAGAGTGGCGGGAGTTACATCTACAAGGCTTAAGGCTAATTTCACATTCTTTTTCTCAGAACCTGAGAGGGTCTTGTAGCTGACCTGAAAAGATTGAGGAGGACGGGTGAGGCACGTATCACTTGCAGGCTATTGCTTCTATCTCGACCCTCATACTTTGATTCGCGAGCTTGGCCTCCACAGTACTTCTCGCTGGATACGGCTTACTGAAGAATTCCGCGTAGACATTGTTCATGGCGCCAAAGTCCCTCATGTCGGCTAGGAAGACGGTCACCTTCACCACATCCGTCCTAGAGCACCCCGCCGCCTCTAGGACCGCCTCAACATTCTCCAAGGCCTGCCTCGTCTGGGCTTCTATCCCCTCAACTACCTGTCCTGTCTTAGGGTCGGTTCCCACCTGCCCAGACGTGAAGACGAGGTTGCCTCCCCTGAACCCGTGGGAGAAGGGAGAGCCGGATTTCGGTAACTTCTCGCTTACTATTACTTGGTTTACCATTTTCACCACACTAATGAGACTATATGTCCTCGATTAATAAATGCCGACACTGAACTACTCCGCAAGTCATAAAGACCCGCCCACCAGATATTGACCCTACGGAGGATACTTCAAAATGCCCGTCTTCAAGGCTGAACAACTACACAAAATGGGTATGACGATCTTCCAAGGAGCTGGCGCATCTGCAAATGAAGCGAAGCAGGTCATGGGCCTGCTCATAGAATCGAACCTCGTCGGCCACGACTCCCACGGAGTGATCCGAATACCAACCTACATCGACCTAATCCTAAAAGGGAAGACGAAACTAGGAGCAAAAATCGAAATCATAAGGGAGTCACCCACAACGGCCGTGGTCAACGGCAACTGGGGCCTCGGCCAGATCGTGGCCAGACAAACCATGGGCCTCGCCATAGAGAAGGCCCGCAAGAACGATGTGGGCATCGTCTCGACCTTCAACTGCAACCACATAGGCCGAATGGCCGACTACGCCCTAATGGCCGCGGAACAGGACATGATAGGCTACTGCTGCGTCAACGCCAACCCCCAAGTCGTCCCCTTCGGCGGTATGCAAAGGATGTTCAACCAGAGCCCCCTCGGATGGGCCATCCCAGCCGGGGAGGAACCACCCTTCGTCTTGGACATATCCACCTCCGTCAGCGCGGGTGGGAAGATAGCCGTAGCCCGGGCCAGAGGCGAGAAGATGCCACCCGGCTACATCATCGACAAGGACGGCAACCCTTCGACGGACCCCGAAGACTACTATCGAGGCGGGGCGGGTCTACCCTTTGGCGGCCCCGTTGGCTACAAGGGCTTCGGCCTCGCCATGGTGGTGGACATCACCGCCGGCATCCTCTCGGGCAGGGGCGCGGCCTACCTTGGGGGTGAACGAGGACAGGGCATCTTCCAGATGGCCATCAACATAGGCGCCTTCAGATCCCTAGACGAGTTCAAGAAGGAGATGGACGACCTCCTTAGAGCGGTCAAGAATTCGAAGCCGGCCCCGGGCTCCAAGGGAATCCTTCTACCGGGAGAACCCGAGCTTAGAACCAAGGAACAGAGGCTTACCAAAGGCATCGAAATCCCCCAGAGGACCTGGGAGGACCTAGTGCAGACAGGCAAGAAGGTGAAAGTGGACATCACACAGTACGTATAGGCCAGTCTTCGGATCCATTTTCAAGCGAACTCAAGAGCCCAACCAGCGCTATTACGATTAGGAGGGCGAGTGCATCTGCTCGACGAAGGTAAGATTGCATAGGCAGAAGAGTGGCTTCAGGGGCAAGGATCACTGTCGAAGGCTGGAAACGGCCAGCTCCTCTTCCTTCTCTTCTGTGTTTTGTGAAAGCCGCTGGCTAGAATCTCGTGCTTACCTTAAGGGTTAGGCAACCGCTTCCCGACGGGCAAGATGCTGAAAGGTCTGTGGGGTTCCGTCTGGTACCAGTAGGCTGTGCTGGAGTAGTCGTTGCTGCGGGCGTTGGCGTGGCCGTGCTCGATGGTCACCCGTATAGACTTCCTGAAGGAGATGGGGTCTTCGATGTGGAATCTGTACATGCTCGTCTTGCCTGAGTAGTCTCTGAGAGGCCTCAGGGTTGAACTTGGTACGGGTAGCTCCCTTGGATTGCTGACTAAGGGGTAGCCGTGGTAGGGTGAGCAGTACTCCTCGGTCGGCGAGTAGGCGCAGTTGAAGTAATCCTCGGTGCCCGTGCCGTGTAGTGTTGGCTTCTCGTCGCCGTCGATGAATATCATGTCGTCTCCCTCGCCGTACCAAGTTTTCTCCCCACAGTCCACATTCAGGTTGCAGCCTGCGTAGTGGCCTCTGCCCTCCGCCTCAAAGATGACGTAGTTCTCTCTGCCATCGAGGTTGACTTTATCCAGTTCTTCCGGAGGATTTACCGCCACGGTGGGGTTCTCCCGCCTCCACTGGGCATGGAACATCGCCAATCCATCATCCAACTTCGTATACAACTCATAATCAACGTAGTAATACAGGGTTAGAGGCCCCTCTCCCTCATTGACCACATCTATCCTCGCACGCCTGTAGAAGGGCATGGGGAAGAAACAGTTCATCCCCCTCCCGCTCCTAGGACTCATGGTCAGCGGAAGCGAGACGAAGTTGCGTGTCAGACCATGACCTAACCCAAAGAAATCACCTAAAGGAACTAGGACGCTCGGATTCTCCTCTCCATCCCAGAAGATCCGTAATAGAATCTTCCTGAGGTAATGGTCTTCGATGCTGTTCGTCGTCATCCAGAGATGCGTGATACATCCCGGCTCCTCTATCTCGGCCAGCCCCCTCTCCTCAGCTCCCTTTACGATGATGTAGTCCCTGTTCCCGCCCGCCCGGTCCCAGCTGCTCTCCCTCCGCCTCTCAAAATCCCTCAATACAGCTAGTCCACGAAGAGGACTCAAACCAATGAACACGTCTTCCACCCAAACTCAACTACCCTACAACTCCATATAATAGGCTTGACACGAGCTCTGATCAATAAAGGAGCGACTGAAAGGAGTGCTACTGGCCAAAAGTTGACAGTAGTTGTATATCAATTCGCCTCACTACGCATCTGGCATGGATAGGCATATACGTACGCGGCGCTCCTCACCAAAGATTTAACACGGGTGCTAGCATGAGATATCCCCGGGTCTTCATAGTCCTTTGCGCCCTCGGGGTTCTAGTGATACTTGGGAGCGATCTGGCTGTGCCTATGCTCCCCCTCTTCGCAAGAGAACTCGGAGCGACACCGATCGAGATAGGGTTCATTCGATCGAGCTACTTCCTGACTCGGATCTTTGTGGAATTACCGATAGGCGTCATAAGCGATAGGGTTGGTAGACGAAAACCCATCATCCTAGGCCTACTCCTCTCGGCAGTGAGTGCCATAATCTGCGCAACATCACCGAACATCTGGCAACTAATCGCGGGAAGAGCCCTCTGGGGCGTGGGAGGCGCCCTCTACTTCGCCACCAGCACGGTCTTTGTCCTAGACATATTTCAGAAGGACAAGGGAAAAGCCCTAGGCATATTCCAAGGCGTGGAGTTCGCAGGCCGCTTTGTAGGCAGCCCCGTAGGTGGAGCACTTTCTGAGTATTTTGGCTTCAGAGCCGCCTTCTCCGCGACAGGTGTCGCCCTCTTGGGAGGCCTCGCCCTCGCCCTTTTTTCCAAGGACTTCAAGAACCCGGAGAGTAAGACCGTTAGGACAGAGCAGCTGGGTGTGCTGGCGTCCTTGACATTGTTGAGGAATTGGCCGATCATGGTTGCGTCTCTAGTAGGCTTTCTAAGAACCTTCAACATGCAGGGGATAACCCAGACACTGATTCCTCTCTTCCAAGCGTATGAGTTGGGATTCGGCCCCTTCGAGATTGGGCTATTAGCCTCCTTAAGGACGGTAGGCGTGGTCGCCATGACGCTCTTGGGAGGCCTTCTGACAGACAAGATCGGCAGGAACCCCATTCTAATAGGAGGAATAGTTGCCACGGCGATAGCGAACATCACCTATCTGATGTTCCCGGCCTTCGAAGGGCAAGCGGTCGTTAGTGTTCTCGCAGGGCTTGGAGCAGGGATGATGACCGTGGTTCTTCCACTAATTGTCTCAGAAGCCGTAGATGCATCGGCCCGAGGATCCGCCATGGGCGCCTACAGGACTGTCTTCGATGTTGGATCGGTTATCGGTCCAATAGCCGCAACGATGGGATTGACCCTTCCCGAAGAGAACGTGGAAGGAGGTCTGGGAGACATTAGCGGACGCTTCTATCTCTTTACAGCCGCATTGGCAATTGGGATACCTCTCGTCCTGACCCTGAGGAGATCGGAAAAGAGTCAGGCGACGAAGAACACAGATTCCCCTGAATGAGATCTCCAGGCTCCCAATCGTCCCGACTACTGGAATCAGGTAACCTTCGCTAGGTGGCTGGCAGATAGGAAGGCTTAAATCTAAGAGTTATGTCATTCTAACATAAAGTGATGTAAAACGCACATAAAGTTGGTTATGCATAACATAAGCGAACGACCAGCAAGCAAGTCTCATCGTGCACTACTGGCGATAGGAGTGTTCGCTGTCGCGACGGGGGTCTTCCTGATGATCAGCGGTCGCATACTCGGGGAGAGGACCACTGGCATAGCGACGGTCTCATGGATACTCGGGATCAGCCTGATCAACGCATATGGGCCGAACGGGAAGACACGTAGGAGGGTATTTCAATGAGTGGATTCGAGTGGTTGGCCACGAGTGGCGTTATAGCAGCAACGATCGTCTTGATCGGTATCCTGCTCGTGTGGAGGATACTCAAGGATAGGAGGTCTGGCTTCCCCGTCGCGGACGAGCGCACCCAGAGGATAACCGGAAGAGCCGCGACAATGGCCCTCAACGCCGGGTCGTACTTCATAATCGCGATCCTGATCTGGACTATCATCGCGAGGGAATTCCTCGGCGTACCTAGCTTCAGCGAGGACTTTTACAGTTACTCGTTGATAGCCGTCCTCTTGGTTCAGAGCCTGTTGTTCGGCCTGATACGCTGGTACCTTGGCAGGAGGGGCGAGCCCTGATG
>Ga0172366_10003167_pt1 | contig 12944 bp, 16 predicted proteins | sample LakKivSesite69cm_FD_114533 | JGI IMG/M metagenome (GOLD analysis project Ga0172366, IMG submission 114533) | Sediment microbial communities from Lake Kivu, Rwanda - Sediment site 69cm | ecosystem: Environmental > Aquatic > Freshwater > Lake > Sediment | place: Rwanda: Western Province, Lake... | reverse complement strand
TCAAATGTAAATCTTAACCTTAAAAAACCTTAAAAAATATTTGACAGCTGGGGGGGGGTGATATACTATAAAATAAGATTTTGGAAAAACTAAACTATTACAATTTTATTTATCTTAGTGATTTGTATCTCCAAAGTTTAAATTCTTTTTATATCAAGCCAATTGATTATAATTATCTCCAAAGTTTAAATAGAAAAGTGGCCTCTAGATTGTATGAAGTTTTAGGTGTAAAATTTTATGGTTTAAGAAATAAAAGAGAAAATTTTATCTGCTACCGCTATTCTAAATTATGTCAGCTTTTACCAGTTACACCGTTTAAACAATTATCTCGATCTAAACAACAGTTAAATCCAGCGCATCAAGAACTAAAAGATACTGGTTTTATCTCTAAATTTGAATGGATTGAGAATGGTAAGAATGACTGGCTCATTTATTATTGGCCCGGGGAAAGAGCTAGAAAAGAAATGAAAGATAACAGGGTAAAACAGCTTTATTTTAATGAAGATCATTATTTAACTGGATCTGATGATACCAATGAAGACCTTAATATAAGAGACCAACAGGAATCAGATCATAATGATGATTTAATTAATCATCTTGTCAATTTGAACGTCTCTAAAATAACTGCCGCAAGGCTGATTAAAAAATATAATCATGAAGTAATTAAAGACTGGGTCAGGGCGATTGATTTTACCAATGCGGAAAACAAGGCAGCATACCTTGTCAAAGCAATTAAGGAAAACTGGCAGCTCCCGGAGGAATATTTAAAAGAGAAAGAGAATATTGCCGGAAGAGAAGAGGACAGAAAAACAAGAATTTCCCATGAAAAGAAAAGAGCAGAGGAGACCGAAAGAAAGCGGGAAGAAAACCTTAAATTAGAGCAGATCTATCAGTCTTTTGCGACTGAAAAACAAAAAGAAATTGACCAGGAAGCAGAAAACAGATTAGATACCTTTTGGAAATCCCAGCTCAAAAAGGAAAGATCCAAAGGGAAATTATCCAAGATATTGCAGGCTACCTTAGAAGAAAAGAGAAGAGAAATAATCAAAGAGTGGATTCATAATAAAAAAATAAATTTTACTTTTGGTTTTAGTAGTTATAGATAACCTTAATATTAATATAGTGTTAAAATAATAATAAAATACCTTATCTTTTATTTAATTACTATTAAAGGTAAAAAAATGCAAAAAATTTTTAGAATCTTTATTTTAGGAAGTTTTCTTCTTTTTATATTAATACCTATTATTTTAATAGTATTAGGATCTTTGGGAGATATTTGGTATGGAACAATTTTACCCCAAGGTTTGTTTACATTTAGATGGTATAAAATACTTTATGAAGAAATCATGTATCTACGCGCAATGAAAATAAGCCTACTTGTAGGGGGATTGGCCGTCATAGGTAATATTTTCATAGGTTTGCCCGCAGTTTATGCCATACATGTTTCTACTTCACGTTTTTTAAAAAAAATTATAGATATGGTTATAACACTACCGATTGCTATTCCTCCTCTGGTTATTGCTACAGGGCTGATACAATTCTATAACCAAGAATGGATAAAACTTACAGGAACATGGCAATTGGTTCTTTTTTCCCATTTGATATATACGTTACCATTTATGATTGAGCCCGTAAATGCAAATTTAAAACTTATAGATTGGGGACTTTTAAATGAGGCAGCAGAAAGCCTAGGAGCTTCTTTTGTATATAAAGTCAAAAGAATATTAATACCTAATTTGCTACCTGGTATACTATCAGGTTCATTAATGGTATTTACTATGTCTCTTGGCGAATTTCAACTAGCAGTAATGCTTTCAGGGTTTAGGACGCAAACATATCCCGTAGTACTTTTTCAAGCATTTTCCCGTGAAACTGGATTTGCTTGTTCTGCAACAACCATACTTATCGGAGTAAGTATTTTTTCTTTGTTAGGGATAATGAGACTTTTAAGAATAACAAGAGTCGCGTGAGGTAATTATATGATTATCGGAGTAATAGGTAATTCAGAATGCCTTAGAGATATATATGGTGTTTCTTATATGATTGGCAAAGAAATTGCACTTTCTGGGAATATATTAATAAATGGAGGAAGAGGAGGTATTATGGAAGCATCTGCAAAGGGTGCACATGATGCCGGTGGTCTTGTAATTGGAGTATTACCGTGGGACAAATCTGATGCTAATCCTTACATAAAGATTTCTATAGTAACAGGCATTGGAGAGTGTAGGAATATAATTATAATAAAGAGTTCAGATGTAATTATTGCAATTGATGGAGGGTACGGAACGCTATCCGAAATTGCATTTGCACTAAAATTTAATGTACCTATAGTGGGAGTCAATACTTGGAGTTTAATATCAGGTTCTGGTGATTGGTATGATATACCTAAGATAGAAGATCCTAAAGAGGCAGTAAAATATGCTATAAAATTCAGTAAGAAAGACCTAGGGATATAAAAATGGTAATATTGGAAAATATAACAAAAAGATTTGGTAAAATAGAAGCTGTAAAAAAAATGAATTTAAAAATAGATAATGGAGAATTTATTTCATTAGTTGGACCATCAGGTTGTGGGAAAACTACAACACTAAGACTTATTGCAGGTTTTATAAAGCCAGATGGGGGGAATATTTTTATTGACAATAAAATGGTAAATAATTTGCCTGTGAAAGAGAGAAATATAGGTATAGTATTTCAAAATTACGCACTTTTCCCGAATTTAAATGTATTTGAGAATATCGCCTTTGGGCTTAAAGCTAGAAAAATAGACTCAAAAATCATAAATAGGGATGTAAATAAATTAGTTGAAATTGTAGGATTACGAGGCAAGGAAAAATATTTCCCAAAAGAGTTATCAGGTGGGCAACAACAAAGAGTTGCACTTGCAAGATCATTAGCAATAAATCCGAGAATCCTTCTATTGGACGAACCCCTTTCTGCATTAGATGCCAAAGTAAGGTTATTCTTAAGATATGAGATAAAAAGGATTCAAAGGGAGTTTGGTATAACTACTATATATGTTACCCACGATCAGGAAGAGGCATTATCTATATCAGACCGCGTAGCAGTAATGAAGGAAGGGACTATACAACAATTAGGAGAGGCAATTGATATATACAATCATCCTATTAATAAATTTGTTGCAGATTTTATTGGTATATCTAATTTTTTAAATGGCAAATATGTTATGGACGGAATGATGAAACTTAATTCACATACCATTAAGATTAAGTATATTACAAATCATAAAATAAATGACGAAATTGTGTTAGCAATAAGACCTGAAAAAATAGAAATAGAGGAAATTGCTGAGAAATTTTCCAGTAAAATAAAAGAAAATGTCTTAGAGGCATCAGTTAAAGCGATAACATTCTTAGGTTCCATAATGAGAGTATTAGTAATGACAAAAGAAAACTTAGAATTTTTAGTAGATTTACCCGCTGGGAAATTTTATTGGAAGGGAGGTGAAAGGGTTTTTATTTACTTAAATCCTGAAGAATTTGTATTTCTTGAAAAAAATAAAAAGGAGGAAACATAATGAAAAAAGTCATATTTGTAATTAGCGTAATGTTTTTAAGTTTGTTAATTTTTACGGGAATGGCTTATGGTCAATTTGAAAATCCCTTATTCCCAGATGAAGAAAGCCTATATAATGCTGCCGTAGAAGAGGGTGGAGACATTGTAAGTTATGATACTGGTCCGTATTGGGCAAACCATATTGGACAATTTAAGGCATTTCAAGAAAGATACCCAGGAATGTTTGTGGTATATAATGATCTAGGAAGTGGGGCAACAGTTGCAAGACTTGAGAAAGAGTCCGGTAACCCAGAGGCAGATACTGCCTATTACAGCATTGTGTATGGACCAATAGCTAAATCTAAAGGAGTTACACAGGGATTTAAACCTCATAATTTTGATAAAATACCAGATGGTTTAAAAGATTCAGAAGGGCATTGGTTCGCAGTTCACCAGGGTACAGTTGCGTTTGCAATAAACAATAAATTAATAAAGGATATACCCCATAGTTGGCAAGATCTTGTCAATGGTAATTATAAACATTCAGTGACATATCTTGATCCAAGAACAACGGGAATTGGTCATTCAGTGGCGCTTGCAGCAGCTTATGCCAATGGCGGAGATGAAAGTAATCCTTCTCCTGGAATAGACCTTTTAGCAAAAATACATGAAAAAGGGAATATAAAAGGTTACGGAACTATTGTTGAATATGCTCAATTTTTAAAAGGAGAAATTCCTATATGGATTACATATGACTTTAATGCGTATAAAGCAAAATATGTAGGAGGTGCAGATGCAACTATTGTTATTCCACAGGATGGTACAATAACAGTTCCTTATTTGGAAAGCATGGTGAAAGGTTGTCCCCATCCCAATGCCGCAAAACTATGGCTTTCTTTCTTACTTTCGGATGAAGGACAAGCTATATTTGCAGAAGGGTTTGTGAGACCATCGGTTGAAGGAATAGAACTCCCAGAAGAAATAGCTTCCAAATTTGTTCCTCTAGAAGATTACAAAGTAGCCCATAATGTTAATTGGGCAGTTGCCGAAAGTACACTTGAAGGACTTAAAAAAGAATGGGAACAAAAGGTTTTAGGACAATAATATTACCTAAAGTTAAAGTAGAAAAGGGCAGGGAGATTCTTCTCCTTGCCCCCCTATTTATTCTTTTAATGCTTTTTTTGTTTATACCCTTTTTATCGGTTATCAAAGAAAGTTTTTACGATTCCCTTGGAAAATTAAGTCTAATAAACTATAAAAATATTTTCCAAAAATCATACATGGAAGCATTAAAAAATAGTTTTAGTCTCTCTATTGCCACGTCTTTATTTGGGGTTATTTTTGGGACTATTATATCCTTTTATATATCAAAATCTAAAGGAATGGCCAGAGATTGGTTACATACATTGACATCACTACCACTTACATTTTCTGGTCTTATTGTTGCTTTTGCTTTTGTGGTAACATTAGGAAGTAGTGGAACAATAACACTTATTTTACAAAAGATATTTGGTATTGAACCATTGGAAGTCTCGTCCTATTTATATACATGGAGGGGGCTGACACTTGCTTATCTATATTTCCAAATGCCAAGAATGATAATTGTAATGATTTCTGCTTGGAGTAATTTAGATTGGTCATTAATTGAAGCAGCGGAAAGCCTAGGCGCAGGGGTAATAACTATCATCAAACGTTTAGTTATTCCAATACTTTGGCCATCAATACTTGCAGGTTCTGTACTTCTTTTTGCAGTATCTATGGGAGCATATGGTACAGCACTTGCCCTTACCGGAGTAAGTGTAAATATTTTACCTCTTACTATTTATACGCAGGTTTCCGATGTAAGTTATAATCTTCCACAGGCAGATGCACTAGCTGTACTTCTTACATTTGTAACTACGTTTTCAATTTATATATATAGAAGAATATTTATAAAGTCATAGGGCATATCTAACAAGCCTTGCTAAGATTTTCTATTATTTCCTGCTATTTTGTTATTTAAAGTGCTATAAAGGTGCTATAATAAATCCGTTTGTAGGGAGTGTGATCTCCAAATTACACTCCTTTTTTATGCTCGCTATACAGGAGATCTCGCAACTGCTTTTTTGAACTGTTTTTTGCTATACGATAATATTTTCCTGAAGTTGTACCATCGTTGCACCAGGATCGTAATATTAAATGTAGTTGAAAGGCTGTAAGGTTATGGTTGGGATCTTTTTGCTCCGGGCTCTTTGCCTTGCCCGGTAGCGCTTTGAAGCACGTTCACAGTATCGTTGCAGAATATTTAAACAAAGGTTATAGCCTGATTCCCGTAGACGGCCGTAAGAAGCCCTGCATTTGCTGCAAACCCTTTCAGAAGAGAAGAGCAGGGACGGAGGACACGACACAGGACAAGGGTTGGCATATTAAAAGCTTTATCGCAAAGCTATTCAAACGAGGTAACTAATGGCAAAATACATTCCAAAAGTGGTTGTTTGTTGAAATTGATATTTTAAAGGTGTATAATACAAGTGACGAAGCTAGAAAAAAAATATTAGAGAGCGTCTAGAACGCCACGGAGTTAAATAGGATTGAATTCCTATTATCCGTGGCTTTTTTTATAGCATAAATGAAAAATCTCCTGGGCTTTTGGGAACGAGGTTTGATGAATAAAAGATTAAATATAAGACAATTAAAATTTATAGATAATATATTTGCAGGGCAAGACAATAAAAAAGCTTATATTAAAGCTGGATATAAAGGAAGAGGAAAATCAGCCGAAGCCAGTTCTTCAGAAATCTTAAGAAATCTTAAGGTTATAGCTGAGATAAATAGAAGGTTAAAGGATATAAACACTAAGAATAGAGTGCGTTTGGGGCGTATTAGTGAAGTTAGTTTAATAGAATTACTTAAGATAATAAGAGATCCTTTAGTTGATCCAAAAGTAAAAGTTGATGCAATTAAAGATGCCCTAAATCGGGCAGGTTTAGAACTAACTGAAAATATCAATCTTAATGTGAAAGGGGAATTGAATATAACAGATGCCAGAGAAAAGATCCTTAGCCGACTCCATAGCATTGCTTCCCGAAAAGGAAAGAAAACAGATAATAAATAGCTTAACTGATACCCTTTTAATTGAAAATTGAATATTTTGTTATAGAATGAAAAAAGGATTGATCCCTTTAAGAAACAATCCTCTTTTCAAAAAATTGTTAGAGCACCTAAATATTTAACTAAGTATTAGCCTAAGTATCATTAGGCTTGAGCGCAATTTTATTTTAGCTTATTTTTAAAAAAATATCAAGTATTTAAAAAAATAGATTTAATTCTAGCTGATCAGCTATGACCAGGTCCCGGTATATCCTGTTCTACCAGGGCCTGAACATGAGCAGGGAGCAACTGAATGACAAAAAAGAAAAATAAGAAAATTGACGGTGGTTTTTTATTAGTGGAATGGGAACTTTGGGATTCTAAACCATTTCGGGAATTAACTCCACATGCCAGAAATTTGTACTGTGAATTTAAGAGAAGATACAATGGCATTAATGCTAATAATCTTAAATTATCGCAAACAGAGGTTAAAGCTAAAAATATAATGGCAGTCAATACATTTATTAATGCTAGGAATCAGCTAATTGAAAAAGGGTTTATTGATGTTATTAGAAGGGGCGGGCTTGAAAAGCAATCAGCTATATTTCGACTTTCCTATAGATGGAAAAAATATGGAACTCCAGAATTTGAGAAAAGAAATATTAATGAGATATTTCCGCCAATCTTTAAAACAGTATTCAAAAAAGGACATAAAATTAATAGAAAACTAGACCGAACATAGATATCAATTTTAATTGTTGACAGCAATCAATTTTAATAGCTGTAAATTATCTAAAGCAATCAATTTTAATTGCTGAAGGGGATTTTTATAGCAATCAATTTTAATAGTGCATGTATATATATACCATATCTACTATATATTTGTTTATTTGGGTATTTTGGAAAATATAAAGAGGGTATTTAGGACAGAGCCGATTAAGGGTTTCAGAGCTATTATTCGCTCTCTAGGGTAGGGATAAACATTCAATACCTAAAGAGGTGCACAGATAAAAATAAAACAAAGGTGGAATAATAATGAAAGATCTTGAATTGAAATACTGTTTCGTAGAAAACCGAGAAAAGCAGAATCCGGCTACATGTCCAAATTTCAATTATAATAATCATCCAGCTTTTAAAATGCTTGGTGGCGATGAAACAGATGGATACCTTTTTTGCAATAAAGCAAATAGGGTAATAAAGGAAATAAGGTTTAATGAAACTTTGGAAAGAATAAGAAGCATTCCAGGTCCGAAAGAAACAAAAGATTTTTTTCCTTTTTTTAGTAAGCTTATCGGTGATATTAAAGCTCCAAAATGGTGTCCATTAAAGAAAAAATAAAAAAGGATCATTCATTAACCAATGGAGTTACTCGAGTTGGCCAGGACTCCAGGCGTTCATTATTTAATTAACACAATAGGTATTTTGTTAATATATTAGGGATCAGGATATAATTTTTAAAAGCCTTGTTTAATAAAGGGTTTTACTGGAATTGATAAAAAACATTTATGAAAAACCTTGACATTGATTAACTTTAGTGCTAAAATTTATAAAAAGGTTAATTAAGGTAGGTGTTAATTATGAATCCGGTAGAGCCAATTAGAGATCCTAAAAAGATCCTGGCCATTAAAAGAAATCTTAGGGAATCGGGGAATATCCGGAACTATCTTTTATTTGTCATGGGGATCAATACCTCGCTAAGAATCAGCGATCTATGTTCTTTGAAAGTATCCGATGTTATTGATCAAAAAGGGAATATCAAAGATTATTTATTTGTTAAGGAAAAGAAAACCGGAAGGAACGCTAAGATCTATCTCAATGAAGTGGTAAAGCAGGCCTTAAATAGTTACCTGGAATCAGTAAAAGCGATAGATCCAGGCGCATATTTATTTAAAAGTGAACGGTCCAGTAAACCATTAGAGCGCGTTAGAGTATGGACCATGATCCAGGATTGGGTAAAAGAAGCCGGGCTTGAGGGTGAAAGATACGGAACGCATAGCCTAAGAAAGACTTGGGGCTACCAGGCCAGAAAGCAAGGCGTGCCAATTGAGCAGATATCCGAAAAGCTTGGCCATAGATCAGTAACAGTTACCAAGCGCTATATCGGGATCAATCAAGAAGAGATAAACAATATCGAAAAGGAAATTTGCATTTAACAAGGCATTCACATATTATATATATTATAGCCAAGTAAAAATTTTTCAAATTTGAGCCTATTTTGAACCTATTTTTTGATTTGAGAGTTTTAACGACAAAAAAGATGATCTGATATGAAGACCATACTACATTAATAATAAGATGGGTGAACTTCTTTTAACGACTAGTACTGTAATTAATATTATGAAAATGTATAAATATATTAAAAAAGTTGAAACGCTAATTATTGAAATACCTTTTCGCTATTCTGATAATGATGCTAAAAATTATTGCAACAAAATACACAAAAGTATTGTGCTATTTAATGATATATTCAAAAACGAGTATGCTATTGATAAAAGGCAATAAAAAATTGACTTATAATATATCTTAGCTTATAATATAGGTAACATACCTGCCACGCCTCTCAACGATGCGCACCCTGGTGGGTTTTTCTTTTTAATAAGAGATGATATATGAAATATTCCAAACCACCAACAACATTCCAGGAGCAAATTGATCTTCTAAAAGATCGCGGCTTAATTATTTCTGAACCTGAAAAAGCTTTATTATATATCAGTAGAATAAACTATTATCGATTGAGTTCTTATTTCCCTCCCTCTATTTAAGAAAAATACCTCGATTGATAGTATTTTTGAATTATATGATTTTGATAAAAAATTAAGATCTCTTATTTTTAGAGCCTTGGGAAATATTGAGATAACTTTGCGAACTAAAGTAGCTTATTACTTTTCTCATGCTTATGGACCATTTGCTTATTGTGATCCACAATATTTCTCTCAAGGTTTTAACCATTTAGAATGGTTTACTAAATTAAAAGATAGTATAGATAGGACTCATGAAGATTATATTAAAGATTATTTTAAGGAATATGACGAAGAAAAAGCCCTTCCTATTTGGATAGTTATTGAAATAATGTCATTTGGTCAACTCTCTATTATGCTCAGAGGCTTGAAAAGATCTGATAGAAAGCGCATTGCGGAAGATTATTTTGGAATTGATGAAGCAAGACTTTATTCCTGGGTGCATACATTAGTATATATTAGAAATTTATGTGCTCATCACAGCCGTATATGGAATAGAACTTTAGGAATAAAACCGATGCCTACAAAAAGATTACCTGAATGGGATGGTATTTCTAATGATAAAATTTTTTGTGTTTCTCTTATATTTAAAAAACTAATGACTATACCAGAGCAATGGGAATCCTGGAGAAATGAATTAATCCAACTTTTAGAAGAATACAACTACGTTAATACAAAGATGATGGGCTTCCCTGATGATTGGAAAGAAAGACTTATCTGATTAGTATTACCGTTATAAAATTATCCATTATAAAAACTCTGATACATTTCTGAAAGATGTGCTGCTCTTTCATAAAATTCAACTCTCTTAGCAGATATATTAAAAATCAGCGCAATCTGGGTATAACTCTTTCCCTCTTTCCTAAGCTCTTTAATTAATTTGTGTTTATGAAAATCTTCAAATAATCCTTGAGGCATTGGTGCTCTACTTATATTTTTATATAATTCTTCTTCCTGTTTTTTGGTCTGATAAAAAACTGGTGTCCTATAAAATTTACCATCTTTAAGATCCCATCCTAGCAAATGTGCGATCAATTTAAAAAGATCTCCAATAATATCTATTTCACTATATCTATCTTCTGAAATTATTTTTACTTGATCATCAATGAATTTTAAATCTGATAACAAGGTTTCTTTTAAACATATATCACTAGTTACTGTCTTATTTATTCTATTTTTTATCCTTTTAATATATTTACGACAACCACTTTTAAAATTTTTATAATTATTATACGCTGAAGCATAACCTGAAGGTCTATTTTGAATGCCAAAATATTCCCAATCAGCAGATTCCATTGACTGTGAATAGTGAAATCTTTTTTTATTAATTTCATTCATTTTTAAAACTCCTCTATAAAAAAATGTCAAAAAGATCTAAAAACATCTTTAATTATTATAAATTATACGCTATATGGTAAAAACAAAACACAATACTCTTAATACTAAAATATTCTTTATTTGACATTCTCTTTTTTCCCACTAAACTGTAGAAAAATATATTTATATTTACAATATAGGTGAAACAGAAATACAAATATAGATATATTTAAAAACCGATATTCCAGATACAAGCTTTATTAGGGCAAAAAAGTTATAATAAGTCCAACTGACTTCTTCTATCACAAAAACATTTTCCAAAATAGATCATTAGAAAATATTTAAATAATTGTTATAGTACAAATTAGAAAATTAAATATAAAATAATATTGACAAAATATTTAGTATTGATAAAATAAATAACAAGTAAATATTCTATATGAATTCAGTATGAAGTGAATATGATATGATTACAATCGCTATTTTAAATCAAAAAGGGGGAACCGGAAAAACCACTACCGCTATCAACCTATCTAGTGGCTTAGCTTATCAAGGGAAGAAAACCTTATTGATCGATATGGATCCCCAAAATCATTCAACTATAGGTCTAGGAATAGAGATCGAAAGTCAAAATTTATCTATTAGCAAAATCTTGTCTAACCAGGAAGCATTATTAAAAGAAATTATCGCTAAAACATATATTAAAAACCTCGATATAATTCCCTCTCATATCTCTTTAGCTAGAACAGCAGAGCAGATGTATACTAAACTATATAAAGAGTCTACCCTAAATAAAGGGATTCAACCTGTTAAGAAAAATTATGACTACATTATAATTGACTGTCCACCAAGTTTAGGAGTATTAACTATCAACGCCTTATTTGCTTCAGATTTATTAATAGTGCCTTGCCAGATGTCCAGATACTCCCTAGATGGCCTAAGCGACTTAATAGATATCGTAAGGGCAGTAAAGAATACATCGAACGAAAAAGATACAAATATGTCTTGTCTCCGAATCCTCCTAACTATGTTTGATGTAAGAAATAAGGTAACCAATGATTTTATTTTAAAGGAACTTGACCTATTTAAAAACATGATTCTCAATACAAAGATAATGAAAAATGAGGCTTTAAACCAATCTCAAATTGCTCAAAAATCCATTTTTGATTTCGATCCCAAATCAAGAGGGGCAGAAAATTATAAAGATTTAACAAAGGAAATATTAAATTATGAATAAAAGAAAAACTTTCGAAGGTAAAACCACAAGGCTATCAAACCAAGCTAAAAAAGTAAATCAAAATAAAATAAATTTTATAAAAGATTCCTTTACTACTAAAAATAAGGAATTTAAAAGATCCACTTTTACTTTAACTACTTCAGATATTGATTGGCTCGATCAAATAGTTAAAGAACTTAATCGAACCAGTGTTCGTCAAATAAATAAAAGTGAGCTTGTTAGAGTTGGTTTACACCTTTTAAAAACTCAAGACTTACAAGATATCTTAAAGAAAACAACATAATTAATAAATACTTAATTCATACTTGATATTTATTGGATACATATTATATCTATAAATCAGCGTGAAAAAAAATAGTGGTGATGAAAGTAAAAAATAGTGGTGATGAAAGTAAAAAATAGTGGTGATGAAAGTAAAAAATAGTGGTGATGAAAGTAAAAAAAATACCGATTTTCCTTTATTTTAAAGGGTTTATGGATTACTACAATATATACAATATATACAACAACAATAATAGATATTTTTGTTGTTGCTCTACCTAAATAATTTAAAGAAATTAATGCTCAACAATTTTTTAAAAACAATTCTGGAAAAGGGGAAAGAAAGGGAAGAAAAAAAAGAGGACAATGAAAAATCCTAAAAAGATTGAAGATGATCAAATAAAAGAGTTAATTAACAAATCCCAGGATAAAGAAATTGACTTACCTAAGATTATTAATTCTGAAGTTAATCTTTTAGTTTTTCCTTTTTTTGCTCTTTCTACTAAGGGATTAAAAAAGAAAATTGAGACTGAGTATCGAAATATAGTTCAAAGGGATAATAAAAAAGGGTAATGATAAAACAAAGTTGCACTTAGAACCTTGAAAAACTGTTGATAAATCAGTATAAAGAGAGTATGAAAACATGCCCTCGCTGCGGCAGCAAAAAATGGTGGCATCTTTCAACCGGCCAAATAAGGTGTAGTAGCTGTGGCCTGACCAGAAAATTATCTAAAAATCTCTGGGGTAAGACCAAGATTTCACCTTACTGGAAAGGTAGGTTAGTGGATTATTTCTGTCTTGGTGTC
>Ga0172366_10003166_pt1 | contig 12945 bp, 11 predicted proteins | sample LakKivSesite69cm_FD_114533 | JGI IMG/M metagenome (GOLD analysis project Ga0172366, IMG submission 114533) | Sediment microbial communities from Lake Kivu, Rwanda - Sediment site 69cm | ecosystem: Environmental > Aquatic > Freshwater > Lake > Sediment | place: Rwanda: Western Province, Lake... | reverse complement strand
TCCAGTTGCAGAAGGTGATGATGAAATTGTTGATCTACAAGAACTTCTTGATTCTTTAAATGAAGAAGAATCTGAAGAAATTGAAGAATCTGAAGAAAAAGTTGACGAAAAGATTGAAGACGAAGAGGTTGTTGAAAAGATTGAAGACGAAGAGGTTGTTGAAAATCTTCAAACTCAATTGAACGAAGCTATGGAAACTGTTCAATATCTTCGTGATCAACTAAACGAAGTTAATTTGTTGAATGCAAAGTTGCTATATACAAATAAACTATTTAATCAATTTAACCTTGACCAAAAGCAAAAGCTTAAGGTTGTGGAAACATTCGACTTGGCTAAGTCCATCCGTGAAGTCAAGTTAAGTTATACTATTTTGTCCGAATCATATAGTTTAGGTGGATCAGTTGTTAAGAAAACTAATACAACTGCAAAAACAATCACCGAAGGTTTGGCAAGTAAACCAGTTGCTTCAACAGCTCCTGCAAAGGAACTAATCGTTGAAAACAGCAATGTGATGGCTTCAAGATTCCAAAAACTCGCCGGAATTAAGAAGTAATTAGAACTTAGGTGAGTAAAAACAAACTATAAAATAAATTCAAATTATGAGTGATATTAAATCATTATTGACAAATAATATGAATCCACAGGCTAAGTTGATGACTGAAACCCGTGGATTGCAAAACAAGTGGGACAAGACTGGTCTTCTTGAAGGACTAGAAGGTGTTGACAAGGCACACATGTCCATTTTGCTTGAAAATCAAGCACAACAATTGTTGAACGAAGCTACCGCTACTGGTACTAGTGCAAACAGTGAACAATGGGCTGGCGTAGCTCTTCCATTGGTTCGCCGTGTATTCGCTGAAATTTCCGCTAAGGAATTCGTTTCAGTTCAACCAATGAACTTGCCATCCGGTCTAATTTTCTATTTAGACTTCAAGTATGGTACTACCCGTGGTGGACTTCCTGGCCAAAACGGTTACAACGGACAATCATTGTTCGGTGGTAACAGCAACAAGCTCGGTTCTACCGATGAAGCAGTAAACGGTCTATATGGTGTAGGTCGTTATGCTTATACTGAAAACTTCCTAACCACTCCAGTTGTCTATACAACTGGATCAGTAAGTTTCAGTGATGTTGACCTAGATTCAACCTACGTTGCAACTGGTTCATACAAGAAGATTACTGTAAATGTTGGTGATAATAGTTCAACCAGAATCGATTTGAACGCAGTAAGAAGCTTTGCTTTGAGCGGTTCAGCAATCAATCCAACTCTACAAATCAATGAATTGACCAAGGTTTATAACACTGGTTCATTGGCATCCCCATATTACAAAATTCAATTCATTGTTACTGGTTCACAAGCACCAGTACAAGGTGGTTCAGCTGTATTGACATACACTGCACAACCAACCGATAGCACCCGTGGTGACTTCGAAGACAAGGATCCATTCAAGGGTTCAGGTACTTCCGGTATCAACCAAGGTACTGATATCAACATTCCAGAAGTTAACTTGGAACTTAAGAGCGAACCTATCGTTGCTAAGACACGTAAGTTGAAAGCAGTCTGGACTCCAGAACTAGCTCAAGACTTGAATGCTTATCATAGTATTGATGCAGAAGCAGAATTGACTGCTCTCTTGAGTGAATATGTATCCATGGAAATCGACCTCGAAATCATGGACATGTTGATTAATGCTGCTCCAGCATTGACCACCGAAGGATGGTCCGCAGTAATTGGTAGGGATATCGTTAAGGGTGCAAATGATGCAAACGGTATTCCAACCTTCACAGTAAATAACGATTCAACCAATCGTACTGCTTACGTAAAGAGCACCTGGTTCTCTACTCTTGGTAACAAGATCCAAAAGGTAAGCAACAAGATTCATCAATTGACTCTTCGTGGTGGTGCAAACTTCCTCGTAGTAGGTCCAGACGTAGCAACCATCTTGGAATCAATCCCAGGATACGTTGTAAACACTGACGGTGATTCTGCTAAGTTCGCAATGGGTGTAAGTCGTGTTGGTAGCTTCGCAAGTCGCTTCCAAGTCTACAAGAACCCATACATGCAAGAAAACACCATCTTGATGGGCTTCCGTGGAAATAACTTCCTCGAAACAGGTGCAGTTTATTCTCCATACATCCCACTAGTACAAACTCCATTGGTATATGATCCAGTCAACTTCACTCCACGCCGTGGAGTATTGACTCGTTATGCTAAGAAAGTTGTCCGCCCAGAATTTTATGGAAAAATCTATGTCTCCGACTTAGATCAAATCTAATATTAGATTAAAATAACCAACTAAGTATTCAAAAACCCCAATGAAAGTTGGGGTTTTTTATTTTTAATATATATCACATCTTAATATGAATTAAAGTCGTCGAATAATTTAAACCAGTTTCTAAGAATTTTCTGTAACTTTGGTTTTAATGTATTATAGTTATTAATATGAATAGAAATGGAAATGAAATTATTATTACAGATGAAGAATCTAGGATTTGTTTAATAGATGGAAAAAAGTTTGAATCAAATAGAAAAATGATATGGCATGTTAGAAAAACTTATCATTTAAATTTTGAACAATACATATTACGTGCGTACTATGATGATATTGTACCACGATGTTTAAAAACAAACATTCCGCTTAAATTTAAAGCTAATAAATTAGGACCGTGGTACAAGAATTATACAAAAAATTGTTTTCCTAGAAATCCTCATAATTTAGATACAAAACAAAAAATAAAAAAAGGATGTGAAAAAACAACATTTGAAAAATATGGTGTTAAAAATGTTTTTTCTGCGGATTGGTGTAAAGAAAAAATAAAAAAAACAATGGTAGAAAAATATGGTGTTAAAAACATCATGTTAAATGATGAAATAAAAAATAAAGTTTTAAAATCATTTTTAGAAACAATTGAAAAAAGACCTAAAAAAATATGTGATGATGTTAAAAATAATATAAATAGAACATCATCTTTAGAATTAGATTTACAAAAAAAGTTAAACGAATTGAATATAAAATATGAATCTCCATTTATACATGAAGGAAAAAGATATGACTTTTATATTCCAGAAATAAATTTAGTAATAGAGTTAGATGGAACTGCATTTCATAAAGATACATTGGAAAAATTAACATTAATAACATTAAATAATAGTGTAAATGATTATAGTAAAAACCAATTGATTAAAGATAAATATGATTTTTATAGAATAAGATATGATAATAACAAATTTACATTTGATGAAACTGACGAATTTTTAAAAAAATTAAATGAATGTAAATATCTTCCAAATTATAATATTACATACAAACAAAAAATCGTATTAAAGAATTATTTTAAAAAATATATAGATTTATATGGGAAAGATAAACTTAAAAAATATGTATCTTTATTTTTAAAATTCATTAGAACATTTCAAAAAACATTTCCATATCCAGATTTAAAAGAAAATATTAATGATATAAAAAATGAAATATCAAAACTAAATGTTGATAATGTTTATAATAAAGACAAAAAAGAATTTTCAAATAATATTTCTAATGTTGGTGTAAATTATTTAAAACATCATTTTAAATCATATTGGAAAAGTAGTTTTAATGGATCAAAATCTCCTGAAGAAGCTTGGTTTGATGATAAAATAATGTATGATGTTATATCATATAGAATTGGATGTAATAATTCCAACGAAATTTTTGATTTTAGTTTACATCAATTGATTAGAGGACTAAGTGCTAGAAGAATATGCATTTCTTTTTTTAAACCGTTACTAGCCGCAACAATATATAAACATTATATTGGTGATAAACAATCTCCTATAGTATTAGATCCGTGTTGTGGATTTGGAGGAAGATTGTTAGGTTTCAAATCAATTTATCCAAATGGAATTTATATTGGATGTGAACCAAATATAGAAACTTATAACGAATTATTGATATTAAAGAATAATTCTGGATGGGATGATTGTACTGTAAAATTGTATAACTGTAAATTTGAAGATTTTATAGACGAATATTATAATTATGATTTAATATTTACAAGCATTCCGTATTATGATTTAGAAATATATAGTAATCATATTAGTTATGATTCATTTGAACATTGGAAAGATACTTTTATTAAATCAATACTTAAATATAAAACAAATTGTTACATAAATATGTCCGAAGAATTATCTAATCAATTAAACCTATCAAATATTGATAGTTATATTGTTTCTAACCGAAGTCATTTTGATGGTAAAAATGGACTTAAAAAAGAAGTTATAGTACATATATAATTTAAGTGGAACAACTATAAAAAATATCACAAACGAAAGGCAAAGTTATAACATATTTATATTATATGATAAATTTAAGAGATATTGTTGAAGAAATCGTTGAAAAAAGTGAACCAATGAAATTGGTTAAAAATGTTCCTATAAGTGATAGATTAAAATATCATTTAGACAACAAACTTACTCTTGAAGAGAATATATTTAGAATTTACAGTGAAGGATATTTTAAACTAGTAAATGAAGTACGTAGTTTATATGAAAGTGATGCAATTGAATTGAATGATGATGATGTTGATATAATTGAAAGTGATTTAGGATTTAGAGCAATATATGAAGGACAAGAAGTATTTCTTGATGCGCCAATTGAATTGGAAGAGGATGATCATCTAAATGAGGTAAAACACAGAGGTAGAACTGTAAATCTTAATAGACCATTTAGAACTCCAGGAGGCGCAAAGAAATTTGCTGTGTATGTAAGAGGTAAAGGCGGTAATATTAAAAAAGTTTCATTTGGCGATCCTAAGATGAGAATTAGAGCTAGTAGTAAGGCTCGTAGAAAGAGTTTTAGAGCTAGACACAAATGTAGTCAAAAGAAAGACCGTACAACAGCTGGATATTGGAGTTGTAGAAGTCATAGAATTAAGAGTTTGGGTACCAAGAGTAAAGGTAGATACTGGTAATATAGTTATGGATTTTCCATTTAAAGAAACACAATTACAAGACAATTTATATTTACGAGAATTTGAAGAATCTGTTGACGGTGATGATTTGGAATGGCACAGAGATAGAGAAGATAGAATTGTTGAAGTAATTGGTGAAACTGATTGGCAATTACAAATGGATAATGAGTTACCAAAAGTAATGACGGGTAAATTATTTATACCAAAAGAAACCTGGCATAGAGTAATTAAAGGAAATGGTGATTTAAAAGTTAAAATAACAAAATTATAATATATTTATAAATAATGAGTGCTAATGTCAATAAATATCTGTATCTGATGATTAAAACTCATCGTATAACGGAATTGAAATATCTTTGTAAGAGAGTTACTACAGGTGATTCTAAAGCTATTTCATATAAAGGATCAGGAAAGTATTGGAAAAATCATTTAAAAATCCATGGGAAGAATATAAATACAGAAATACTTGTTAAATATGAATTAGATAAAATTGAAGAATTTAGCCGATTATGTATTGAATATAGTAATAAATTTAATATAGTTAAAAGTGATGAATGGGCAAATTTAATTGAAGAAAATGGATTTTCAGGTGCAGTAATTGGTGAAAATAATCCTAGTAAAAATCCAGAAGTTAATCTTAAAAAAAGTAAATCATTAAAAGGAAAGTATACAGGAAAACTTGCAAATTTTTATGGAAAAAAACATACTGAAGAAAACAAAACAAAGATGAGTATTGCAAATTCAGGTGATAATAATGTAATGCGTAGAAGACCTGATGTTTTATCGAAATTAATATTAACAAAAAATAAACCAGAAAATAAAGAAAAACAAAGATTGATTGCAATTGAAGTAAATAACAGACCGGAAGTAAAAGAAAAAATTAGACAATCAAAATTAGGATTAAATAATCCAGCTGCAGATAAAAATATTTATACATTAAAGCATAAATTTACCGGAGATATTATCATTGGTACACGATTTGATTTAATTGAACAAATGAAAAATTTAAACAGTAACAATCCATCTATTAATATATTAACAAACGGAGATATTGGTTATTTTTTAAGAAAAGATAGAATTGTAAAAAATGTGAAAGGATGGACTAAGATATGAGTGCTGCACTTGATAACGACAGAATTCGATGGCCAGGAAGTGGTAGTGCTGTAAATACAGGCAGTATACCATTTGGATTTTATTTATCTGAACCGTCGCCTAGTAGTTTAACTGGTAGTGTTGGTTATTTTGAGTATGATTGTCAAAAGAGTGCGGAATGGGCAGCTAAAAGATTAGGTTATCCAATTATTGATATTGAAATGATTGATGTAAATTTTTATGCATGTTTTGAAGAAGCCGTGAATGAATATGGTGCTCAAGTAAATCAATTTAATATCAGAAATAATTTATTAAATTTACAGGGATTAAGTACCGCAGACAATCCTAATATTACTGGAAAAAATGTCACTGGTACTGGGTTACCATATATTATTCAATTAGCAAAAGGATATGGCAGTGAAGTTGGAGTTGGTGGATATATTGATATTAAAAAAACTGCAGTTGCATTGAGTGCAAGTCAACAAACTTATGATTTACAAGATTTGATAGGTAATGACATCGAAAGTGGAAGTAGAGTTGAAATCAAAAGAGTATTTCATGGTCCTCCCCCAGCATTTGCTCGTATTTATGACCCATTTAGTATGACTGGTATGAGTTATAGCAACGTACTTAATGAAATGGGTTTTGCTGGATATAGTCCTGCTACACAATTTTTGATGACACCAATATTTGAAGATTTATTGAGAGGTCAAGCTATTGAATTTAATGATATGGTTCGTAAGAGTGCATATAGTTTTGAAGTTGTAAACAACAAATTGAAAATATTTCCAATACCTACATATGATCACAACATTTATGTAGAATATGTAATTGAAAAAGATAAAATGAGTGGTTCAAATACATTTAGTAGTGGTAGTAACTATGATGTAGTTAGTGATTATAGTAATGTACCGTATCAAAATGTAACTTACTTTAAATTAAACGCAGTTGGTAAACAATGGGTAAAGAAATATTATTTAGCATTATGTAAAGAATTATTGGGTGCGATAAGACAAAAATATAGTACGGTTCCAATTCCTGGTGGAGAAGTAACATTAGATGGTGCTGAATTAAGAAGTGAAGCATCTAGTGAAAAAGAAGCATTAATTACACAATTGAGAGAAAATTTAGAAGCATCTGGAAGAAAGGCTCAGTTAGAAGCTAAAGCAGATGAAAATGAAAAGATGACTTCTATATTAAAAAGCGCACCACTACTAATTTATATTGGATAAAACATTATGGCATTATTTGGAAGATATTTTAGTCAAAGAGACATTAATTTGATAAATCAATTTAATGCAGAATTAATGCGTGATATTATTGAAACATTAGTGGTATTATTTAAAATTGCACCAAATGAAACCAATACAAACATTTATGGTGAAGCAGTTGCGGCTGAAGGTAAGAGTTTTTATTCTGGTGTAGAATTGAGTAGTTTAATTGACCGTGGTGATATTAATACAGATGATGAAGGATTTGGTCCTGATAGAGATCAAACCGTAGTATTTAAATTTAGAGAATTATCATTAAAAGATGCTAGTTTTTATCCAGAAGTTGGTGATTTGATATTATTTAATGATCGTTATCATGAAGTTGATAATGTGGTGCAGGAGCAGCTGCTCGGAGGTCAAGCAAATAAATCGCATAGTATTATTTGCAATACTCATTATAGTAAGTTGAGCAAAATTAATTTAGTTAACCGTCAATACTAAATTTTTTTATTGGAAACGTTTTTATTTTTTTATTTAACCAATCATTCCAATCAGATTCCCATATATAATAAACCGTATAATTTTTTGAAATTAACTTTTTGAATCTATCAAAAGTGTTTTTATACATTGTTTTATATTTTATTTTAGTGATTGGATGTATGTCATTTGAATTATATTTTTTTGGATTTCCGTGCCAAAAATCTCCTAAAAATTCAAAAATTTTATTTTTAATAATACCGTCAACTTTTATTTTTCCTAATCCCAGGTATTTTTGTCTATTTTCACAAATATTTGGAATCTTTAAATAATTTAAAAATTCTGATTCTGGCGATGATACTATTTTTGAACATTTTGGACATCCACTGCCATTTAAGTGATGTTTTGGGATTTGATAAAAACATCCGTGTTTTTTACATATTATTTTTATTTTTGAATGGTTAGATTTATATATTGTTTCAGAATAATCATATTTTGAATTATGTACATTATTTGCATCTATAATAAAGTTGTTTATTCCTTTATTACATCTAATGCTGTTTTTTACATTTTTACATTTAGTACATCCTTGTTTAAATAAATGTCCATTTGGATATTGACTAAATTTACCATGAATTTTACATATTATATCAACTTTTATATTCCATTTTTTATAATTAACTAATGAATAATCGTATGTATCACCGTGTACTAATTTTGATTTTTCAATAAATGTTTTTGTATCTAATTGTTTACCTCTACTTGCGCACATATTGCATCCGCATACATTTCTTAAATGGTCAATTGGTTTTTGTAAAAAATCACCGTGTATTTTACATGTAATTATTACGGGTTTTGTTCTATTTTCATATATAGATTTTTCATAGGAAAATGTATCTCCAAAAATTAGATTTGATTTATTGATAAAATCTTCAGTTGTTAATTTTTTTGGCATAATATCTTTGTAAATTTATTTTTTTTATTTTATTTCTATTTTTCCAATAGAATCTCATATATTTTTCTCTATTAGATATCTTTTTTTCGTCTTCCGTTATATATTTCTTTTTTCTTCCCATATTAATAAATAGTATTAAAGTTAGAAAAAAGTTAGAAAAATAATAGATATGAATATATTTTTTTTAATTGATATTTATTATTATGTGGCAAGGTAATAAAAACAATCCAGTACCAACAAATGATAATGTTGAGAAGAACAATCCTATTGTATCTAATGTAAGAAACATTGCGTTGGATACTAGAAGAGATGAAGATCCAAAGAAAAACTTTACGGTTACGCTTTTGGATGTTGACACGGCATTAATTAGTTATTTACAAGATGTTATAAATCCTACTGTAATTGACGGTGGTGAAAATATAAAAGTACCAATTATATATGGTAATCCTGAAAAGTGGTATGCTGCAAAAGCTCAGGGTGGATTAAGAGATCAACAAGGAAAATTACAAATTCCATTGATAATGGTAAAAAGAACTTCATTTGCAAAAGATGAAAATTATCAAACATTTAATCGTTATTTGACTTATCCAGTGATGACCAAGTTTAATGAAAAAAATAAATATGATAAATTTAGTTTATTAAACAAAACAGTTGCTCCTACAAATCAAATATTTGCAGTAACAATGCCAGATCAGATTAAAGCAGACTATGAATTTATTGTTTGGACTGAATATGTTGAACAAAATAATGCAATTTTAGAAAAAATTAATTTTGCAGAAGGTGATTATTGGGGAGATAAACAAAGATTTAACTTTAGAGTTAAAATTGATAACTATACTAATACTATTGAATCCAGTGGTGAAAAAGATAGAATGGTAAGAAGTACTTTTACTTTAACTACACGTGCATATTTATTACCAGAATCATTTGAAGATCGTAAACAAACTGTACAACGATTATTAACACCAAAACAAGTTAAATTGACTGCTGAAATTGTAAGTAGTACGCAAATAGCTAAGATTAATCAGAAAGTCAAGGATAATACTTACAGTAACAAAGGTAATCCGTATTATAGTATTAATCCAACGGTTGAAAAAGATAGTGAATGGAGATTTTCAAAAGCTACTATATCAAGTGAACAATCTACAACTGCTGCTGGTGAAGCAATCACTACAATTAGACAAAGTTATGCTGCTTTGATTCAACAAACCATAAATTTAACAGTTACTGGTTCACAAGAAACTATTTGGCATGACGCACCGAGTACTCCTACCGATTATGGCGAAGAAGGGTGGATGGCATTTGATGGAGATTATCATTATATCTATGTCAACGGAAGATGGTTAAGACAATCAATTGCGGAATGGACAAGTTAATTATAATAATTTTAAAAATCTTGAAATTATTCTTAATATTTTATATATTTATAAATATAACTTTTTAAATTTTTATGCCATATCCCAATTCTAGTCCTTTAAATATAATAATTTCTCAAACAAGTGGGAGTCTTGGCACTTCTAACCAATATCCGTTTGAAGAAAGAATAATTAGCGGTTCAAGACTTATATTACAAACAACAATTGATGGTACTTTGACAGGTTCATCTGATTTAAATATAAATAGTATTACTGCTAGTAATATTAGTGCAAGTGGTTATATAAGTGCAAGTAATTTAAGAGTAGAAACTAGCATTGTTGACGGTGGAACATTGACAGTTTTAGGAAATACAAATTTAGGAGATGCTGTATCGGATTTGGTAAGAATAACAGGTAGTGCTAATATTAGCGGAAGTTTTGGTGTTGTAGGAACATCTACATTTAGTGGTTTAGTCAGTGCAAGCGCAGGTTTAACTGCCAGTGCAATTCAAGATGCAGGTACTTTGACTGTGGTTGGCACTTCAACATTAGCCGGTTTAACCGCAACAACCGCAACTTTTAGTGGTTTAGTCAGTGCAAGCGCAGGTTTAACTGCCAGTGCAATTCAAGATGCGGGCACTTTGACTGTGGTTGGCTCTTCAACATTAGGTAATGTATTTGCTACAAATATAACTGCATCAAATATAAGTGCAAGTGGATTCATAAGTGCAAGTAATTTAAGAGTAGAAACTAGCATTGTTGACGGTGGAACATTGACGGTTTTAGGAAATACAGTTTTGGGTGATACAGTGTCCGATACAACACGAATTACAGGTAGCGCATCAATTAGTGGCAGTTTAAGTGTCGTAGGAACAACAACTTTACAAAGTACAACAGTCACTAATTTAACTGCGAGTAATATTAGTTCAAGTGGATTTATTACTTCAAGTACTCTTTATGTTGACACAAATGCAGTAATTAACGGCGATTTAACCGTTAATGGTGGAGATTTAATATTATCAAGTAGTGCAACAAATGTATTATTGAAAGGTAATCAAGCAGGAGCACTTATAATTAAAGATAGTTCAAGTGATTATATCAGCATTTTAACATCACCAAGTGCTGGAAATGTTACTTTTGGTACAAATCCTACTGTTAAAATAACAAACGCAAATAATGCTACTAGTTATAATGTTACTACTGCTGCTTTACAAGTAGATGGTGGTGCTAGAATTAGTAAAGATACGTGGATTTCTGGTTCATTGAATGTAGCAGGAGATTTTACTGTATTCGGAAGTTCAAGTGTAGTTTATATTAGTTCAAGTACAGTTATTATTAACGACAATATTATTCAATTAAATGCTTTTTTTCCATATGAAAGATATTCTGGTTTTGAAGTATTTGATAGTGGAAGCAATCAAAGAAGTGCTTCATTGTTATGGGATGGTAAGAATGATAACTGGATAACTGTTGATCAAAACAATAGTGCAAGCAATATAATTCATGGTCCTACAAGTTCATTCAGTGGTGATAATATTACTGGATTTACTACAAACGCAATACCAAAAGCTTTTGATTCAACTGGTATCACTGATTCTAAATTAAGTGATGATGGTACAACTTTAAGATACACTGGTAATGTAATCAGTGCATCATCAATTACTGCAAGTAATGGCACTGTAACTTTTATCACAGGTGCATTGGTGACATATGTTACTGGTTCATTTACAACATTGACTATTGCAACAGGAAGTAATCCTGGTGCCGGTGCGGTTCCAACACATCCTACTGCAAGTGGTATGGCTGGTCAAATTAATGTTGATAATAACTTTATATATGTTTATACAAACAATATATGGAAGAGAGTACCAATTTCAAATTGGTCACTATAAAATATCAACTAAAATTGCGAATAAAGTGATAACCCAAGAAACTAACATCTTGGGTTATTATATTTATATAAATGTAATTAATCTAATATTTATATAATATGCCAATAGGATCTGGAACAGTTTATAATATAGGAGATTTAATCTTAAGTCAAGTAAGTGGTTCAGGAACATCATTTCTTGAAACAAAAATAGCAGCAGCTACCAGTTCTCTTATTTATTTTGATAATACCGCTAGAATTAATAGCGCATCACTAAATAGTATAACTGTAGGTACAGCAAGTTATGTAAGTGGAAGTACAAGTATAATTACCAATCTTACCGCAAGCAATATAAGTGCAAGCGCAACAGGCAGCTTTGGTATTGTAGGTATAGGTACAACAAGTCCTCCAGAAAAATTATCTGTAGCGGGTAGTATTGCTTTAGCCGCATCCGATTCTACTTCATTTGGAAGCGGAAGATCAATAAGATTTTATAGAGCCGCTGATGGATGGGAGCCAGCACAAATTGAACAAATATGGACAGGTAACAATTTTCAAGGCATTTTAGCATTCAAAACGAATACCGATGCGTTAGGTACATTAACCACAAAAATGGTTATTAATAATAACGGCAATGTTGGTATAGGTACTACAAGTCCTGCGGATAAACTATCAATAGTTAATGGAAATATAAGTTTGAGCGATAGTTATAAACTTTATAATGGATCCGCATCTGATAGCGCTGGATTATATTTTAGCTCCAATCAAGTAAATATATCTGGCTATTCTGGTATAATATTTAGATCGAGTGCTACAAATATTACATCACAAACTGAAAGAATGCGTATTACTAGTGATGGTAATGTAGGTATAGGTACAAGTAGTCCTGCTGCTAAATTACAAATTATTCAAACAGCAGCTGTTTATCCGATGGCTAAATTTACAGATAATGTATTTGGCCCAGGTGCTTATTTATCCGCATTTACAACAGCTGGTGGAAATGTTTTGGGATTTGCGGGGGTTGAATATAAT
>Ga0172366_10003164_pt1 | contig 12950 bp, 12 predicted proteins | sample LakKivSesite69cm_FD_114533 | JGI IMG/M metagenome (GOLD analysis project Ga0172366, IMG submission 114533) | Sediment microbial communities from Lake Kivu, Rwanda - Sediment site 69cm | ecosystem: Environmental > Aquatic > Freshwater > Lake > Sediment | place: Rwanda: Western Province, Lake... | reverse complement strand
TGCGGGTGTTGAGCACGATGGATTTGGTCTTCGCGGACTGCGAATCGAGCGGTAAGGTATGATAGACCGCGCGATATAACTGGCGCAGCCATTCGTTGCGGAGATACTGGCCCACGATCTCGTGCAGGAATGCCTCGGCATTCTCCGCCGTCGCGTTCACGATGAGGATGCGGAGGTTGGGCTCGAGGAAGAGGCGCCAGATGGGATATGCTTTGGTGAAGACCGGTTGACTTGTAGGTGTACCGCGGCTCCAGCCAGAGCGACCGTTTATGGCGTTCGTCCAGCTTGTCGCACCAGGCCTCATGCGGATCCTCCTGAAGCAGCGAGTACCCCAGGGTCTCACGGGCGAATCGAAAGAGGTCAAGATAGTACAACTCACCGGAGATCGGGATTTCGACGATCATTTCGACGCTTGATCTCCCGCAGGTACCGAGTGAGGCCGGTTCAGCTTTTCCTTTATTTCCTTCGCAGTATAGCACATCATTTTGACCTTCACGAGATCGACAGGCTCGCCCCTGCTGCTCTTCTCCCGAATAGACTCTAGCTTCACGATCAAGCACACGAGTCGCTCGCAGTCCGCAACGCTGACCTTAAGTGTGCCGGCCTCCAGCTCTGTTTTCAGCTGCGCCAGGTAGAGTTCCGCAAGGCTATAGCTATTCGCTATGAGGTGCGGTAGGTCTGCGTTCGCTATCGGGCTGGCACGGTTCTTGAGGATCAATTCTGACACGACCGTTTTACGGTTGGTCCCCGCTTCACGGGCAAGCGTCGTCGCTACATCATGTGCCTCAGCCGTGAGCTTGACCGCCTTATCAGGTGCCCGGGGCTTCTTGCCGCCCTCTGTGAGAGCACCCGTATCACCGACTGCGGTTTCCGCACTAAGGATGCAAGTTGATCCTGTCATTACCTTCTTGGCTTATCCATTATGGGTTCGCGATACGTTACACCCCTTAACGATACATTCGCACGCACCTCGTTTAAGATGGTCCGGCCAGTGGTCTCGGCGAGCTGCCCTGCTGCAGCTTCCTCACTGGGTTTTCCGAGAAGTCCGCTAAGGTCGGCGATCAGCGCGTCAAACTCAGCATCCCCGTCAAGTTTTACCATATCTTCGTAGACTACATCCGCTGCCACTCCGTTTAAGCACAGACGGGTGCGGGCAGCTCGCTTCGCGGGACTGCCGCGCCACGTAGAACTGCCCGTTGAGCGCTAGCTTAACGGCCCGGCTGGTTCCAGGTTTGAATTACTATATGAGCGCCGCTAAACCCAGCAGAATCAAAGCCAACCATGGATTGTCTGAATGGACCACTCCCAGCTGGTGCTCCGCCCAGCTGACCGAAAAAGTGTTTCTTAGCACAGGTTCTTTCTTCAGAACGGCTTTGCCGTTCCAGTGCTGGCAGAAGCAATCTGAAAGAACGTGTAGCAACAAATCAAGTGCGAAGAAGCTCTTTTTCGGCTGGCGATCACTCAGCCTTTGTCGCTGCTATCGCTACCGCACGTATGGTTTTGCAATTATAAATCCTCAAGGTATCGTGCAATATATGTTGCAAATTCATCGAAATCCTGAAGATTTGTCCGCAAGATCTCGCAAAGCATCTCCTCAGCTACCTCAGCGTACATATGCACGAGAATATTTCTGAACTTCGCAGCCTCACTGAATCGTGCCGCAAAATCTTTTGGTAGAATGCCAGCCTCACCGAGTATTTCCAGTACCTCTCTGTATGTCTCCGGTTTTCGTAATCCGCGTGCAGCTATTAGGTGCTCGCCAATATCCAACGCAGATTCTATCGCGAGCTGTAAATTTCGCTCGATTGCCGAGCGCAGTTCATAGTCCTCTTCCAATCGTTCCGTACGTAGTGAATTATATGATTTCAAGAAATCAACATACTTCTTCATGCTCCTGAGCTTTCTCGCTATCTTCTCACGGTCGTCCATAAGCTCACCTAAACGCCCCCTTCCGCAACCCGTCTCAAGTACGCCGCGGTCCACCTCGTCTCATAATATCGCCGATCGAGGTACCTCGAGAGTACGCCATGCTCAAAGGCGATCTTCTCACTTCTATCCCGGACAAGCAGAGGATAATTTGATTTGATGATCTCATACGTGAGTGATAGAGGTGCATCGTTCATGATTACCAGGTCGATTCTATCAGTCCCCAGGATTGACGTCAAATCATCCAGTAACTTCAGGTGGAGCTTAAACCGCTCGGGCTTACTCAGCGATTCATCCAGCAGAACGCCCAGATCCACATCGCTCAGCGTGCCTGCTCGACCTGCCACGAGTGAGCCAAACCGGTATGCGAGCTTGACCCGGTCCTGGCTCAGTAAATACGCCACGAGCTTCTTATCCTGACCGGTTAGCTCCTCGTCCATCGTGTATGATATCTCCCCGAAGTTACTTCTAATTCTCTTTTTTTGCCTGGCCCTTCGTCTCCTAGTATCTTAATAGCCTTACGTGCAAATAACTTTCGTTAACAGGGATTCGCTGATACGGTACAATGCGCGTTCACGATACTGCTGCGGACGTCGCCACGTCCGCATCCGCAAACAGGTCCGAAAGCATGGTAAAAGCTGATCGTAAGTGAGCAACGGGAATGGCATCTGCATCTCCTATCTTCTCTAAGGGTTTATAAAACTTGCTATGGTGCGCTGCGCGATCGATTAGCTTAAGCCCAGCCGTTTCCTATTTTGAATTACGTATACGAGCGCCGCTAGACCCAGCATGATCAACGCCGCGAGAAAATCATGCCATGCACGTCAATGCCGAGCAGATCAAACCCCAGCCCTATTTTCACGACCACAAATGGCTGAGATCATCAAACCCACGAAACAGCTGACGCTACCGGTCTAACTGGCATTCGCTGAACTGCGTGGAGCGGTATGTAGAGGTGTGCACCACTGGTCGGTGGAGCTCACGTGCTACTTACTGAAGCGTCTCAAGCACTTCCTTCGCTCGATCGAGCCGCACCTTACGCTCCTTCACGAGGATCGCCGCGACCTTCTCGATCTGGTCGCCCGTCGCACCGGCGGCGATCGCGACGTTCCGGGCATGTAAGGACATATGCCCGCGCTGAATGCCCTCGCTTGCCAGTGCGCGGAGCGCGGCGAAATTCTGCGCGAGCCCGACTGCCGCAATGATCTCCGCGAGTTCGTTCGCCGTCCTCACCCCGAGGAGCTTGACGTTCACCTTCGCCGTGGGATGTGTCGTCGTGGCGCCGCCGACGAGTCCGAGGGCAAGCGGGAGCTCGATCGTGCCCACCAGATCGCCCTCGCGGCTCTTCTCCCAGCACGTGAGCGGGAGGTACCGACCCGTGATGCTCGCATAAGCGTGCGCACCCGCTTCCACCGCACGGAAATCGTTGCCCGTCGCGATTACCACCGCGTCGATGCCATTCATAATACCCTTGTTATGCGTCGCGCACCGGAACGGATCGGCTTTCGCAAAGTAATACGCGCTCAGAATGCCCTCGACCACCGCTTCACCACCGATCGCGTCCCTGGCGAAGATCGCTTGCGCGCGCGCTAAGCGGTGCGTTGCGAGGTTCGAGATGATCCGGAGATTAACGGTGCCACCGGTGATCTCTTCGATGAACGGCGCCACCGACTCGGCCATGGTGTTGACCGCGTTCGCCCCCATGGCGTCCTTCACGTTGACGAGGAGGTGGAGAATGACCTGCGGTCCTGAGTCAGTAGCAATGACTCGCACGTCTACGTCGATCGCACCGCCGCCACGCTGTACCAGTACCGGATCGCAGCGATTGGCCAGTTCTAAGATCGCCGTTTTGTGCGCAAGCACCGTAGATTTCGCCGACGACGGATCAGAGAGCTTGGTCACCTGGATCTGGCCGATCATGATGGGCTCGGTCGAGCTGGTGTGAAACCCGCCCCTGGCGCGTGCCATCTTTGCCGCATTGCTCGCCGCGGCGACGACCGAAGGCTCCTCAATCGCCATGGGGATCAGATAGTCCGTCTCGTTGATCCTGAAATGGGTTGCAATGCCCAGCGGCAGGGGCATGGTGCCCACCACATTCTCGATCATGCGATCCGCGAGCTCGTCCAGCGCGCCTTTCAGGCTGAGAACGGCCAGCTCGTCGTCCGTCAAGCCCGCAAAAGCCTGCAGGATCTTTAAGCGCTCGGCTGCGGCTAATTTATAAAAGCCGGAGATATTCGAGGTTCGCATCGCACCTGCTCCACTCCTACGTACGCCGCGGCGGTATAAAAACCACTCTGCACTGGCTGCCATAGCGGTGTGAATGCGTCAGAGCAATCGCCGCTGCCGCGGATCGGTGAGCGCGATGACTGAGGAGATGCACCACTCGACCCGCGGGCTCGCCCAGATAAACTCGACCCGCGCGCGTTCTACCGCTTCGACGAGGAAATAAACACGGTCGCCTGCGATACTCACCGCTTCGTTCGAAGGAGCGACGGCCATGTCATGACCCACGCAGATGCTCTGGTCGCAGAAGAACTGGCAGTTGCTATCATAGAAATAGAAGCAGCGGAATCGTGGCCTGGTCAAGCCCACCGTCTTCCCTTTCCACGCATCCGTATGCAGGAATTCACCGCTCTCCGCGAGCCGGTCCGCGATGTGAATGCGCTCCTCGTCAGCCTCGATCAGCCCTACAACCGTCATCCCATCCGGTTCGAGCCGCAGGCTCTCCGGTCGGCGATCCTGCTCCGGGAAGAAGTCCGCAACGGCAGCCTCAAGGACATCCCAGCACCGCAGCCCGAGCTTCAGCGGATAAATCCGTCTCAGCTCCCCGTAATCTGTTGCCGCGAGTGCGTACTCCTTCTTGACCGCGAGTATCGTGAATCGCACCTGCTCGGGCAGGAGCTCCCTGAACTGACCAGCCTCGAACCATCTCCGTAAGGCCCACAAGGTCTTCTGGTCGCGTTTGAACCGCACGAGGCCAATATCACCCTGCAACTTCTGGACGTAGACGTGGTAGGGCGCTTTCTGCTTGAGCTTTGTGGAACTTGCTTTCAGCTCGTTCCACGTGATCGGCCGCCCCTGTTCCTCCAGGATTCGGGCGACCTCCTGCCGGAACTTCTCGTAGAGCATACGCTAATAACTATCTTGTTTGCACCAACCTATAAAACTTGCCTCTTTTGATACTCGCTATGGACGCAGCACCACGTACGGTACCTCGGATAACCGCCTTGGTTAGAGAGTGAATCCGCGTTCTGCTAGATGTAGATTCGTTGCCGAACCTCCTTAGCCTATCTTCTTTCCCGGCTCTGGCATACCCATTGCATAAACCTCTTCGACTTTAATTGTGCCAACACGTTTTATCCCTATCTTCATTATTTCCTTCGTCCTTGTGACCAGCATCTCGCTGCATACCGGCGATGAAACGTACTGAACTTAAAGATACGAAAGAGGCGATAAAACGCCTCTTTTACTCGTTTTTTATTTTAAAAACTATCTGACGGAGGGGAAGCAGATATAGGTTTTTCCCCTCTTTACATGGAGTAGCTCACCCCTTTCCATATAATAGTAGTCACCCCTGTCTCTGTCCATCCGTCCCCCTTCATGTAATTCGCGCTTTAGTCTCTCATACAGATCCTGTTTGATTATTTCTGTCTCCATCATCTTACCCCCTAGCCTGAGAATGATGCATATCCCAAAAAAGCCATTTACGTTCTTCACGGATTTAAAGTATTGGGTTAGAGTTTGATACCACTTGATACCACCACAAGTCCGTGACGGTATGAGATGGCGAAGTGAACCCGCAAAGTAGCGAAGCGCGCACCAAGCTGCCGGCGATCGCGCTTATGGCTGGGCAAAAAAATAAAAGAAGGGGTGCGACGTGCCCAAAAATACGTGATTCACTCTAATACCCATGGTGCCCCGAGATTGAGTAGCGCTACCCCGTCATAAGGTTACTACCGCACTTAGTTCAGCCGAGCGAACTCGGGGTGGATCAAGACGATCTGCTTCTGCTCGTCGTAGGTAATGAGCTCGAATTTAGCCAGAAATTGGACGAAAGCACGGACCACCCGCAGCGGTAAGTTTGTGCAGGTGGCTAATTCTGAGAGTGTATGTGGGGTCCGGTCCTCCAGGATCTCGATAATCCTCCTATCCTGTTCTGCACATTTCGGTTCTAAAGACGCATGCGTCCCTGTTTCGCTGATCCATACCACTTCAAGATCCCTATATTCTTCTATTGCGTCCATTTTCTCACGAATAGCACTGTATGAAGCAGGCAATATATATTGGATTGTTTCAATATGATTTCATTATTTTAACATGATTTTCAGATGTTAGCAATGAAAATACCTATCACTGAGTATGGTAAGCAAGCTGTGTTTTTTTCCAGGCGATAATCAAAAGTGCCCTGCAGACGTCAAATCCGCTGCGATTAGAGCACCTGCTTCAGCTTCGCCTTTACAGCCACCACCTTAGCGGTGACCGTATACACCCGCAGCGCCTTGCCTTTCGTCTTTCCCTGTTCCGAGATCTCGTACTCGCTCGTCACGAACCTGCGTTCGTTTCAGAGGTTCACCCGCGCCGCACTTCCTTCCGCTGCGCCATCCGGTAATCGCAGATAACGCTCAGGTACCCGCTCAACCGCTCATCCAGCGCCTCGCTACCCGTATCCACGAGGAGGAAGGGCGTCTCGCTCAATTTGTGCGGCGTCGCGAGCACAATCACGTTCTCCAGGCCGATCTTTTCGAGCACCTTCGCACTCAGCTGCTGATTCCCGCGCCCGAATATGAAGCCCTGCGCGCCGATCGGGCTCACCAGGAGCTTTACGTTCGATTCTCCTTCCAGCAAGCGGAGCAACGCCTGCTCATTCAAGTCCTTGCCAACCAGTTTCCCCTCCTTCACCGCATCTACGCCGAGCAGCGTCTTCTCCTCCCCCAGACCCAGCAGTTCCGCGATCTTAAAGATCGTTGTCCCGGCACCGAGAATGTAGAGCGAGCCATCCCGCATGAACTCAAGGGCGAACCGTGCAATCTCCTCCTTCGCCTGCTCTTCACTCACGCTTTGAAAGAGGCTCTTGCCCTGCTGCACGAGCACGGGCTCGTAGGGGGTGCACGCATAGCCAAAGACGGTCATGTGCAGCTCATTGCGCCGGTACGCCGCTTCATCCGTATCCATGACCTCCGCGTCGCGCACCTCCGCCTTCCCTTCGGCGAAGAGCCTGACCAGCTGAGCCGCACCTTTCGGACTGATTGCGAAGACTGCGGAATGCATCTTCACGCCCGCGGGAATGCCAAGCATCGGAATAGTTCGTTCAACGACGCTGTAAACATCGCGCGCCGTGCCGTCACCGCCGCAGAAGAGGATGAGATCGACCCCGTCGGCCATGAACCGGCGGCAGGCCTGCTTCGTATCCGCACCCGTGCTGCTGCCCGCGAAGGAATAAACAACCTCGTACTGCAGCCCGGAGCTGCGCAGGACATCGTCACCCATCGCGCCTGAGCAGGTGAGCAGGAGCGCATCGAGCTTCAGCTCCGCAAGGCAGGTCTTCGCACGGTCCGCGGCGAGTGGGTGCGCGCCACGCCGTACTGCTTCGGCCACGAGGCCGTCCGTTCCTTTCAGGCCTACCGAGCCGCCCATGCCCGCGATCGGGTTGATAAGAAAGCCAAGTTTCATGCCTGGGTGTTGATTCATGCACGTAGTTTCACATAGTTCCTCGGCTGAAAAATAGATCAATCCCTCACAGTTATCCCACCAGTTCAGTTCCCGCAATGGCTTAACTCGCGTGTCGATCTTCGAAATAGGTTATGGAAATCACCAGAGTATCGACATCCAGATCAGAGTGGATACGCGCGTGCATACTCGGAGGGACACGAAACCCGCACTACGTGCGTAGTGATACGAGAGGTGCGTGGATGGGTAGATTGATAAAGCTGCACAACCAACTACTCTGCAGGTGAGAGAGCAATGGAAGAACGGCTGAAGGCGCTTGAAATCGCCATGGACCGTGAAGAGGCTGCCAGAACGTTCTATCTGGAGGCGAGTAAGAAGGTCACCCATCCGTTTGCTCAGGAGATGTTCAGCTCGTTCGCGAAGGACGAAGAGCGGCACTACCGGACCGTCCAGAAGATCTATGCACGGCTGAAAGAAGAGCGGGCATGGCCCAAACTGATCACCGCCATTGGCGATGCCGTGATCACCCGTGCAGTGGCTCCGCAGCTCGACACGCTGACCATGAGCACGGAAGATCTGAACGTGAGCCTCAAGATCGTCAAACTCGGGCTGGAGCGTGAAGAGCAGAGCATTGCATTTTACCATCAGCTGGCCGAGCAAGCGACCGACCCGTTTGAGAACCGGTTCTTTATCGCGCTCGAGCATGAAGAGCGCGGCCATTATCTCACGCTCTGGGATTATCGCGAGTATCTCGAAGACCCGGCGAGCTGGCACAGCAGGAAGGAAGGGTTCCGGCTCGATGCCGGGTGAGTGCAGCACGATGGTCCGCCTTTTGGGTATCTCCGGCAGCCCGCGCCGGGCGGCGACTGATTGGATCCTGCAGGAAGCGTTACGGTACGCGGCAGAGCGGTGGCAGGCGGAAACGCGGTACTTCTCAGTCCGTGGCAAGAAATTGAACTTCTGCATCCATTGCGACCACTGTATTAAAGAAGGGGGCTGCGTGCACGAGGACGCGATGCAGGAGGTCTATGCAGGTTTCGAATGGGCTGACGCGGTCATCATCGGCACACCCGTCTACCAGGGCACGCTCAGCGGTCAGACGAAGGTGCTGCTCGATCGCATGCGAGCATTAGCCGCGGGCAACCCGCACGCACTCCGCTATAAGGTCGGTGCCGCGGTCGCCGATGGCGGTGACCGAATCGGCGGTCAGGAGCTGGCGATACGCGCAATTGCGGATTTCTACGTGATTAATGAGATGATCCACGTCGGCGGTGGCGCGTTCGGCGCGAACCTGGGCGCGTCATTCTGGTCCGAGGATAAGGGCGTGCCCGGTGTCAAGGCGGACGATGTGGGCTTGAAGAGCCTCTACAAGACGGTGAACCGGCTGATGGAGGTCGCTCAGCTGCTCCAGGGCGCCAGGAGGGCGGAATGAGCACGGCGAGGGCGAGGCGGATCGCATGGGGCATCACGGGCTCGGGCGATAAAATCCGTGAGACGGTGGCGCTCATGGAGGAGCTGATCGAGACGAATAACCTGGAGGTACATGTGTACCTCTCAAAAGAGGGCGAGGTCGTCCTCAAATTTTACCGGCTGCTGAATGAGCTGAAGCAAGTATTTCCGAAGGTAACGGCCGAGCATGGTCCAAATGCGCCCTTCCTCTCCGGCAAACTGCAGATGGGCACCTACTCGCTCTTCCTTATCGCGCCCGCCACGGCCAATACGGTCGCCAAGATCGCCTGCGGGATCGCCGACTCGCTCATCACCAATTCGGCCGCGCAGGCCATGAAGGTGAATGTGCCGGTCTATATCTACCCCGTGGACCAGCAGGAGGGTGAGCTGGTCACGAAACTGCCGGACGGCCGGGACCTGAAGTTACGAATCCGGAAAGTGGACGTTGAGAACGTCGAACGGTTACGGCTGATGGACGGCATCACCGTGCTGGACCGCCTTGAGGATTTCGTGACGGTGGTGAAGCAGCTTTACCAAGAGTGACACCTGAGCTGCTCTCCAGCTGCAAGTTTATTGTAGACCTGAACCTCTGCGCCAAATTCTAACACCGAGTTAACGATCGCTATTCCTCATAAAAAACCAACAACTCCGGAGGTTGTAGTTTCAGGAAACCACCGGTAGGGTTGTTCATCGTGGCCCGTAAGGTGGCCTCTGATCTGAATCGGGGCAATGTCATACTGGGCGGATAGCGCGCAATGAGGGCAGAACCGGGGGCGGCGAGAAAGATATATCTTCGTGGCCCCGTACCATATACAGTCCATCACAGAGAAATGGTGATCAGTATGCCGTATTTCAGAAAAGAGACGCAGAAAGCTGATTTTGGGCTGCTGGAGGAGGAAATCCTCGCGCTCTGGGATCGGGAACACACCTTTCAGCAGAGCATCGAGCAGCGTGAGGGCTGCGAGAAGTTCGTCTTCGTCGAGGGGCCGCCAACGGCCAACGGGCTACCACATCCCGGCCATATCCTCACCCGCGTGGTGAAAGATCTCGTGCTCCGGTACCGGACGATGCGCGGCTATTACGTGCGTCGAAAAGCGGGCTGGGACACCCATGGCCTCCCGGTCGAGATCGAGGTGGAGAAGGAGCTGGGGATCAGTAGCAAGCCGGAGATCGAGCACTACGGCATTGAGCGATTCAATCACCGGTGTAAGGAATCAGTCTTCAAATACGAGCAGGAATGGGTGAATGCGACCCGCCGTGTCGGCTTCTGGATCGATATGGAGCATCCGTACGTCACGTTCGAGAACACCTATATCGAATCGGTCTGGTGGTCGTTGCAGGAGATCTGGTCGAAGGGCTTGCTCTATAAGAGCCATAAGGTCGTGCCGTACTGCCCGCGGTGCGAGACGACGCTCAGCAGCCACGAGGTCGCGCAGGGCTATCGCGATGTCGAGGATCCCTCGATCTTCGTGAAGTTCAGGGTGAAGCGGGAGCAGATGTCCGAACCACCGCTCTATTTGCTCGCATGGACGACCACGCCCTGGACGCTCCTGGGGAATGTCGCGCTCGCGGTACATCCCGCACACCCGTATGTCCGGGCACGGCTGCTGGTCCGCACCGTGGAAGGCACCTGCATCGAGGATCTCATCCTCGCGGAATCGCGACTCGACTGCCTGGAGGATGAGTATGAGCTCGTAGAGCGGTTCACCGGCAAGGAGCTCGCGGATAGCCGCTATGAGCCGCTCTTCTCCTATGCTCGCGTTGAAGGTGGCGATGCGCACAAGGTGATCACCGCGGAGTTCGTCACCCTCGAGGAGGGCACGGGGATTGTGCACATCGCGCCCGCGTTCGGTGAGGTGGATTACGACGCGTGCAGGGAGCATGAGCTCGGGTTCACCCAGCCCGTGGATACTGCGGGGCGATTCACCGCGGAGGTCGAGCCGCTGGCGGGCACCTTCGTCAAGGACGCGGACAGGCAAATCATCGAGACGCTCCGTGAACGCGGCCTTTTATACAAAGAGGCGCGCTATCTGCACTCCTATCCCTTCTGCTGGCGCTGCAGCTCGCCGCTCCTCTATTACGCCCGGGATTCGTGGTTCATCAGGATGACCGCGCTCCGCGACCGGCTGCTCGCCACGAATGAGCAGATCACGTGGTATCCGGCCCATTTGAAGTACGGCCGGTTCGGTAACTTCCTGGAGAATATCGCCGATTGGGCGCTCAGCCGCGAGCGATTCTGGGGCACGCCGTTGAACATCTGGATCTGCAGCTCCTGTGGTGCGGAGCACTGCGTGGGTAGTATCGAGGAGCTGCGGCGGCGTGCAACCGCTCCGATACCGTCCGACTTCGACCTGCACCGGCCGTATATCGATGCGGTGCTGCTCAGGTGTCAGACCTGCGGCGGCGAGATGCAGCGAGTAAAGGACGTGATCGACTGCTGGTACGATTCCGGCTCAGCCCCGTTCGCGCAGTGGCATTACCCCTTTGAGCCCGAGCAGTTCCAGGAGAACTTCCCCGCTCAGTTCATTACTGAAGCGATCGATCAAACCCGTGGCTGGTTCTATTCGCTCCTCGGCGTCGCCACGGCGATCTTCGATGCGCCACCGTACCTCAACGTCCTCTCGCTTGGCCATATCCTCGATGAGCAGGGCGTGAAGATGAGCAAGAGCAAAGGGAACGTGGTGGATATCAACGCGCTCTTCAGGACCGAATCGGCCGATGCGCTCCGCTGGTATCTGTATACCGCCGGGCCCCTGACCGAGGACATCCGGTTCTCGGCTCAGGCGATTCGGGAGAAGCAGAGTAAGTTCTTGAGCACGCTCTGGAACTCCTACTTCTTCTTCGTTACCTATGCCAGCATCGACCAGTTCAACCCCACGGAGAAGCAGATCCCGATCTCGCAGCGGCATGCGCTGGATCGCTGGATCCTCTCCCGCCTCCAGGTGCTCACCCGTGAGGTGATTGCAGCCCTTGAGGCCTATGAGATCCACGTCGCTGCGCGGAAGCTTGAGGAGTTCGTCACGAACGATCTGAGCAACTGGTACATCCGTCGTTCACGGCGGCGGTTCTGGATCGCGGAAGAGAGCGTGGAGAAGGACTGCGCGTATCTCACGCTCTACGAGGTGCTCGTCGCGCTCTGCAAACTGCTCGCACCGTTCACACCCTTCATCACGGAGCACCTCTACCAGAATCTGGTTCGTGAGGTGGCAGCCGACGAGCCCGAGAGTGTGCACCTCTGCGACTTCCCCGCACCGGACGAAGCGCTCATCGATCCTGCGCTGGAGGATTCCATGGCCCTGATCGCGGATCTCGTTGAGGCCGGCCGGCGGGCACGAGCAGATGCGGGCATCAAGGTACGGCAGCCCTTGCGCGAGGTGATCGTTGCCTGCAGCGAGGAGAAGCGAGCGCGTGGCGCATGCCTGGTCGAGATCCTGAAGGAGGAGTTGAATGTACGCGAGGTGACGTTCGTGGACGGTGCGGACAGGATCGCCTCGATGCCCGGTGAGGGCCGTGCAACCTACCGGCAGGTGGCGGTGAACGAGTCCATCCGGCTCCTGCTGGACTGCTGCCCAGACAGGGCGCTCATGGAGGAGGGGCTGATCCGGGACATTGTACGCCGGGCCCAGGGCATGCGGAAAGACCTTGATCTGGACTATACCGCGCGGATAGAGATACAGTACGCGTGCGATCCTGAGGTAAAGGAAGCGATCGAGCACTTCTCGGAGTATATCTGCACCGAGACGCTCGCCGTGAGCCTCTCGGAGGGCTCACCTTCACGGGCTGCGGAGGAGACCGGGCTGTACAGGAAGAGCTGGAAGATCGGCGAGAAAGAGATCTACCTCGCGATCAAGCCACTCGCCGGCGCGGTGCAGGAGGAACTACCCGGGTGGCAGGCGGCGCAAAAGTGC
>Ga0172366_10003163_pt1 | contig 12952 bp, 9 predicted proteins | sample LakKivSesite69cm_FD_114533 | JGI IMG/M metagenome (GOLD analysis project Ga0172366, IMG submission 114533) | Sediment microbial communities from Lake Kivu, Rwanda - Sediment site 69cm | ecosystem: Environmental > Aquatic > Freshwater > Lake > Sediment | place: Rwanda: Western Province, Lake Kivu... | reverse complement strand
TTCGACGAGCGCCGTTCCATCCAGGAGCCGGTGAACAAGCTCAACCCGGTGTTCTGGTCCATGGTCGATGAACTCGTGCGCGTCCTGGACAAGGCGGCTCGATTTTACGTGGAAAACGAGGAGGGCTACAGCAAATTGATCGTCAACGGCATTGCCCTTTTTGGCGAGTTTTCGTGGGAAAAATCGGCACGGCTCTACATTGAAAAACTCTTCGGGTTGAACATGGTATGATGACGACCGTAAACTCCATTGGCATGAGGCTCGTGCACATCCCGGCGGGCCGGTTCACGATGGGCCAGAAGGATGGGGACTGGGACGAGGTTCCCGTGCACGATGTCCGCATCAACAACCCCTTTCTCATGGCCGACGCGCCCGTAACGAACGTGCAGTTTGAACTGTTTCGTAAAGAGCATAAAAAATATCGTGGCATTGCATACGTGAGTGAAACGGACGATGCGGCAGTCGTGTTCGTCTCTTGGAACGATGCGATGGATTTTTGCAGCTGGCTCTCCGAGAAGGAGGGCAAGCCATACCGGCTACCGACCGAGGCAGAATGGGAATACGCTTGCCGGGCGGGAACGACGACCCGGTACTGGACAGGTGACAACCTTCCTGCCGAACACCGCATCGATAATCCCGATGATTGGAAGGCTGCCGCATCCAGCGATGACGGCGATGACATGGTCGCCACCCGGAAGAGACCGGCGAACCCGTTCGGCCTGCACGACATGCACGGGCTCGTTGAGGAATGGTGCCTGGACTGGTACGGGCCATATGTCGCGGGCACGCAAATCGACCCGGCGGGATACAAGGACGGGGACTTCAAAGTCACGAGGGGCGGCAGCTACGAGACCCTCGCGTGGTTCCTCCGCTCGGCGAACCGGCTGGCAGCGCTGCCAGAGGACAAGTCCCGGTTCATCGGGTTCCGCGTCGTTCAAGCCCCCTTGCCAGGCGGGCGATTACTGGATCATCCCATCCCTCCATCCTTCTTCCGCGGCGTCCGGCAATCGCAACATGAATGGCAACCAGGAATAGACATGGATAAGCCGTTCTTCGCCACCCCTGTGCCGTACGTCATCGAACCGGAGATCACTGACGACGAGCCGCTGGTGCCCTTCTACAAGCACAGCCACTGCCCGGCGATTGCCTGGTGCAACAACGGGGACTTGATCGCGTGCTGGTTCAACACGACGACCGAGCGTGGTCGAGAGATGAATATTTTATCGTCCCGGCTTCGCCAAGGCCAGTCCGCGTGGGAACCCGCGTCCCTCTTCTTCAAGGCTGCCGATCGTAACATGACTGGTTCGTCGCTTTTCAATGACGGCGGGCGCCTCTTGCATTTCAACGGCATCGAGGAATCCCAGACTTGGACTCACCTGGCCATGGTCTTGCGAGAAAGCACCGACAACGGGGCGACATGGAGCAAGCCTCGCGTGATAAGCGCCGAGCATGAAGGATTCATGCACCGTACAAGGAACCAGGTCATCGCCTGCACGAGGAAACTCCGGGACGGGACGCTGCTACAGCTGTGCGATGCGAATCCCGGGGGCGGCGGCGGCACAGCTGTTCACGCGAGCAAGGACGGGGGAAAGACGTGGCGCGATCTCGGCCTTGGGCAGCCATTTCCCGTCTTCAAGGCCGGCAACTCGGGCGCCTGGATCGCCGGGATACACGCGAGCGTCGTCGAGTTGGCCAACGGCTCGTTGCTCGCGTTCGGTAGAGGCGACACGATGGAGGGCAAGATGCCAGCGAGCGTGTCCACGGACGGCGGCGTGACGTGGACCTACGCCCCCAGTCCGTTCCCGCCGATAAGTGGCGGGCAAAGACTCGTCCTCATGCGCCTTCGTGAAGGGCCCCTGCTGTTCGTCGGCTTCACGGGCGAGCGAAAGGGGGATGGAACCGATGTGACGGGCATGGAAATCGTCGACGCCGCGGGAAAAGCGCGTGTCATACACGGGATGTTCTCGGCACTCTCGTTCGACGAGGGAAAGTCGTGGACATGCAAGCGGCTCGTGTCTGATGGGGACATGATGGGAAAGGTGCTACCCTCCGCGGATTTCATCAAATCTTTCACGATGGATGCCACGCACGCGGAACCTGCTGGGTACCTGGCCGCCGTGCAGTCGCCGGATGGCATCGTGCACTTGATATCCAGCCATTTGCATTACCGGCTCAACCTGGCCTGGTTGCGCTCCCCGATGGCTTGACCATGCGATTTATTTCATCTCTACAAGAAAAAAGGAGTATACAGGCCTCAGCTCGAGGTCATGAACGTCTGCACGTCCTTTCGCCGCAAGATCCGAAGCAATTGGTTCCCGAGCAGGCCGGCGATCAACGCACCGGACACCGCCGCGAATGCCATTGCGACGAGCAGGATCGTGATGTCGGGGAATGCCCTCCCGATGTAGTAGAACACGATGCTGTACGAGACGAGCGGCTGGAAAAGATCGCCCAGGATGCCGGCGATGATGCATCGACCGCGGTCCGATCGGAGTTTCTTGGACACGAAAAAACCGATGTCGATACCCGCGCCTTCGACAAGGTTGAGGACGATTACCCACGGCCCGAAAAATGCATCCCATGACATGAACTCGAAGATGCCTTTTATGGCGGCGACGAACGTAGGGGATCCTTGCTTTTTCGTGATGCCGAAGGCGAGGATCATCCAGATGAGATGATACCCGCTAAATAATTGGAAGAACGGAGCGCCGGTTTTCGGAAACACGAACTTGAAATAATCGAGGCTGGCAGAAATGATGTTGCCCAGCGCGGCGAGCAGCGCGATGACCACGAGATCGAAAGTCGTGAAATAGTGCTCTTTTTTATTCCGCGGGAGAGAAATTGCCTCGGATCGGGAAGGGTCTTGCATGTCCTTGGTGATAATTGCCATGGATTAAATGAAGCATGACAGATTAAAAAGTTTTCTGCCATCTCAAGCCTTTTAATGGAAATCCAATCAATGCGCATCCGGAATCGCTTTAAAAAACAATCATCGTGAGGTTTGAGTTGTAATCCCCTTTTTTTACAAGCCAAATCTCGTCCGCCCGGAATCGTTTATTCTCCCCCATGAAAGCCAGATGCGGATCGGGCAAGATGACCAGTTCAAAACACGACATGTATTGGGAACCCGCGCGGCAAAAAACGACTATCGCACCGCCGAAATCTTCCCGTTCTCCGCGACCACGATCAGTTGCATTCTCTTCAATGCCGCCACCAGTACCGTGGCCTCGTCCTTGCTAGAAACAATGTTGCGAGAAATCGCGCGTTCCACTATGGCCTCGACTGCCACGGGATCGCCATTCGCCGCGTCTTGCAAGGAAAGGATCAGGGCATTGATAGCCTCCACTTTTTCCATCGCCACGTCGTCCTTCTTGTTAGATTTTCCACGGGCGATGAAGGGCGAGTCGACGGGGGCCGGGGCGAAGGAAACGGGTTCGGCGCTCACGATGAACCCGTCGTTTCGCGCGTTGATGTAGGCCTGCCCGCGCCCCAGGACGCGGATCTTGATGCATTCCACGGACTGGGGCTCGACGCTCGTCATGTAATTGCAGGTCTCTCGCTCGTACTGCCGGGGTTTGCCCAGTATCATGGATGTAACAACGACGATCGCGTCTTTATCCTGGGCGACTTGCTGGAGTGCCTGGAACAAGGCAGACTTGAGCCGGTCTCGCCTGGCCATGCTATCATATCCCAACAACGCGATTATCGTGTCTATGCAGTTGATGATGATAAGACCATGCTTTGGCACGTCGAGCGTGAATGCAAGATTTTCTAGCAATGCTTTTGCATCCCGATCCGTGTCAATAGCAGTCACTTTGATGCAATCGAGCCTTGCTTCTTGACCAATGACGGGCTCGAGCCGCTTGAAGAAAGTGCCATAGCGCATCGGTTCTGCCGTCACGAACCGGACATTCTTGGGGTCTATGGCATCAGATCTCATGTATGCATCGATCATGATGAAGGCACAAGTGGTACAAGCATCCATGCCTGCTATGGAACTCGAGTGAAATTCGATGATAGTTCCGAGATCCAAGCCTTGATTAAATAAATCGTTCAAGGTGCTGTAAGGTCCCTTGAATTCGATGCGTTGATTGCATGGCTTTAAAAATGAATCGATACTGGTATTTTTATTCTGTGACGAGGGCGGTGTCGGAAACAACGTCAACGGAAGGGTTGAAGAAAGGCGACCGAAACCCTCTATCGAGCGGAGCACTTTTTTCAGCTCGTGCATCTTCTTTTCGATGCCCGGCATGTTTCCCATCATACCCGGATAAAACGCGGGGAATTGCCTGATTTTTTTGATGATTTCCGCGATTTCCCCCGTATCGCCCACGATACCGGCAATCAAGGACTCAAGCCGGGCCTTCAACTGCTCGATATCTTCCTCGTTTTTCGATCCATCGTCATCTTCTTGCACGAGAAGGGCAACCCCCCCTTGAATGTCAATTGCCGCTTGAGCGTGGATCCTATCTATATCAAACCTAATATATTCCCCCTTCTGATCGATTGGGTATTCAATTGCCGTAAAAGACATGTCGGGGTGTCTTGGTGGCTGTCGTGTATTCGTGGGATGCGAAAGACTACCGCTTGCACTCTTCGGCACAGCATGGCTCGTCGATGCAAGTCTGAAGCCGCTCCGGGTGGAGTTATTGCCCAAGGACATGGTGCAAGACGGGGCGAAAGGGCTCGCTGGCTGGATCCGCACTACCTGGCTCCCGTACATCGAGCGCGTCCCCGAGCGACTTCGAGGCACGTTCATCGATGCTCTTATTGGCGATTATATCGAACGCCAACCACCCGATAGCGAAGGAAAGGTTCACGAGCCGATGGTGCGGCTCGAGGTTGAGGCGATGAAAGAACGATGAAGATCCCGGGCTTTTAATCAAAACCCGGTTCCTTTTAAGCTCCCGCTGCGTGGAAGGATCATACGATGCAAGCCCGCGTCCTGGATTACCGGCACCCCCACCTCGTGTCGTTCGAACTCACGAAAAAGTGCAACTATCGCTGCGTGTTCTGCTACCAGGCCAAGCGCATCAAGGATGCCGAGAAGGATGTCCCTCGTTCCGAGATCGTCCGAAGTGTAACCCCGGCTCACGTGCAACCTGAACTCACCATCGACGAGATCCGTGAACACCTCCTCCCGCAAGTCGGCGAGATGAAGTTCGAGATTTTTTGCTTCGTGGGTGCCGAGCCTACGCTCCGGTTCAATGATATCATCGCTCTCGCTGACGATTTCAAGAAGCTAAAGAAATCACTCAAGCACGTCGAGATGGGCACGAACGGCTACTTGCTCACGGAGGAGATGGTAGATGAGTTCACGCGGGCCTACAAGGACTTCACTCTCACGCTCAACATTCCCCTGGACTCGCTCAATCCTGACCTGGTTAAGGAATTAAGGCCCCCCAAGGCCGACGCCTACGAGCGGGCGCTGAATGCCATCGACCTCGCCTTGAAGAAGGGCATGTACATCACGTCTGGCATGGTCGTGACCAAGAAGAACATCGGCGAGATGGAGGCGATCGGCAAGTTCTTGAAAAAAAAAGGGGGCTTCCACGTGTTCCAGGACGCCTACCCCATGTTCAGCGCGGGAAGGGCTACCGAGTTCAAGGATCTGCAACTATCCCCCGAGGAGCTGCGCACGTACGATCACTACAAGATACAGCACTACGGGAACCCCGTCACGCCGTGGGATTGCATGCCGCATCCGGTCAAGGAGGAAACGTGGAGGAAGGTGCAGAAGCACGCGTTCATGTCCATAATGTCCCGCGGCTGCAGCGCCGGTAACAACTACTTCAACATCGACCACGCGGGGAACGTCTACCCGTGCAATTTCCTCGACATCTACCTCGGGAACGTGGTCGACGACCCGCACGCGCTCAAGACCATCTGGGACACGCACCCGCTCGTTCAAAAATTGCGAAACCGGGAAGTCGGCGGGAAATGCGGCAAGTGCTTGTACAAGAACACGTGCGGGGGCTGCCGTGCTCGCGCCTTCACGGAAACCGGCGACGTGCTCGGGGGGGTGGAATCGTGCGAGGGCGGCCCCGATGGCCACCCGCTCGAGCCGGTCATGGAGAAGAACTTCTTGAAAACCTACCGGACAAATTACACAGCTATGCTCGCGTACCGCTTCTTGAAGCGGCTGCGACTAGCCAAATGATCGGGCCAGCATGAATATATATTTTATAAACCCATTTTTGCGATCATGAGCGGGGTAAAAACCGCACTCGATCCGTTCTATGACGTCATCGTCGTCGGTGCAGGGCCAGCGGGGGCGGCCGCGGCGTGCTACCTGAAGCTTTTTGACACGCGATCATTGTTAAAGGTGCTTTTAATCGAGAAACATGCTGATCCGGCGGACTATAACAAGTATCACCACAAGTGTGGCGAGGGCGTGAGCGAGGACTTTCTCGAGGAAATCGCTCCTATTCGAGCATTGCCAAGCGATATTATCGTTCATGTAACTAAACTTCGTGAATATTGGGGAAAGAAACCAATGGTAGAAACCACAGACAAGGAATGCATTTTGAATCGCCCCGCATTCTTGCGCCATATCATAGATTCATTCACAAGTGCGGGGGGAGAAATTCGTTGGGACGAGGTCTTGAAAGTAGAAATCGTTGGAGATTGTGCAAGGATAATATGTAAATCAGGGTATACTGCACGTGGGCGCGTGATAATAGGGGCGGATGGTCCCAACTCTAGGATTCGTAATTCAATGGGCTTCACGAAACCGCTTATCATCACGGTCGTTCAATACCTCGTGGATAACGAGCAGGCAGATGATCGCACGATAATTGTATGGTATGGAGCGAATTATCAAGGTGGCTATAAGTATCGATTTCCTTATGGGCCTGGTAAATGCAAACTCGGATTTATGAAAGGAACCGCCGAATACAAAGGACCATTCTATGAACTACAAGCAAAACAGATGGCCATCGGGGGCATGCATTCATTCGTTAAGGATAACGTTGTCCTCATCGGGGATTCGGGGGCTTTTACCAATCCACTTACGGGAGGGGGAATCAAGGTTGCATTTATGGCTGCACGTGTCATAGCAAAGAAACTTGTAATCGCTGGTGAGAAAGCTACCGAAAAAGATCGCACGTCACGATTGATCGATGCGATCAACCATTTCGAATCTTGGTGGAAAAAATCCCCCTATTTTTCGGCTAAATATATGAAAGCTTTTGAACGGTTCAGGAAGATGGACGATATAACGATCGAGCGCTTTAGTGAGCCATTCTACAAGAAGGGAAGTATCAGATCAATGCATGCCTTCTTGAAGAATATCAAATATTGGTCGTTGTATAAAGCTTTCTGGGATTCCATGAAATACTCATGATTTCCCATTGCCTCCACGTATAACATTATTTAGTCGATATAAAAGAATGGTAAATAGGACGGAATGATTAAGGAGAAGAAGTAACCGCGCTGTCCCCCGTGGACGCCGTGATACCAGGTAACTCGCTTCCGCGGATATCAGTATCGAAGATGGCCACGTTTTTGAAGTATTTGGCGATTAATGGTTCCATCTTCGCATCCGTGAAAGTGCTACTTGGATCGAGTACCTCCTTCGCGAAGCCGTCCTTATCATACAAATTGTTATAGAACGATTTCATGAACTCTTCGCTAAACCCTTCAAGTGATTGTTTAAGTGCCCCGGAAGCCTTTGATGCCACGATGACGATGTTGACAGGCAAATACCGCATCTCTGTAAGCATCACGCCCTTGTACATCTTGATCTCGGAGATCGCACCCGTCTTGATCTTCTGCAAGGTGTTCTTCACGACCGTGCCGATCGCACTCATGAGACCTGCTAGCATATCGTCGTCGATGCCGGACTCTGCCCAAGATTTCGTGTAATATTTCGGGCCATTCTTGCTCGTGATGATGAGCTTGTAGACCGTGTACGGCAAAAGGTGGGCAATTCTTGGTTCCTTCTTGATAGTGAGCAACGTGCCGAGACAGACGATAATGAGGATCACGATTTGCATCATCAATAGCAGCTCGTCCGCCGTAAATTGAATGGTGAGGCCGATAAGCATCAAGATACCGAAAGATAGGAGGATGGTGGCGTTTTTTTTTAAAGAGGGGGGTGCCTTTCGGAACGTGTTTATTGTCCAATAGATGGCGGCGATGCCTTCCAGCAAGAAAGCGATGTTGACGATTTGAATCCAAATGAATTCCAGATCGGCGTTCACGATATTATCAGATACGATAGGCGCTATCTTAGCTGGAGATCCTGAACTGGCAGGAATGAAGCCGAACGGGACGATTATCACGAAAGCACCCATTATAGAACAGACAACGAACGCCACGATGGTCTTCTTCATGCCGAGACCCTCTTGCATGGCTTCATCGATGAATGCAAAGAAGAAAATGATGCAACATGGCGCGATGAATGCATATGATAGCCGGAACAAAAGAACTGCGAGTAGGCTCTCTCCCATTACTCCTAAGAAAACTGCGATACCGTCAGACAAGATGAGGAATACACCAAATATCGCCCACGACAAGAAGAAATAGAGCAGCAACTTGCTTTTTTGTTTCATATAAATGCCTAACCCCATTATCGCGATGACGATCATTACAGTACCGACAACGAATGATATTCCAAGAGTAAATAAAGGATCATTGAAGAAATCGTCTTCTTGTATCAACATAAATGGTCACGATAGTAAATTTGTTTTTGATCTTATTAAGACCATGATTCCTAGGATTGCGATCTGTCGGGAATCTAAAAAATAGTGCTGAAATTCTGCACATAATAACTCGAAATTATTTTTTAGACAATTTCTTTCTCGTTTCACGTCGTGCTTGTATTTCATACATGATATCGAATAGCACCCATGCGAGAACGTGATACCAAATAACGGATGAGGGAAACAAGATGGCCATGATGATCACAGCGATTTTCATAACCGCCCGATAACCACCGAATATCTTTAAGAGCCAAACATTTTTATTCTCCGACATGTCGTGCAAAATCTCATCTAATATGGAACCGAAGAGCACGATGATGAATATAATAATGACCTCGATGAAATTAGCGATCAAGTGCACGTCAATCATAATGAACACGTTTAAAAACACGATATATGCACCGAGCACGAGAATGATTTGCACGAACCATAATTTATGATCAATTTTATTAGCAATTATCATGCCAAGAATAAGAGCAAGAACACAACCGCCAGTAAACGAATCTAAGCACATGAAAAACCCAGCAACAATTCCTGATAGAGGCATGACAAGCCAGATCACGAGGATGTGCACTTTTTTCCCTTCATCGACGATTTGATCGATGAACTTCAAGTTAAAGCCTTGATATAGCCACATCAATATCAAAGCGATGATCCCCAGGTTTCCGAACGCCTCATAAAGCATGTCATGACACCGTTTTCGTTTTCACGTACTGGACGGGAATGCCCACGCTGGCACGATGTTATTATGACGATATAGCTATAAAAGATTCTTCAATCAGCCTCGAACTCGGTTGGATCATCACTTGCATAAACCGGCGATGAGAGAAGCGACGGAAATGCCTATAAAGAAGAAAAAGATTGTAACGGGGATCCGGTGGTCGTCATTTTTTGCACGACAAGTGATTTTATTTAATTTTTGAACGCTTAAAGAAAACGCACTAATTTTTATGGAATACGCATCACCCGAGTTCACTAGCACGGTGCGGGAGGTCTCCAAGCCGAAATGGATGCACCAGGACATGTATAAAAGGGAAATGAACCCGATTGAAAGGACCTTGCCCGTATTAACGTCCAATCCGGTCACGACAAAGTGTAAATTCAAGCCAAAAAAGTACCACAAGATCACGCAACCGACGCTCCCTATCCCCAGCATCCACGGCTTCGGCGCGTAGTGATTCCCGGTCCAAGCCACCGAAGCTTGAAATGGAACCCGGAGATGAAGGAGCAAATCATTCCCGCGATTTTTCCATAAGATCAATCCTAAACCGCCCACGATCATAATGATCCAAGCCGAGATCAGATTAACGGAAGGCAAAGAGCTATTAGCCAGCAAGAGCACCACGTTCGCCGCGCCTAGGATCAAGAAACATCCAGAACCAGAAAGCAGTATCCAAAACCACCCGTTGGTTTTCATGTAGAATCCGGACCGAGATTGGATGATGGGATGCAACTTGAAGCTCTTTTCTAAAGCATCTATAAGCTTGCTTGCGAGTGCTGCAGAAGCGATCACTCCGGGTATTTCTATCACGTGGCAGGCCGTCAAGTCGATGATGATCAAGCGGAAACCTGGTTTCCACGTCCCTATGACGGCGGTGATGGCCGTGCATCCGCCGAACACCAACAAGGTTATCCCCGCGGCGGGAAACTCGAGAAATGGTAACTGAAAGTTAGGGATCGCGAATTGCAAGATAAAAGCGAACCAACCAAAAGAAACAACGAACCAGAAGATATTACCTCCGCTCGGATGCTGCTTGACAAGCACTGCCTTTAGAGCCGCCTTGGGTATTGTCAATTCTCGGGCTTTCCCGATAACTTGCTCCCGGAAGAGCATCGCCCCGTCGTCACATGCCGAGATAGAGAAGCGCTTCAGCTTGCACGCGATCGAGATCCCCCAGCCGGTAGCGAGCATAAAACCCCAAAAGCCCGTGATATAGAAATAGGACGGGCCCTCGAATCCCAAAACCGAGCCAGCCGGCACGTAACGGCCCGCATCCGCCGTGAACACGATTAACGTGGTAATGCTGGCTACAAGCATAATGCACGTGGCGATGATGTTCCACACGGGCAGGATCTCGGTCGTTAAAGCGATTACTTCTTGGTCTTGATCGTTTCGGTGGGAGTTGCGCAGCATGGTTTACAAGCCTCCGGGGATGCTACCGTGGAACCTTCCCATCCAGTAGGGCAGCAAGAAGGCCAGGCCCGAATCTTGCCGGCGGGCCGGGCTGTAATCGGATGCGGTGTAGGGGGTTCGCTGCCACAAGAAGTCGACGCTGTGGAACTGGTCGACCGTCTTCGGCTTCGCGAGATACTCGGTTTCATCGAGCAACAAGGCTGCCAGGTTCACGTTCTGCTGCGGGAACAGGGGGTTCGCCTCCAACCAGCTCGAGAATGTCGTGCGCGGCCACGTGTCACTCACGAGATGCCGGTAATAGTTCCCGGACGCGTTCAAGCCACGTTCTGGCAGCCGGGTCGAGTTCGGCTGCCCGGGAATGCGCTCGATCCCGAACCGCATGAGCTGGTCGTTCACGTCTTGCTGGATACGGGAATCGTTCACGCCCATCACGTGCAGGTACGCCATGTTAAACCACGCGTTCCGGTGGTTCGCTGCCAGGGGATACAAGCACTCGGCCATCGCGCGCTGGTATTGCCCGCGCAGGGCCGCGTCGGTCTCGAAGGTCGCCATCGCGTAGAGAATGACCCAGTTGATGTTCATCGAGAAATAGTTGAACACAGTGAACATGCGAAAATCGGACCGGAGCATGTCGAACGTTGCATAGCCACGATCGATGGCCCAGTGGTAGTACAGATCCCGGTAAGCGACCGGATCCGCGAGCGTGCCCATGAAAAGCGTGGCCAGGAGCCAGTAGCCGGGGTGCTCGACCATGTAGTGGAGCGACTGCCCGGTCGTCCGCCCGTTGCCATCGACCAGGTACCAGTTCGTGCGCTTGAAATGCTCGACCATCTGCCTTGCCAGGAGCACCATCAAGCCGTGCACCAACGGATCATCGACGATCGCGAGTGCCGTGGTCACGCCCATGATGATGCCAGAATATTGATCGATCGAAGGATACCCGATCCAGAACCAATCGCTGTACGGCCCGGCGCCGTCGAACACGTCCACGTGGTCTGCGTCCGACCCGTACGGGTACCCATCAATAGGGGGGTGGCTTGAATTCCAATGCTTGGGAGACACACTCCGCGCTAGGATCCCCGGATAATCCGGTCCGATGCCGCCGTTCGGCACGGCGAGTAGCAATGACACGCCATCTGCCATCTTGCGGACGAGGCGGGTCGCGTTCTCGATCTCGGTGGCATTCCCGCCGCGCTTCGCAACCGCGTACTTGAACGATGCCATGGCGAGGGTCATGCCTGTCCAGATGGCCGCATCGAAACTCACGGCATAATCATTGATGGCCGTGAAGTTCCGGTTCCAGATCGTGCTCAAGGTGTAGTTTAGCGGGAAGTTATCCCGCTCGAGATAATACTCGAATCCACGGGCCATGCCTGCTAGTTTCGTGTAATCCGCGGGGATCAACGACCCGTAATCGACGGGCTCGCTGCCGAGATACGAGCCAAATTGTCCCAGCGATTCCAGGCAAGAAAGCACGTAACAAGCGAAGGACGCGGGCGCGATGATGATAAAAAGGACGCCGAGCACCTTCCACCGTGTTCCCTTTCGCGAGTGCGGGATGGTCTTCACGATGGTCCCGCTTGGTGGTGCCTTTTTATAGGCATATTTGCCCATTCGAAATATGCTCGTAATTCTGCAACGACCGTGAAGGGATGATCATCACGACGCTGATCGCAATAACGGGGGCAAATGGCTTCCTGGGGAAGGCCATTGCCAAGTTGGCAGCGCAGCAAGGGATCCCGGTTCGGGGGATCGTCCGGAACGAAGAAGCAGCCGAGGAGGTATCGCAACTTGGCATCAAAGGATGTATATGTCCCGGGTACACAGTGAGCGAACTCGAGACAGCGTTCCAGGGTGCCACGGCGATTGTCCACCTGGTGGCTATAGGAAAGGGTTCTAGGAACAACATCGACGAGGTCAACGTGAAGCTGCTCGGGCGGGTGCTCGACGCGGCACGTAAAGCGTGCGTGCCGAGGATAGTTTACATGTCTGGACTTGGTGTTGGCGTGCCTGGCGCGTGCACCCCGGAGGTCGAATTATATTTGCAATCAAAGGAGACGGGGGAATCGCTCGTGAAGCAATCGGGAATGAACTACACGATCTTGCGCCCGTC
>Ga0172366_10003161_pt1 | contig 12958 bp, 13 predicted proteins | sample LakKivSesite69cm_FD_114533 | JGI IMG/M metagenome (GOLD analysis project Ga0172366, IMG submission 114533) | Sediment microbial communities from Lake Kivu, Rwanda - Sediment site 69cm | ecosystem: Environmental > Aquatic > Freshwater > Lake > Sediment | place: Rwanda: Western Province, Lake... | reverse complement strand
TTTGTGTTCGCTTTTATGAACGTCTATATCTTCATATTCTGCAAGCTCCATATACATCTCCTCGGTGCTGAAATGGTACTTCAGATACTCTTCCAGTTCGTGAAGAACTTCACCTAATTTTTCAGTTGATGCATCTTGCTTTGCATTGCTCAGGTTCACGATATTGTTAAGGGTATCGATAAATTGTTTGTGCTGCTCATCTATCATCCTGATATTGAGAAAATACTCACCGGTGCTTATTTCAATCCTGTTTGATTCTGGTTCCATGCTTAATTATGTAATAGTTTATCAGGCTTTCTGGGCCCTTTTACTTAAAATGTACCTGATATAATGTCCGGTAGTTTTCAGCACTTTCATCTTTGATTTATCCTTCCGGTTAAGTGATTTCAGTACCATAGGCACCTCTATCATTCTTGCATTCAGCCTGACAGACTTCAGCAGGATCTCGAACATGCAGACAAACCCTTTTTCAGTAATTATTGGATTGTAATGATTTTTTATTTCTGTTATAAGTTCTTTTCTGTAAACCCTGTAGAATGAACTCAGCGTCTGGATTTTAATATTATATACAAATCTCAGAAACATATTTGCCGCAAAGGAGATTACCTTCCTGATGAATGAAGACTTCTCAAATCCTCCTCCCTGTGCGTAAACAGACGCCAGCACCAGGTCATAATCCATTTCTGACAGTGCAACCATGACAGGAAGAAGGTTAATATCAGAGGTGTTGTCAGCCTCCATGGTAATAATTATATCATCCTTATTATCACTTTGTTGAAGGAACCATTCAAAACCTTTGTTGAAAGAGTCGCCCGGCCCGGCGTTTCTTTCCTTGGTTATTACATGATGCTGCTCAGGCCTGAACAAAGAGCTGATCTTTGATACAGTATTATCGGCAGAGCAATCATCAACAAAGACGTAAAACTTATTCCTGCCGGGCAGCGAACTGAGCAGATTCTCAGCCAGCAGATCGAGATTTGCTGATTCGTTATATACAGGTATGAGGAAATAATGAATCATCTGACCGGGTAAAGATATAATGTTGCAGGCAGGAATACAAAAAACCGGGTATTGTTTCAGAGTCCCATAATACCTTGCTGCCAGGCTATAGTTTTCCTCAGGCCTTCTTCAAGTGTCCATTCCGGCTTAAAACCGAAATACTCCTTCATCTTGCTGATGTCAGGCACCCTTGCCATAACATCCTCATATTTTCCGAAATCGGAATAGGGTATGAATTTCAATCTCGGGACGGAATCCTGCCCATTAATGATCTTCCAGATAAGAGATGCCAGATCCCTGATAGATATCTCACAGTTATATGCTGATCCTACGTTGAATATCTGGTTATCGGATTTTCTTTTAGTGATAATATGGTAAAGAGCATTAACCGTATCTTCAATATATGTAAATGTTCGTGTCTGCCTGCCATCGCCATGGATCTCCATTTCCTCACCTGACAGTGCCTTGCTTATGAAAACCGACTGCGGCCCGCCCCACCATGTGAGATTCTGATTAGGACCATAAGCCCCGAAGAACCGCGCAATTGTATAGTCCATTCCGAACTCATCATGCGAGGCAATGATGAATTGTTCACCGTAAATTTTGGTCACAGCATAAGCCCATCGCTTAACTGTTGTAGATCCCAGAAGGAGATCAGAATCTTCGGAGAAGGGAACTTCCGGATTCTTTCCGTAAACGTCGGAGGTGGAGGCAAAAATCAACTTTGATTTATCTGTAACGCATTTTCTTACCACCACCTGCAGATTCCTTAAGTTATCATCAAGAGTCCTGTAGGCATTTGTATAACGCGGTATTTTCTGCGAAGCAAGATGAACGATCACTTCCGCTTTATGCTTTTTCAGACATTCCGGATCGGCAATATCGCCTTCAATGAATGAAAAATTCTTCAAGTCCCTCAGATTGATTATATTCCTTTCAAACCCATAGCTGAAATTGTCAATTCCTGTTACTTCATGACCTGTTTCAAGCAATTTACCTGCAAGATTGGATCCTATAAATCCTGCAACACCGGTAATTATTATTTTCATGATCGGGGGCAGTTAAAAGGGAGATCAATTTAAGGTTTTCTGACAAATAAATCAAATTCCCTGGTTTTGAGATCAACTTTTTGAAACGATCTGGAGAGTGTATCGGTATATAATGATTTATTTATGAGAAGGAAATCATGCCTGGCATCAGCACCTGCATCAAGAGTAATCTTATGATATCTTGCATAGTATGAATGAAGTCGCCAGTTTGTATACATTTCAGGCATGATGCTGACTGTACTGCTTTCAGGGATCACATAAGAAATTGATCTCATGTCTTCTATAATAGTTTCATCCCTGGAAATTGAACGTGAGAAAAAGGCAGCCATAATTACTCCTGTAATCACCATGACAGCTGCTGTTATCTTAAACACCCTGAAACCATGTGATGCAGAACTGATTTTTTCAATAATTGGTTCAATAATACTAAATACAGGAAGGCTCAGCGAAATTGCAAAGAAAGGGAGGCTTGTCAGCAGGTAATATGCGCTCTGTACCCTGGTGAGCATAATGGGGAGTACTCCTGAAAGGCCCAGGCATAGAAATGCCGCTGAGTGTAAAAGTTCAGGTCTTTCGATTCTCATCGGGGTCTTTTTAATTCTTAAGAATACTGCAATCATCAGGCTTACTGAAAGCACGGGAAGTAGTTCCATCAGCAGCCTGTAGAGAATATAAAAGCGGGAGCTCTTTGTTGCTTCGTCAATGATCAGGCTGAAAGTTACCTTAAGATATCCCGGCAGTGTTTCCCTGTACCCCGGCGAGATCAGATACAACATGGCCAGGAAAAGCAGCGATGATAAGAAAACAACTATTGTGTCAGCAATAACCGGCCATATCTTTCTATTCTCCTTAAAGAGCCACAGGAAGAATGGAAAAGAAAGGGGAAAGAATGTAACGAAACCTTTTGTCAGGAAACCGAGCGAAAGCGACAGTCCGCTCAGAATGAGAAAAATAAACCTGTTGTTTCTGAGGCTTTTAAGATAAAACAGAACAGAGAGAGTTACAAACATACCAAGTGTATTTTCAAGCATGTTGTTCTCAAGCGCCCAGATAACAGATGGCATGGAGAGCCAGAAAAGAATAGGCAGCCATCCTGAGGATTTACTCTTTCCCAGGGATTTCCAGATTTGGACAATCAGAAAGCATGTGATCAGTACTGTAGTGAGTGAATAGATCCTTTCGGCGAACCTGTTGTCACCTATGACCCTGAAAAAAATACTTTCGAGTCCAATGGCCAGGGGAGGGTGATTGATAAAGTAAGGGAATATAGTTCCTGAGCAATGAGGCTGCCAGAATGTTCCAATCCCCTCAGCCAGGTTTCTCGCCATGGTGGCATACATCATCCCGTCCATGAACATACCTTCAGACAAAAACACAGGACTCAGTATGAGCAGGAATATACCGGTCAGTACAAGATAAAAGTATCTGCCTTTTATTAATTCTTCCTTTGGGTTCATTATTCACATATCATATCCTCCACCGATCAAAAGGGTGAGGAAGAAGATCAGCGGAATCGCAACGAGTACTCCAAGGGTCAGCGATTCAAATGTCCTGGCTTTGTTTATTTTGGTCTGTTCCGCCTTGGCTATATTGTCCATCAGAACAGATATCGTCTTTCCGTCAACGGAAACTGCATCAGGTGGAGCGGCATAAAGAAAGGCAATCTGTTTTTTGTCCGGCTTATAGCCCTCAGGAGCTATCATGCCTTTCAGGATGCCTTCACTGACAGAGTAATTTTCGATCATCCAAGAAGAATCGCGAGTTTGCAGAATAATACAGTTCATTTCTCCGTCCCGGAAGACTTCAGTTTTGGAAATGCCGGATTTTGTATAACAACCTCCTGCAAGAACGAGAAGGATAAAAAGGGGAAGGATTCTGATTATTTTTGATTTTTTCTTCATTCGATTCATAATTACCTTGCAAAAAGGCCCGGGAAGACCAGGAACAGGAATGCCAGGGTCGAACCTATTGTGATTGACAGGGCATCGTGCCCCTGGTAATCAATTTTTGCAATATTTTGTATCGGCAAAGAAGTCAGGCCAGCATCAATATTTAATGATCCGGGAGGAGCAATGTAAATATCAGCAATATCACCCGGTTTAACATTTTCAATATTACCAACTGCTTCCCCGCTAAGAATATTATCTACAATCCTGCAATTTGTAATTAAAATGATCTTTTCGCCGGAATGAACTCTGAAATAGTTTCTTTTCTTCTGTATCAGGGCAAAATCATCCGCCGGGACATTTTTAGTCACGTAGCATGAAGAAGTAAATACGATAATAAACAGTGATATAATCAATAACCAGGTTCTGCTGTTTCCGGATAAAGAAATCATTTAACTGGCTGGTATCAGATGAAGATTTGAGATTCCTTCACTACTTTTCCGGATTCATCAACTCCGTATAACCTTATTCCAACGCTGAGCGAAGGGACTCCAATATTATCAATAAGCGACCCCATTATGCCTTTTATTTCGTCCTCATCAAGAGATTCGGTATCCTCAATATCGATATAAAGATGAACCAGGAGCACACATTCCGGTTCTTTAATTGTGGTTAAAAGCTTTATCAGCTTGGCCAACCATATTGTGGACGCAGTATTGAAGTATTCGAGGTTCAGGCGCAGGTTGGTGGTTCTGCATGGTGTTTTGATATATTCATAAGCCCAGTTAATAAGGGGCTCGTATACTTTTGTGACATTCTCCGGGATTGACTTTCCAGTGAGTATCAGCTCTCCGGTCAGATAGTTAAAGTCAACCTGAGGAGTCTTAAATGTCCCATCAATCATTAAATTCTTCAGTTCCGCCATATCGGGATATTTAATAGAAATAAGAACCTAAATTTACTCAAAAATGTAATATTTTCCCTTCCCCGTAAATGTTATTCGTCAAAAACAACCGGTTTTTGTCAAAAAAACAGACGGTCAGAACTGAAATCTCAAGAACCCTATCGGGAGAAAAGGGAACTGGTATGAATAATCAACCTCACCGGTCCTGGAATTAAAATACTGGGTGAATATATCCTTATGATTTGTAATATTCATAAAATCAATAGCAAGCTCCATGCTTAATTTAGTTATAGCCAGCTTGTAACTGAACCGTCCGTTAAGCCTGAAATAATCCTTTCTTCTCTCATCGTAAGCCCTGCTCCAGTCCCAGCGCTGGACATAGTGATTTGAAGCTACCTGAACCACATCAAATGGAACATAACGCAGACTCCCGGCAAATGTCACTTTCAGATCAAGACCAAGGAAACTGTTGTTACCTATTTTAAATTCCTTTCCTGCCAGGGTATTAAGGATAAAGTTTCCACTGAAAGCGGTATACCTTTCAATATTGTCATAACCCCTGTACTTTGATTCATAAAGTGAACCGGTGACAAGCAGGTAATATCCCTTGTCCAGGAACTTTTCGGCAGTAAGTTCAATACCATAATTCCTTCCCTTGCCGGCGTTAACCAGGCTGTCGATTATTGGAAGCTGATCGAAATAACTATCACCGAAATTAAGCATTGACCAGGCCTGATTTCCTTCCTTGACCGGTATTTTGTAGAGATGCTGATAATAGGCTTCAATCTTCAGGCGCAGGTTTTTTGCAATAAGCCAGTTGTAACCCAGTACAGAATGAAGGCTTTTTGAGAATCCAAGTTTCTGGTTTAAAGGATCATGCTGGCCGGGATTTGTCTCATCTTCAACAACATAAAACATGCGTGGAGCCAGCTGGCTGTGCCAGCCCAGACCTATGTTCAACGAATGATTCCCGTTAAAGTCCCACTTCAGTCCGGCCCTGGGTTCAAGTGATGAACTACCGTTAAATGTAAAAAGAATAAAATGCACACCGCTGTAGGCAAGAAAGCTGTCAGAAAACTTGTGATGCCACTGGGTATATGATTTCAACAGGTTATAATTGCCCTTCTGGTTGAGGTTCACCTTAAAATCATTTCCTGATCTTATGCTGTCTGTAAACCTGAAATTCAGCATCTGCAGGCTTACACCTGCCTGAAAACTGTTTTTGGGATTTAACTTGTACCTGAAAGTGGATGACAGATTAAATCCTTTCTCATCTGATTTCTGACGGTAATAAGCAGAGGGCTCCGGATCGCTCGTTGTAAATGTATCTTCAGAAATATGACTGAGGGTATATGAAATTGAAATGATATTTTCAACGTTCATCCGGTTATTCAGCAGTACTTTGTGAATCAGTCCTGCTGATCCCATGCCCGAGCCGAAAGTGAAATCTTCACCTTTTCCATTCCTTAATTCAGATGTGTCCCTTTCAGAATCGAAATCATTTACATAGCTGTAACCTGCAATACCGATGAGTGAAAACTGACCGAGTTTCGTTTTGCCTGATGTTATTTTGAAAGATGCATCCTGGAAGAATGGTATTGCATCAATGCCGACATTAAATCCCATAGCGTCAACCACAGCCAGTGTTGAGTACCTGTAATTCAGAAGGAATGAAGATTTATTATGCACTATTGGTCCCTCGGCACCCAGTTCAAATCCGTTCATGCCCACCTGGGCTACATATTCATGCTCCAGGTTATTTCCCGATCTCATTTTCAGATCAAACACTCCGCTGAGGGCGTTGCCATATTCTGCCGGGAAAGCGCCTGTGAAGAAATCGGAATTTGTCAGGAGGTTATTGTTGAGGATGCTTATCGGACCTCCGCTGGCGCCAAATGATGAGAAGTGATTCGGATTGGGGATATCAATACCATCAAGCCTCCACAATACCCCGAGAGGGGAGTTGCCCCTTATCACTATATCATTCCGCTGATCGCAGATTGTTGCTATACCGGCGAAATTGGAAGCCATCCTGGCAGGATCGCCTATGCTGCCTGAATATCTTTCTGTCTCTTCAATCGAAAAAGTTCTGGCCGATACGGTGGCATTTGCATTTATAGGCTGATCCTTCTGCAGCTTGCTGGTAACGACGACCTCCTTCAGGGAGGTAACAGATTCTTCCAGCTTTATGTTCAGAAATGTCTCCCTTCCCGATATAATGAAAATGTTCTCAACCTGTGATGACAGATAGCCTATAAAGCTTGCTTCGATTGTCTGCCTTCCAAGGGGTACTTTTTCAATAACGAATTCACCGTTTGCATCTGTTCTTGCTCCGAGAACAGGATCGGAATTCTTTATTATTATTACACTTCCGGCCAGAGGTGCTTCGGTCTGCGAATCAACCACCTTTCCTCTTACAGTCTGGGTCAGTCCCTGGGAGCAGAGAAGAGGACTGATGAAGAGGAATAATATGCTTATCAGGATTTTATTCATTAAAGCGGCTGCCCCGGAGATAAGTAATATTTAAAGTTACAAAAAAATATCCCGCAAATCAATGATAAGCGGGATACTAAATGAGAGACAGTCGGGATACCTTTTGATATCCTTAAGCTTGCGATGAGGATGGAAGAGGCTGATCTTCAGCGGTTTTCTCCCTGCATCTGTCCTGAAATCTCTTCTTCCATTTCTTATCGAGCTTATTACCTGATCCCCCGCCGGGTGCGACACCGGTCAGAAGTATTTTCGAAAGGATGAAGAGTCCGAGAGTCTGCCAGTAAGTCAGTTCCGGTCCGTTAAAAAGATCGGGGATCAGCCAGTTCCAGAGGGCCTGGACACCGAATATCACTCCAATGATAAATGCAGTTCCGAGGATCCCGATTCCTATGTACTTCAATACATTCAATGCTTTCATACTATTTGTCTTTTAAAAGTTTATAAAATATTTCCAGGTTCTCCCTGAGAGCCAGCACAGCATACCTCTTACGTGAAATGAGTGTGTTTACTCCAACCCCTGTTCTTTCAGATATTTCCCTGAAGCTTTTGTCCTCGAACTCGGTTTCAGTGAATACGCTGCTTTGCTCTTCGGGTAGTTCCGACAGTGTCTCCTCAATGGTTTCCCATATCAATTCTTTAAGCTCTTCGTCTTCCGGGTAACTTACCAAAGACGGAAGAATTTCCTCAAGCGTCAGCGGACCCTCCTCTCCATGTTCTCCTCCGCATCAAACCTGCCGGAAGTTCTGCGCCTGATATATCCGAGCAGACGGTTCCGCTCCTCTACATAGGCTTTTGATATTCTTTCCGACTCTTTTGGACTCATTGTAAAGGATCTTTAATTCCAAAGACGAAACAACAATGAAAATATTTTAAATTTCTTAAGTAAATATTTACCTGATCGACTGATAACTTTCAATTGTGCCCTTACCAGCCTTGATATCAAGATTATCAGTCTGGATATAATCAGGATTGATTAGCAAAGCTTCTATTATATCGGATGGATCATTGACTGTCCAGAGCTGTATTTTCAGCCCTTTGCGGTGTATAAGGCTGACCTCTGCTGCAGAAACCGGCTCAATACCCTTATATGCAAAAGATATTCCTGAGAAACCGGCATCAAGCGCTCTTGATACAGCCAGCTCAAAATCACCAAACGATGTCAGATAAGTTTCTATATAATCGCTGTTCTGCTTAATGTAATAAAGAAAATCGCCGTTTTCTGATTCGACCATTACACGGTTTTCAAGGTGATATTCTGTAGTAAGATCAATCACAGCCTGAGCAAACAGGTTCATGGTTCTTATCAGGTTAATGCCGTTTATTCCGCACGGAATCCACGACTTAGCATCAAGTGAAATATGCTTATCCGGATAATTGGCGCTTAAGAACTGAAATATTGTCTCCAGCCTTGAGAAGTTAATATCTGTACCCAGGCACGAATCGACTTCTATGATTTCCGCGTCGGCATATGACACGAAGCAATCTTCTTCAAATGACCCGCATGCCGGCAAATAAGGAGAATGACTCAGCCATAGAGTATTGTCAGAGCTGGTTTGGATATCAACCTCTATCCCATCGAAAAGACTTAATCCCGTGATACAACCCGCAAGAGTGTTCCCTGCATCAGAATCTCCTCCGCCTTTGTGGGCAAGTATGCAGGTCCCTTTATAAACTGAAGGTTTATCGGGATAATATTCAACCCTGCTGCAGGAGAAAACTGCAACACATGATAATAGAATTATGTATTTTACGAAATGACTCATAACCTGAAGCTTATTCCTGCTTTAAATTCAGGCAGGTATTTCCTGTACATGCCGATCTCTCCGTAGCTTAATCGTTCAACTGAATGTTCCATTGAAATGGTAACACCGGTATCAAGAAACAGATCAATTTTATTATTCAGTTCATAATTCAGCCTGGCGAAAGGGATGATCTCAGACAGGGCCCACCTGTAGTATTTATTTGAATAAACCGAATACCCGCCTTTAATTCCTGCTGCCGGAATAATTCCTGCAAATTTCAGTCTGGTAAAATTGTAATTGTACTGAAGCAGGATGTTTAGAAAATCCTTGTTGTTTATGAAAAAGTCAGATCCGTAAAGAACGGAGAGATCATGTTTCTCTGAAAAGGTGAAAGTGATTCCTGCCGAAAAGTGTTCAATATAGCTTATTCCTGCCTGCAGTCTGATTGAAGGTTGTCCGGCACATGAAAAGGATATCATTATTGACATTAACAAGGTGATATAAATTTTCCTTTCCATTGTTGCTGTGACACTTATATTCATTCTGAAATGAAAGGTACAGTTTTTAATGCACAGAATTATATTGAAAAGATTAAAACATGTATGATCAACCGGAGCTGTTAAGGAATAAATTCATTAAGTTTGTATTTTACAAATCAAAAATTTTATCATGAAAAAGAATTTAGCAACAGCCATCATTACTCTACTTTTCACAGTAGTAGTATCTGCCCAGGATTACAATAATGGAATCGGACTCAGGGGCGGGTTGTACAACGGTATAACATTCAAGCACTTTCTTGGCGGAAAAACAGCAGTTGAACTTCTTGGTTCCTCGAGATGGAGCGGTTTTGAAATAACCGGGCTTTATGAGATACATAACAATGCTTTTGATGTTGACAGGCTTAACTGGTACTATGGTGTAGGTGCACATGTCGGTTTTTACAACGGTGACAATACAAGCTGGGGTACTGTCGGAACAGCTTATACAGTAGTAGGTGTTGACGGCATACTTGGTATTGAGTATAACTTTACCGAGCTGCCAATCAATATAAGCCTTGACTGGAAACCTGCTTTCAACTTTATAGGATATTCTCATTTCTGGCCTGACGGTGGCGCCCTCTCAATAAGGTATATCTGGTAATATTAGCTATTACATAACCTCCTTTGTGCCCTTCGTGTTCACTTAACGAGGGACACAAAGGATTATTTATTTCAACTTCTTTTAGTTTCACCTGGAAATCTTATTCCAGTTCCTTCATATTTATTAATTTTAGAGAGAATTGATTTCTAATCTAAAATTAATGATATGAAAAGGACTCTTATTTCTTTTATTCTTGTAACCCTGTTGCCTCTGTCCTCATTCGCCCAGAACAAGTTCAACGGACTCGATATGAACATGGGGAACCTCTACAGGCTCTCTGACGGGAAATCACGTTCAATCAGCCCTGAGAATTTCACCGGAGAGAAGGGAAAAGCAGCTACGGCTGATCCCGTTACCGACAAGGACAAACCCAATGTGGCAAATGCTTCCAGTGCAGCCCGCGACCTGGGACAGGGCTGGAAGGTGAACCCTTTCATCAGGATAATGCCCGGTGAGACCTTCACCCTGGCAGATATTGAAGGCCCCGGAGCAATCCAGCATATCTGGATGACACCGGCAGGCAAATGGAGGTACAATATCCTTCGTATTTACTGGGACGGCGAAACAGAGCCTTCAGTTGAATGCCCCGTAGGTGATTTCTTTGCCATGGGCTGGGGTACATATGCCCCGCTTTCATCTCTTGCGATATGCGTGAATCCCGGCAGTGCCTTCAACTGCTACTGGACAATGCCATTCAGGAAAAGATGCAGGATAACTATGGAAAATACAGGTGATGAGGACAGAATGACCTTATATTACCAAATCGATTATACTCTAACTGAAGTGCCTGCCGATGCAGGATACTTCCACGCACAGTTCCGCAGAGCCAACCCAAACTCCACATCCGATTATACAATTGTCGATGGAATAAAGGGCAAAGGGCAATATGTGGGAGTATATCTGGCAGTGGGAGTAAACAATAACGGATGGTGGGGAGAAGGAGAGATCAAATTCTTTATGGACGGTGATACAAAGTTTCCGACTATATGCGGAACAGGTACTGAAGATTATTTCTGCGGCTCATACGATTTTGACACAAGAAAGAAAAATGCAGCAGGGGTTGAGGAGGTGAATTATACTGAATTCTGTACACCTTACACCGGTCTTCACCAGGTAATAAGGGGCGACGGCCATTACAGTGTCATGCAGCGGTTCGGGATGTACCGCTGGCATATAATGGATCCTGTAAGGTTTGATAAGGATCTGAAGGTGACGATCCAGGACCTTGGATGGAGACAGGGGGGAAGGTATCTTGCCCAGAAGTCGGATATAGCCTCAGTTTGCTACTGGTACCAGACCGAGCCTCATGCAAAATTTCCCGCTATACCGGGATGGCGTGAATTAGAAGTGTATTAATTACACTTATTCTGATAACATCTACAAGCAAACGATATGAAAAAAGAAACATCAGACAAAAACATCGGCCGCAGGAAATTCATCTCCGATACAGCAATAGCTGCCGCGGCTTTGGGTTCAATAGGATTCGTTACATCATGTGCGGATAAAGAACCAAAAAAGGAAGAAGAGAAGCTTCCTGTACTTCTCACACAGGCTCCTGACGGTCCGGTTCTGAAAGCCGGACTGGTAGGCTGCGGGGGCAGGGGAACAGGCGCTGCTGTAAACTTCCTGGATGCAGGCCCCAACCTTCAGATCACAGCCCTGGGAGATGTTTTCAGGGACCGGCTTGATCAATGCCGTCAGCAGCTCAAAAAGGAAAAAAACGTTGATATAGCTGATGAAAAATGCTTCACCGGCTTTGATGCTTACCAGAAAGTGATAGATTCGGGCGTTGACGTGGTACTCCTGTGTACACCGCCTCATTTCCGTCCTGCTCATATAGATGCTGCAGTCAAGGCAGGCAAGCATATATTTCTTGAAAAACCATGTGCTGTGGATCCGGCAGGTGCACGCTCGGTCCTTGTTTCAATTGAAAGGGCAAAACAGAAGGGCCTCTGTATGGTCAGCGGAACTATCCGTAGAGTTCAGAAAGACTTTATGGAAACAAGGAGAAGAGTGATGAACGGTGAAATAGGTGACATCGTAAGCGCCCATATCACCAGGAACGGAGGCTCTCTATGGGTAATAAAAAGACAACCGGGCTGGACAGATATGGAATATATGCTGAGGAACTGGGCTAATTTCTGCTGGCTCTCGGGTGATCATATTGTAGAGCAGTTCATTCATGAGATTGACGTAATGAACTGGTATATGGGTAAGTATCCTGTCAAAGCCATTGGCTGGGGAGGACGGCAGAGGAGAGTTACCGGCGACCAGTACGATTTCTTCAGCATTGAATACATATACGACAACGGGATGCATACTCATTGCGCAGCACGCCAGATTTCAGGATGCAGCAATATCACGGAACAATTCATTGTGGGGACAAAGGGATTTGCAAATGCAAGGGGTATGCTGTACAATATGAAAGGCGAAGAGATATGGAAATATCCGATGCCTGAAGAGGGATCAACGGATGAGACATGGCGGGTTACAGATCCATACGTTCAGGAGCATATTAACCTGGTGACCGGAATACGGACGGGAAATGTGGTTAATGATGCCGAAGCCCAGGTGATGTCAACACTTGTAACAATCATGGGACGCATGTCGGCATATACAGGCAAGGATGTGACATGGGACGAGGTAATGAATTCAGTTATGTACCTTGGACCAGAAACATACGTATTTGGTCCTGTCACTGGCATATCTGAGGTACCTCCTGTGATTGGAACAGAACCCATTGCT
>Ga0172366_10003160_pt1 | contig 12959 bp, 10 predicted proteins | sample LakKivSesite69cm_FD_114533 | JGI IMG/M metagenome (GOLD analysis project Ga0172366, IMG submission 114533) | Sediment microbial communities from Lake Kivu, Rwanda - Sediment site 69cm | ecosystem: Environmental > Aquatic > Freshwater > Lake > Sediment | place: Rwanda: Western Province, Lake... | reverse complement strand
GACGATCGCCGGCACCGGCACCGAGGATTATTTCTGCGGCTCCTACGACTTCGACGCCAAGGCTCCCGACGGCTCGACCCAGTACCACGAGTTCACGACGCCGTACACGGGCCTGCCGCAGGTCATCCGCGGCGATGGGCACTACCAGGTCCAGCAGAGGTTCGGCCTCTACCGCTGGCACATCATGGACCCCATCCGCTTCGAGAAGGACCTGAAGGTGACCATCCAGGCGCTGGGCTGGATGTCGGGCGGGCGCTACCTGCCGCTCCAGGACGACATCGCCTCCGTCGCCTTCTGGTATCAGACGGAGCCGCACGCCAAGTTCCCGAAGCTCCCCGCGAAGGATTATCTGGAAATTATCTAGTTTTCGCGGCCTTCGACCTCAGCCAGGACGGTCCGGAGGTAGTCCGGCGTGGCGCCGGTCCGGGTCTCGAAGCCCCGCACCATCGCCTTGAGCTCATTCAGGAACGGCTTGAAATCCGCGGGATCGCTCCAGTTGGCCATGGTCAGGCGCTCGATGATGTCCTTGAGGCCGCGCGAGCCGATGATCTCGTCGAGGGAGCCGGGCAGGCGGCCGCCTTCCTTGTCGCAGAAGCGCACGACCCGGAAGAAGAGCTTCCGCAGGACCTCCTGCTGGTTGAGGATCTCTTGTTTGAGGAGGAAGAGGTCCTTGACGGAGGTCGTCTGGGTCAGTTGGCCGTGGAGCTGGTTCGCGGCCTCGACGATCTTGCCGATGGCGGCCATGAAGGAATCGGCGTCGAGGAAGGTGCCCGTTTCGGAGGCGAAGAACGAGACCTCGATGCCGTTGTTGATCGGCTCGGACTTGCGGAAGCCGGCCAGGGTCGCCAGGACGGCCGTGGCCTCGGCGGGAGGGGCGGCGAACTGGCAGCCGTCGACGGCGGGGGAGGGTTCCTCAACCGGGGCGGGCGCCGGCTCGGCGGCGGCCTCTTCGGCCGGGACGCCGGGAACAGGGACCGCGTTCTCGTCGTCGTGGAGGAACGCGATGTCGTCGCTGGTGCCGTCGTCCTCGGGCCCGATGAGGCCGAGGGACGCGGCCAGCTCTTCGGCGGCCTCGGCCGCGGGGACGCTCGGGGCGGCCTCGTCCGTGGCCGGCTCGTCCTGTTCGCCGGCCTCATCCTCTCCCAGCCCGGCCGGGCGCAGGGTCGCCAGGAGGTCGCGGACCTTGCGGAGCTTGTCGATCTCGGCCGTCCAATCGAGGTCTTCCTTGGAGTTGAGCGCGGGCGCCGGGATCTGGGCCATGAGGCCGGCATACCCGGCGAGCTGCGTCTTGAGCTCGGCGTAGAGCGATTCGGCCCGGACGCGGATCCGCCCGATCTCCTCGTTGAGGCCGCCGATCTTCTCCAGCTCGCCGCCGGCCAGGACCGCGGCGTGCTCCATCATCTTCTGATAGTTCACGGCCCGTTCGAAGTGGCCGCGGATCTCGCCCCTCAGGTGCTCCTCGGTCGTCTGGAGCCCGGCCATGGCCGTCTTGTGCTTCTCGAGGAAGCTTCGGACCTGCGCGAACTCCTGGTTGACGGCCTCGATCCGCTTCTGGGCCTCTTCTTTTTCCCGGTTGATGCGCTCGACGAGGGACTGCTCGACCTCGCTCTTCTGGGCCGAGAAGATCTCGCCGACGCGCCGCTCGATGTCGTCGAGGAGCGAGCTCTGATCTTCGGCGTTGGGGTTCATGGGGGTCTCCTTTAGTGTTGGACGGACGTCGGGGCGCCCTGGCCTTTGCCGTAGAGATGATTGATCAGGACCAGGACGCCGGTCGGGATGCCGTGCTCGAATTCGACACCTATTTCGTAGATGCCGTCCTCGACCATGCGGTTCCAGCGGACGTCGCCCCGGGCCTTGACGATCTGCTTGGATTTCGAGAGATAAAGGGTCATGCGGAGCGAGGTGCCGACCTCGAAGAAGTGGTCGGTGACGAGGCGGGCCCCGCCGAGCGAGATGTCCTTGGTCAGGGCGTTGACGATGCGCGGCTCGTCCGCCGGCGAGGGGCCGGGGAGCTCGATGGCCACCCGGTTCTCTTCGGCGATCCGCTTGTCTTTACGGTTCTTGCGCATGAACGCTCTCTTTTTCAGCCTGCTCGCCCAAAGGGATGCGGCGATTGCGACTACGGATCGAGTTTAGGCCAGGGGGAACGAGCGTCCATCGCCGCTGGGGGTGAAAGGAGGGGGGAAAGTCCTTCCCCCCCTGGACATCAGAAAAGAGGGCCCCCTGGCGGGGGTCCCCTTATCGGACGGGCTCGAAAACGGCCTGGGCCGCCGGGGCGGGCTTGGCCCCCCTGATGAAGATGGCCATATGGACATAGCGCCGGTCGCTCGGGTCCAGGGGCTCCGACCCCTCGTAATCGTGCCAGCGTTCGACGAATTCGGCCCGGGGTATAACGCCGCGGGCGCCGAGCAAGGAGGGGTCCTCGAAGTAGAGGTTCACGGCGTCCAAGCCGAGAAGGACCATGTAATGCCCGTCGTCCCAGGTTTCGGACCAGGGGACGTCGGTCCGCTCGCGCCAGGCTTGGAGATCGACGATGACCGAGTCCCCGTCGGCCAGGCCGCGCTCGAGGTCCGCGAGGCCGAGACCTTCACGGAGGTCGACGGTCAGCCCGAATTCGCGGGCGACCCGGAGGATGTCGAGGGGATGGGTCCCGGCCTCGGGGGTGGAGTGGAGGCGGGCGGCCAGCCGGTCCTCGCGCTCGCTCGTTCCCCAATAGGCGAGGACGGCTTGGAGGGCGGCGGCGCCGCAAGTATAGCCCGTGCTCTGCCGGACGTCGGGGACGCCGGCGAAGGGCCGGGCCGGTCCGTTGAGCGCGAGAGCGGGGGCGGCGGGGGCGGCGGACGCGGCCGGGGAGTGGGCCTTGGCCGCGAAGGGGAGGGGAAGATAGGTCCCGGCGGCCCAACCGAGGGCGACGGCGAGGATGAGCGAGGCGGCTTTCTTCATCGGAGACCTCGGCTAGAGATGATCGAGGATGTCGGCCGGCGCCGCGGCCAGGACCTCGGCGCCGTTCTCGAGCAGCTCCGCGGCGGTGCGGAATCCCCACAGGGCGCCGATCGCCCTCATCCCGGCGGCCCGCGCGGTGCGCATGTCGATCGATGTGTCGCCGACAAAGGCGCAGTCCGACGCCGCGGCGCCGAGCTCTGCGGCGATGGCCAGGGCGGGCGCGGGATCGGGCTTAAGAGGCACGTCCGGCCGGGCGCCGCGGATGATGTCGAACCGGCAGCCGGGGAGGAGCGCCTCGGTCATCAGGGTCGTGAACAGCTGGGCCTTGTTCGAGAGGACGGCCATCTTGACGCCGTGGGCCGCCAGGGCGTCGAGGAGCTCGGGGATGCCGGCATAGGACCGGCTGTGCTCCCGCCACAAGGCCTCATATTCGCCGCGGTATTCTTTGATGATGGCGGCCATCTCGTCGGGGCCGGGGGCGGCGCGGCCCTGCGTGGCGAAGGCCTTGCGGACGAGCTCTTCGGCGCCCTCGCCGACGAGGGCCTTCATCTCCGCGATGCTGAACGGGGCCAGGCCGCGGCGCCCGTAAACGCGGTTCGAGGCTTCGGCGATGTCGTCGATCGTGTCGAGCAGCGTCCCGTCGAGGTCGAAGATGACAAGTCGAATGGACGACATGATGTCTATTTCTTGTGGAGCCCCATGAGGGCCGAGTAGGCCTTCCAGGCGTGCGTGAGGCGGGCCCGGTCCTCGTCCGTCGTCTCGCGCCGGACCTTGGCCGGGACGCCGGCGACGACGACGCCCGCGGGGACGGCCATGCCCTCCGGCACGACCGCGCCGGCGGCCACGATCGCGCCGCGTCCGACCCGGGCGCCGCTGAGGACCGTGGCCCCCATGGCGATCATGGCGTCGTCCTCGATGACGCAGGCGTGGAGGATGGCCCCGTGGCCCACCGTGACCCGGGCGCCGACGAGGCAGGGCATGTTCTCGTCGACGTGAACAACCGTTCCGTCCTGGATATTCGCGTCGGGGCCGATCTCGATATAGGCCCCGTCCATGTCCGAGCGCAGGACGCAGTTGTACCAGACGCTCGCCCCCGCGCGGAGGACGATCCGGCCGATGAGGACCGTGCCGGGCGCGGCCCAGGCGCCGTCCTCGATCTCGGGACCGGCGAGCCGGTCGGCGATGCCGTGTTCGCCCATGATGAAGGCTCCTTTCGGAAGAGCGGGTATTCTAGCACGGGCCGGGCGGGCGCGCCACCCGACAAGACCGGGTCAGACCTACACCTTTTAACTTTTCCCGCATGGCAGCTCAGACCAAAGGGCAATATGTTAAAAGGTGTAGGTCTGACCCGGTCTTTCCGCTTGCATTCGCCGGGGCACCTGAATATAATTCATACTATTCCACTAGGAATTATTTTCCTCGGGTGGGAATTTTTCGATAATGGGAGGCCCTCGTGTTCGCATCCGCCGGTTTCTCCGAAAACGCCCTCAAGATCCTGAAGGCCCGCTATTTCCTCAAGAACGAGAAGGGCGAGCTCGTCGATAAGACCCCCGAAGACCTCTTCCGCCGCGTCGCCGCCCACGTCGCCTCGGCCGAGAAGAACAAGGCCGACCGGGCCAAGTACGCGAAGGCCTTCCTCGAGCTCATGAACGGCCGCGATTTCCTGCCGAACAGCCCCACCCTGACCGGCGCCGGCCGCGGCATGTGCCTCTCGGCCTGCTTCGTCCTCCCGATCGAAGACTCGCTCGACGCGATCTTCGAGACCGTCAAGTACGCCGCCCTCGTCCACAAGGAAGGCGGCGGCACGGGCTTCGACTTCAGCCGCCTCCGCCCCAAGGGCAGCTTCGTCCGCAAGACGCAGGGGGTCGCCTCCGGCCCTCTCTCCTTCCTCAAGGTCATCGACGCCGCGACCGAAGCCGTCAAGCAGGGCGGCACGCGCCGCGGCGCCAACATGGGCATCCTGCGCGTCGACCACCCCGACATCGAAGAGTTCATCCAAATGAAGCTCGACGGCGCGTCCGTCGCGAACTTCAACATCTCCGTCGCCGTCACCGACGCCTTCATGGCCGCCCTGGCGGCCGGCTCCGAGTACGACCTCGTCGATCCGCACCTCGGCGCGCCCGTCGGCCGCCGGGACGCCCGCAAGATCTTCCAGCTCATCGTCGAATCGGCCTGGGCCGTCGGCGACCCGGGCCTGATCTTCATCGACCGCGTCAACGCCGCCAACCCGACCGCCGGGCTCGGCCCGATCCGGGCCACGAACCCCTGCGGCGAGCAGCCGCTCCACGACTACGAGTCCTGCAACCTCGGCTCGATCAACCTGGCGAACTTCTACGACGCCAAGTCCAAGGACCGCGTGGATTGGCGGCGCCTGGCCTCGGCCATCCGCCTCGGCGTCCGCTTCCTCGACGACGTCATCGACGTCAACCGCTACCCGCTGCCCCAGATCGACCGCGTGACCCGGGCCTCGCGCCGCATCGGGCTCGGGGTCATGGGCTGGGCCGACCTGCTCCTGCTCATGAAGGTCCGCTACGACTCGGCCAAGGCTCTGGCCCTGGCCGAGAAGGTCGCCGCCTTCTTCCGCGCCGAGGCGGCCGCGGCCTCGCGCGACCTGGCCGCCGAGCGGGGCTCCTTCCCGGCCATCGCCCAGTCCGTCTACAAGGGCGGCAAGATGCGCAACGCCACGGTCTTCACCATCGCCCCGACCGGCACGATCTCCCGCATCGCCGGCTGCTCCTCCTCGATCGAGCCGGTCTTCGCCTTCGAGGTCGTCTCCAAGATCCTCGACACCGAGCTCCGGGACATCCACCCGATCTATGCGGCCTGGAAGGAAAAGAACCCGGGCCGGCCTGCGCCCGACTATTTCCGCGCCGCCCACGAGATCGCCCCGGGCTGGCACATCAAGACCCAGGCCGCCTTCCAAAAGCACGTCGACAACTCGGTCTCGAAGACGGTCAATTTCCCCCACGGCGCCACGGTCGAGGACGTCGAAAAAGCCTACCTCCTGGCCTGGGACCTCGGCACCAAGGGCGTCACCATCTACCGCGACGGCTGCCGCGAGAGCCAGGTCCTCTACAAGGAGGGCGCGGAGATCCTTCATCCGCAGGGCCGCCCCGGCTCCCTCCCGTCCGTCACCGACAAGATCAAGACCGGCTTCGGCAACCTCTACGTGACGATCACCTTCCACAACCAGAAACCCTTCGAGGTCTTCGCCTCGATCGGCAAGAGCGGCTATTCGACCATGGCCGACGCCGAGGCCCTGGGCCGCCTCATCTCGACCGCCCTCCGCAGCGGCGTCGAGCCCGAGGACGTCATCTCCCAGCTCAAGGGGATCGGCGGCTCGGAGCCCATCTTCACCGAGGGCGGGCTCATCCAGTCCATCCCCGACGCCATCGCCAAGGTCCTCGAGAAGCACTTCGGCGAGGTCCGGGAAAGCGCCAAGGACTTCTACACGGTCCGCTGCAAGATCTGCGGCGCCCTGCTCCCCGACGAGAAATGCCCGGTCTGCCCGAACTGCGGTTGGAGCAAATGCGCATGAGCTTCAGTCTTGTCCAGCTCGTCGTCATCGGCGGCATCCTGGCCGCCGCGGTCCTTCTCGGCCTCATCCTGCAGCGCGTCTTCGCGTCGCGGCTCCGCGCCCTGACCCGCCAGACCGCTAGCGCCTGGGACGACATCCTCGTCGAGTCCCTGCACGGCGTCCTCGTCCTGTGGTTCGTGCTCGTCGGCCTGGCCGTCATCCTGAAATTCATCCCCCTCCGGCCCGACGTGCTGAAGATCGTCCAGCGCGCCATCGGCGTCGTCGGCATCGTCTCGGCGGTCATCTTCGCCAGCCGCCTGGCCCGCAAGGCCATCCACGTCTACGTCGACCGCAAGGTCGAGGTGCCGACCTCGATCTTCAAGAACTCCGCCTCGGCGGCGATCTCCCTCGTCGGCCTGCTCATCGTCCTCGACTATCTCGGCGTGCCCGTCACGTCCCTGCTGACGGCCCTGGGCGTCGGCGGCCTGGCCGTGGCCCTGGCCCTCCAGGACACGATGTCGAACCTCTTCGCCGGCCTCAACATCCTCATGACCCACAACATCCGCCCGGGCGACTACGTCCGCATGGACAGCGGCGAGGAAGGCGTCGTCTGCGACATCACCTGGCGCAACACGACCATCCGGGCCCCCGAGGACAATCTGGTCATCGTGCCGAACGTCAAGCTCGGCGGCGCCATCGTCACCAACACGCACCTGCCCGAGGAGGAGATGGGCCTGTTCGTGCCGGTCACCGTGGCCTTCGACAACGACCTCGACAAGGTGGAGCGGGTGACGCTCGAGGTCGCCCGCGAGGCCATGGCGGGCCCGGGCCTGACCGTCCCCGGCTTCGAGCCCAAGGTCCGGGTCGGGGCCTACACCGACCTCGGCGTCCGCCTCACGGTCGTCCTGCGCCTCAAGGAATACCAGGACCAATACCCGCTCCGGCACGATCTCCTGAAGCGGCTCCACTCCCGCTACAAGGCGGAGGGGATCAAGCTGGCGTCGCTGCCGCCGGGGGCCGTTCCGGCCACGAAGTCTTAGCCGAAGACGAGAGCCTTCAGAAGCAGCCCGTTGAGGCCGATGACCACGGCGGCGACGGTCCAAAGCACCACGTTGAGCCCGGGCGAGTTGGCATATTTCCCCATGACCGCCGGCGACGACGTCAGCCGGATCTGGGTCACGATGGTGATCGGCAGCTGCACGCTCAGGACCATCTGCGAGACGAGCAGGCCGTGGAACGGGTTGCGGATCAAGAACACGATGGCCGTCGCCAGGATGAGCGTGCCGGCGGCCCCGAGCCGCGTGTGCGGGTCCTTGATGTCGTAGGACTCGCCGAAGAACCCGGTGAAGATCGATCCGCCGGCGAACCCGGCCGTGATCAGCGCCGAGAGGCCCGAGAGGACAAGAGCCAGGGCGAAGACGACCGCCGCGGCCTGTCCGAGCAGAGGCCCGAGCATGCGCTGGGCCTGGCCGATCTCGGTCACGTGGGGCTGGCCGACAAAGGTCAGGGCCGCGACGATGATCATGGCGCTGTTGATGGCCCAGCCCACGCCCATGGAAAAGACCGTATCGCCGAACTCATACTTAAGCTGGCGCCGGATGACGGCCTCGTTCTTGACGTTCCACTGCCGGCTTTGGATGATCTCGGAATGAAGAAAGAGGTTGTGGGGCATGACGACGGCGCCCAATACGGCCATGGCGATCGGGATGGAGCCGGCCGGGAAGCGGGGTACGATCCAGGCGGCGGCCGCGCGGCCCCAGGGGACGTGGACCAGGGTCAGCTCGTAAAGGAACGACAGCCCGATGAGCGAAACGAAGGCGATGATCCATTTCTCGAGCTTGGGATAGGAATTCGTCAGCAGCAGGGCCAGCACGACCGCCAGGACCAGGATCGCGCCGGCCTCCCGCGGAAGGGCGGGGAAGAGGAGGGTCAGACCCAGGGCGGCTCCCAGGACCTCGGCCAGGGCCGTGGAAACGGCGGCCAGCATCGCGCTCACCAGCACGAACCGCGAGACCGCGGGACGCATGTGGTTCGTGGCCGCTTCGGCCAGGCACTCGCCCGTGGCGATCCCGAGGTGGGCGGCGTTGTGCTGGAGGATGGCCAGCATGACCGTTCCCAGGGTGACGATCCAGAGCAGGGCCAGGCCGTGGCCGGACCCGGCGGCGATGTTCGAGGCCCAGTTCCCGGGGTCGATGAAGCCGACCGTGACGAGCAGTCCGGGCCCGAGATAGCGGAGGAAGGTCAAAGCCTCGAGGCGGGCGCGGTGTTTTTGGAGGAGGCTCGAGAACGGCATCCGGTAGGTCCCTTCAGGCGCCCAACTTACCCTTTTTTGGCCTGTCTGTCACTACCCCGGGGCTAGCCGGCGCCGGTGGGGGACCCGCGGCCCGATTTCCCCCCTTCCGGGTTTGACCATCCCGGTCATTTTTGATACGTTATCAAAGGGTGGGATCATATTTGAGTTTGGAGGCCCAATGAAAAAAGCCGCCTTTGCCCTTCTTCTCCTCGGCGGCCTGGCCGGCCTGTCCTTCGCGGCAAGCAACCATAACATCGGGCTCGGCATCATGCTCGGCGAACCCACGGGCATCAGTTTCAAGATGTGGAGCCGTCAGACGGTGGGTTGGGACGCCGGCGCGGCGTGGTCGTTCGTGGGCGGCAAATACTTCCAGGTCCACGGCGATTTCCTCCTTCACAACTTCAACCTGTTCCGGGTGGAGACGGGGCGCATGTCCCTCTTCTACGGCGCCGGCGCGCGACTTAAGTTCGGGAGCAACGACACGACCGGAGGATCCGACACCGTCCTGAGCCTGCGCGTCCCGATCGGCATCTCCTACGAATTCGAGAAGACCCCGGTCGAGCTCTTTCTCGAGGTCGTGCCCATGCTCGATCTCATTCCCTCGACCGAAGTCCAGATGGCCGGTGCCATTGGCTTCCGGTATTATTTCTAGTCGCCGGCCGACCGTCGCCGGAACGCTGCGGTGCATCGTTCGCGTTCTGGCCTGTCTCTTTAGCTTTTCTGTCCTCTTGATCCCGGCCCGCTCCGGCGGATCGCCCTTCGGGCGCGGCGCGAGTCCTCCGGCGCTGGCCGGCCGGCGCGCCGTCCTCGTTTCTCCCGAAAAAACCCAGCCCGGCCGGCCGTTGCGCGTCCTGGCCGCGTTCGAGAACGCTGGCGCCAACGTGCGCGTTGTCCTCCGCGGCGCGGCGGGCGACGCCAAGCCCTTGGCCCTGAAGAGGGGAGGAGGGCCGCCGTTCTGGGTGGCCGCCGAATTCGCCGCCGCGCCGGCGGGGACGTTCCGCGTCATCCTGGCCGAAGGACGTGACGAGGCCGTCGTGGGGCCCTCGTCCGGCCTGCTCGATGTCTCCCGAGGGTGGTCCTGGGCTTCCGAGGCCCTCTACTCCGCCTGGATCGAGGCCCTTTTCGCGGATGCCGACGAGCGCTCCTCATGGCCCGCCCTCCACGATGTCACGCGGGACCGGGGCCGGAACCTGCTCCACGACCACCTCGGCGCGGGCGAGGACGATCCGTCCGGGCCGAACTCGCTCGAGATGACACCGGACTGCGCCGACAATCCCTTTTTCCTCCGAGCTTACTTCGCCTGGAAGCTCGGCCTGCCCTTCGGATTCCATGAGACGGGCTGGGGCACGCTCGAATCGGCGCCCAAGGCCGGCCGCCTCATCATGGCCGGGACCCGGCGGCCCGGCTCGCCGGCGAACATCGTCCCGGCGATGGGGCGCTTCCTCAACCAAGTCAAGAACGTCATCCACGCCGGCAACGGCCGGACCGCCCTCCGGGCCGACGATACCGATTATTATCCTCTGCCACTCACCCGGCGGGCGCTGAAGCCGGGCACGGTCTTCGCCGACCCCTACGGGCATACCTATACGCTCGTCCGCTGGATCGGCCAGACGCGCCAGGCCCCGGGGCTGCTCCTCGGCGCCGACGCCCAGCCCGACGGAACGGTCGCGGTCAAGCGCTTCTGGAAAGGGAATTTCCTGTTCACGACGGCCGAGGTCGTCGGCGAGCCCGGCTTCAAGGCCTTCCGGCCGATCGTCGTTGACGGCGGCCGGCCCCGCCAGCTGGCCAACCGCGAGATCGCGGCCAGCCCCGACTACGGGGATTTCTCCCTCGAACAGGAGAAGATGGCCTCAAACGCCTTCTACGCGGCCATGGAGAAGCTCATCAATCCCGATCCCCTGGACGCGAAGGCGGCCTTCGAGGACCTCTTCCGGGCCCTCCACGAACAGCTCCTCGTCCGGGTCGATTCGGTGGCCAAGGGCGAAGCCTACGTGACGGCCCACCCCGGCGCGGTCATCCCCATGCCGTCGGGCCCGTCCGTCTTCCAATCGCTTGGATCGTGGGAGGACTATTCGACCCCCAACCGCGACCTGCGGCTGCTCATCGCCATCGACACCATCGCCGAGTTCCCCGACAAGGTCGCCCGCGATCCGGCCGCCTTCGACATGGGCCGCAGGGCGCCCGACGAGATCCGGCGCGAGCTCCGGGCCCTGGCCGACAAATGGGCGGCCTCGATGACCATCACCTACAAGGGATCGGACGGCTCGTCCCGGACCCGGACGCTCGCCGAGATCTTCCGCCGCAAGGACGCTTTCGAGATGGGCTACAACCCCAACGACAGCATCGAGATCCGGTGGGGCGCCCCGGCCGGGAGCGCCGAGCTGGCCACGGCCCGGCGGCATGCCCCCGCCTCCCAGCTGGCCAAGATGAAGGCCCTCCAGCCCTGGTTCCACAAGCGCCTGCGTCCGGCCGTCTGAGGAGGACGGATTCTCACGCTCGTCGGCTTAGCCCCAAGTGCGGGCCCGGCCCTGGATCCCGGGGGCGAGGCCCTGAAGAAATCGGAAAAGAGTATTGTGTCCCCGAATTAATTGTGATAGTCGTTAGGTTCAGCCGTGGGCTCCCTTGGCCCTGGAAAGATGGAAGAAAACCCTTCCGCCCAAAAATCCTCAGGAGGAATATCGATGTCTACCCGTCTGTCTCGAATTCTCCCCGTCATGCTGGCCCTGGGCCTCGTCCTGGGCGCCGGCGCCGTCCTGGCCCAGGCCCAGGTCACGGCCGATGATCTCAACCAGCTCGCCTGGCGCTGGGTCGGCCCGGTCAATTTCTCGGGCCGGATCGCCAATTTCGCCGTGCCGCCCGGGCAAACGACGACCTATTACGTCCTGACGGCGAGCGGCGGCCTCTGGAAGACCGAAGACGCCGGGACGCACTTCGAGCCCCTTTTCGACAAATACGGCAACATGAGCATGGGCTCGCTCGGGATCGCCGCGTCCAATCCCAACATCCTCTACCTGGGCACCGGCGAGCCGATGCATGCCCGGTCGAGCTCCCACGGCAACGGCGTCTGGAAGTCGACCGACGCCGGCAAGACCTGGACGAACGTCGGCCTGACCAAGAGCTATTTCATCAACACGGTCCAGGTCGATCCCAAGAACCCGGATGTCGTCTATGTCGCGGCCGAAGGCAAGCTCTACGACAACGCCACGGACTGCGAGCGCGGCCTCTTCAAAACCGCCGACGGCGGCAAGACCTGGACGAACCTCGGGCCGATGAACGACCGCGGCGTGGGCGACTTCGTCGTCGACCCGCGCAATTTCAACGTCGTCATCGCCCAGGCCTACAAGACCTACCGCCGGGCCTGGACCTACGTCGACCGCCAGCCGGGGAACGACCTCTACAAGACGACCGACGGCGGCAAGACGTGGAAAAAGCTGACGGAGGGACTGCCCGCCAAGCTCGACGCCGGCCGGGCCGGCCTGGCCGTCTATGCCAAGAACCCCAACATCGTCTACGCCCGGATCGACGAAGAGGTCAACCTCGGCCTGGCCGAGCGCGACGGCGTCGCCAACTTCCGGGCCGGATTCGGCGGTTTCGGCGGCGGCGGAATGTTCGCCGAGGACATGACCTACGGATCCTTCAAGGCCTTCAAGATCAATCCGGCGATGGCCAAGGAAGCGCCCAAGTTCACCCCCCTCGTCGCCGCCGACGAGGCGGAGCTCGCCAAGAAGCTGAACGAGCTCGTCGCCGACAAGGATTTCCTGACGAAGAGCGGGGTCGACCTGGCCAAGTTCAACGCCGCGGCCCGCAAGGCCTATCCCAAGAACAAGGCCATCCTCGAGGCCATCACCGAGATCGAGAACCTCCAGAAGCGCGAGGCCCCGAAGCCGGATTCGAGCGAGGCCAAGGGCCGCACCCAGGTCGTGAACCGTCACGTCCTCGAGGTCCTCTACGCCGGCGTCCTGCGCAACCAGGAGCCGGTCAAGCGCGCCGGCATCGTCTACCGGTCCGAGGACCTCGGCGAGACCTGGAAGAAGATGACCGAATACAAGCTCCAGGGCGGCAGCGGCCTCGTCAACCAGACCGAGGCCGGCTACTACGCCCACCTCTATGTCGACGCCCAGAACGACCAGATCGTCTACGCTTGCGACACGAACGCCACCTTGTCGACCGACGGCGGCAAGACCTTCAAGGTCACGGGCTGGGATT
>Ga0172366_10003159_pt1 | contig 12960 bp, 14 predicted proteins | sample LakKivSesite69cm_FD_114533 | JGI IMG/M metagenome (GOLD analysis project Ga0172366, IMG submission 114533) | Sediment microbial communities from Lake Kivu, Rwanda - Sediment site 69cm | ecosystem: Environmental > Aquatic > Freshwater > Lake > Sediment | place: Rwanda: Western Province, Lake... | reverse complement strand
TGTAACCGAATCTGAAACCAAGCCGCCGCTACCTGAACAGGTCAGGGTGTAGGTTTTTGAAGAGGTTAAGTTATCGGTTGATTGTGAGCCGTTTAAGCTTTTGATTCCTGACCAGGCGCCGGAAGCATAACAGTAATCGGCATTAGAGGAGGTCCAGCTTAAGCTGGCAGCCGTGTTGTAAGGCAGGGTTATTGGGCCGTCAGAACCATTGGCTTTAATATCAACCTGGGGATAAACAACTTTAAGACATTGCCTATCCTGGCAGGTCTGGTTAATAGCCAGGCAATCCTGCCAGCTTTCCCATTGAGAATAACTGTAGCAGGAGGCTGCCAAACAACCTTTTTTGATTTTCTCTCTCTGGAGCCAGCTGCCAGAACAGCGGTAATTATCAGTCCAGGTATCAGTGCCGCAATCTTGCCAGTTAGACCAGGAAGACCATTCCAGGCAAGGGTCAGAATCATAATTTCCACAAATTCTTCTCTGGACATAATCTCCTGAACATTTTTTTTCTGTTTGACCGGCATAAGAACATTCATTCAAGCAAGGCAGAGGAATTTCACAATCAATGGAACAACCCTCCTCTTTCAGACATCTCCTCTGGCAGGAATCAGCAGCCAAACCAAAAATTGGCTGAGCCAAAAGAAAACTCACTATAATAATTGGAAATAATTTTTTCATTTTATTAATCTGGCTTCCACGGCAATCCTCCTGGCGCCGGTTTCTGGAGGCCAGCAACTTATTAAAAATAACACATTAGTATTGGTTGTCAATAGTTCCTGAGAAATCTCCTCTCCTCTTTCCAGAAAAAACTTACGATTAACAATATATTCATACTTTCTATTGTTAAAATAAACATTAACTTTATCTCCCTCAACTAATTCGTTTATCCGAACAAAAACCCAGTAATACTTTATCTTGGGCCAGTGAGGAGGGGCTGAATGGCCTAAAATTATGGTTTGGCCTGGCTCTCCCGGTAAAACGGAGTTAGAAAAATGAACCACGCCAAGCTCCAGGCCTTTCTTAATCTCTGTTATTTCCAGGCTGTCAACAAAAACCAGGGGAGATGTAACCTTAATTTTAGGAATCTCCAGGCTGTTCTCTTTCTGGGAATGTTTGTAATCTTCGGAGTCGTCGTTGTTGTCAAAATCGCCAATTACCTGAATTTCTTTTTTGTCCGATTTTAAAAAATCGGAAAAAAAACCGGAAACCGCCCTATAATTAAAAATCCAGGAGATCTCGTTCCAGTTAATGGTAAAAAACAAAATCAGAAAAACAACAAAAAAATATTTCCAGAGCTTTTTGGTTTCCATATAAACCCCGCACCTTTCGCAAGCTTTATCCAAGTTTTCATAAAAATATTGGGAACGCCGTCAATAAAGAACGAAAGGTGCGGGGTAAATCATAAAATTTTGAGGATTGACCAGTCCAATCATTATCATTTTGTCCAAAAAGAGCAGAACAAACCATAAAACTGAAAAGCCAACTGCCTTCAAAACAACGTCTTTGTAGTCAATTTCAAATTGGCGATAGATGAAAATATCGCAAAAAATGGTAACAAATAAAAGAACGATAATCAATGCCAGAGAGCCATAAATGATTTTTTGAATTAAATTATAATAATCGCTGAGCATAAATTGAAATAAAATAAAGCCAAGCGGTTTTTCACCAACCCCTGTGGCTAACTGAGAAACAACTTCTTCCTTTTTTTCTTCTGAAACAACCTGGGTTTCTGGTTTTTCTTGCTCTTTTTCAGTAATTTCAACAACCTTCTCAGCTCTTTCCGGCTCTTCGGTTGTTATGTCAGGCGGAAGAATTATTTCTTCTCTGGGAATTTCCGGAATTATTAGTTTTTGAGTCCCGAAAAATTGAACGACCAAGGTAGTTTCTTTTCCTTGAAAGTTATCTTTCAAAACCGCAATTCCCATCTCTTGAAAGTCCGGGTTTAAAATGTTCTTTTTATGAGATAAAGAATTCATCCAGGCAGAATGAACCTGTTCTGACTCTAAAAAACCAATAGCTAAATTTTCTCCGGCCAATCTGTAGTTATAACCGCTTCTCTCTAACCAGTACCAGGGGCTAATTCCCTCCGGGCTATAATGAGAAAAATAACCTTTTTCAATCATATCTCTGGCTTTAAAATAGGCTGCTGTATTCAGGACCGAACTCTCTTTTAGCGGCTGAATGCCTAAACTCTTTCTGGCGGAATTGGAAAACTCAAATAAGCCGGTTTTCGTTAAGTCGGCAAAAAAATTAGTATCGGGAAAATAAAAAAGAAAGGGAATAGCGACAAGTTTTAAAAGAAGCAAAACAAGGCCGTAATAAAGCAAAAAGTTTCCGCTTAAAAGCCCGGGCCGGTATTTATTGTCCTGGCAAGGAGTAAATATTAATTTTATTTTGCAAAAAAACTCTTTTTTCCGTCTCATGTTCTTGTAAATAATTTATTCCATTGTCTTTTTTTTCTTTTTCGCCAGCTGCCCCGGTGATAAACATAACTGATAATTAAAGGTAAAACGCTGGTTGCCTCGGCATAAACCATTTGCTCAAAAATCGTGTCAACCTTCCCCCAGGATGAAGCCTCTTTAAGGGTTGAGCTGGAGCAAGCGCCGTCTCTGACGTCGGCAACCGTAATTTGCACCGCGTATTTGTGCATTGGCACTTTTTTTCCGAGCACCTCGGCGCAAACAACCGCATCCTGGGCAAAGTTTTTTGGCACTCCGCCGCCAATCATAAATAATCCGGTTGTTCTGGCTTTTATTTTTATCAAAGTCAGCTCCAAAAAATCTTTAACCGAATCAATGGAAACTGCTGGAAGATTTTTTTTATTTCTCTCCCACTGGTGCATCACCAAACCAAAACCGGCGCTGCTGTCAGAAAAAGCCGGACAGAATATCGGCACCTTGTTTTCATAGGCTGCTTGAACCAGAGAGTCTTTTTTCTTGGCGTTTTTAACCAGGTACTGGCCCATTTTTTCAATAAATTCTCTTGAAGAATAGGGCCTGGGCTCTAAAGAATCGGCAATTTTTTTAATTGTTGCGTCGCAAACTTGCAGCTCTTCTTCGTCAATAAAAGTGTCGTAAATGCGGTCAATATAGAGCTTTCTCAGTTTTTTATCGTCAATAAAAGACGTGCCCTGATAATGCTTAAAACCCAGGGCCTCAAAAAAATCCATATCAACAATTGAGGCGCCGGTGGCAACCACAATGTCAACCATTTTACTTTTAACCATATCTGAATAAACCTGCATGCAGCCGGCGGCGCTGGTGCTGCCGGCCAGGGTCAAAATAATTGAGCAATCTTCGTCATTAATCATTTTTTCCAAAATCTCTGCCGCTCTTGCCGTCTCACGGCTGGTAAAAGACATCTTAGCCATTGCCTCAATTGTTTTTGTGGCGTCAAATGATTTAATATCAATGTGTTTAATTTCTTTTTTTAATAAATCTTTTTTATGCATAAAGATTATATTTAAATGAGAATGTTGAACAATTCAACATTCTCACCCTGAACGACGACGACAGAGTGAAGGGTCTCATAAATAAGCGCGTGAGATCCTTCGCTAACGCTCAGGATGAGAACGTTTCACAATTGTTCAACGCTCTCAAATTTATAACTTAAAATTTTATAAATCAACTTTGCCGCCAGAAAATCCGACGCTTTATTTATTTTACTGGGGCAGAGCTCAACAACATCAAAACCGATTAATCTTTTCTGCCTTGCCACTTCTTTTAATAATTCTAAAACATCATACCATCCCAAACCGCCCGGTTCCGGGGTGCCAACCGAGGGCATAATTGAAGGGTCAAAAACATCCAAATCTACGGTAACATAAACGCACTCAGTTAATTTTTTAATAATATAATTTATCCAATTTTTCTTCCCGAAAATGTCTTGGGCAAAAAAACATCTATCTTTGTCTATTTTCTGCTTTTCAGAAATATCCATGCTTCTGATGCCCACTTGAACAATCGGGCAGCGATTTTTAATCCGGGCCATCACGCAGGCATGATTATATTTTGAATTTTTAAAAGAATCCCTCAAATCAGAATGGGCATCAAGCTGCAAAACCGATACATCAGGATAATGATTGATATGGGCCCAGATTGAGCCAATGCTAACCGAATGTTCTCCGCCAACAACCACCAATAATTTGTTTTTTTTAATATGCTTTTCAGCCTCTCTTCCAACCTGTTTTACCAGAGATTGGGGGTTTTTTGCTTTTATTGGCTGAGCAGTATAAATTCCCTTTTTGTAAACTTCGGAGTCGGTTTCAATATCGTAAAGCTCCATATTTGCCGAAGCCTCAATAATGGCTTTTGGTCCTTTATTGGCGCCTTTAATCCAGGTGCTGGTAAAATCAAAAGGCACGGGCAAAATAACAATTTTTGAAGCTCTATAGATACTATATTTTGTTGGTATATCGCCAAAATTATTCATTTAACTAACTCATTTTAGCAAAATCCCGGCCAAATTAAAAGGGGCATTATGAACTTCATTATAGTTACGGGGCTGTAGGGCTGTAGACGCGGTTATGGTTTTTAAGTTTGAAAAAGGTAGTAAAAATTGCTATTCTAAAAATATGAGGGTCTATGAGTTCCATTTTAACCCGCAAAAGCAAGCCCTAAAGGATGCTACGGGCCAGACTAAATTAGGCCCGGATTCAATTTTTGATAGTTTTTGTTATACGCCGTCAAATATCTATGAAAAAAGGATGGGAAATCTCTATTTGATAGGCGTCCTAAAAAATGTTTTACCTCAAAACCTGCATTTTTTAGACAAACTGGCAAAGGTTATTCAAAAAGAGTATTACCTTTCAATTGCCAGAAAACCGGAAAAAGCTCTAAAAGAGGCCTTAAAGGAAGCTAATGCATTTTTAGACGAAATAGCTAAAAAAGGAGATGTTAGCTGGCTGGGAAATCTGAGCTTTGGCGTCTTTTCTTTAAAAAATTACGAATTAAATTTCACCAAAGTCGGCGATTTAAAAACTTTTCTTTTGAGGGGAAAAAGAATTATTGACATTGACCGGAAATTAAAATTGGAAGAAATCGCTCCCTGGCCATTAAAAATATTTGGCAACATTGTTTCGGGGAAATTAGCAGAAGACGATGTTCTCTTGGCTTCAACTAAAGAGGTTTCTGATTTTTTTGAAAAGGAGGCTTTACTGCCGGAAATTGAAAAAATCTGGCCCTTTGATGAAAAAAGGTTAAAAGAAATCTTTAACAAAAAAAGGGAAGCGATTTTGAAAATTTCCGGGGTCTGTTTGGTGATTGTCTTAACTAAAGAGATAACGGCTGGAAAAACCCCTGAAACGGAGTTTCATTTCCTTCCCCGGTCGTCCGGCGCGACAGGTTCGGTAAAAGAGATTATTTCGCAAAAATCATATCCCAAAGAATTTAATTTTAAACAAGTTTTTACCCCTTACCTAAAAAAAATAGGTGGGGGGTTTAAAAAAATTAAATTGCCAGCTTTTCCCCGAGTAAAACTGCCGAAGCCGTTAAAGCGGCCTGAAATCAAACTGCCTGAAATCAGGCTGCCAAAACTTCCAAAACCCGGCAAAAAGCCAATTCTAATTTTAGCTCTAATTCTTTTCTTATCCCTAGGCTTCTTTATTTCTCAACTCCAGGAGAAGCAGGAATTAAAAGAACGGCAAACTGGCCTGAAAGAAATTCAAGAAAAAGTAAATCAGGCAGAAAGTTTTTTAATTTTGAAAACTCCCCAAACAGAAAAAGAAGCTAATTTGTTACTCAAAGAAAGTTGGGAAGAGATTTCTCAATTATCTAAAATTATCTCTAATCTGCCGAGAGATTTCCAGGGACGGGTTTCTTCTTTAAAAGATAAAATTTCCCAGGCTCTTTTTGAATTAAATAAATTGGAAATTATTGAGGAGCCGGGCCTGTTTTTTGATTTCAGCCGTCAACAACCTGCCCCGTACCGAAACGAAGTTTCTGGTGCGGGGTTTGTTCCTCAAAAAATGGTTTTTTTTAAGGATGAGATTTATTTTTTTAGTCCATATTCCGAAAACCTCTTTAAGGTAGATAAAGATGTTCAAGGTGAAATCATTGAGCTCAGCCTAAAATTAAATTTGGCTGCTGCCTCAGATGATTCAATTTTATTTCTCTCTAAACCTAACCAATTAATCATTCTAAAAGAGCGAGAACCGTTCTCGATATATTTGGAGGAGCCTTATCCTGATTTTAATTTTGATAGTTTCGCTACTTTTAGGGGAAACCTCTATTTTTTAGACTCCAACCCAGCCATCACCCATCAAGGAAGTGAAATAATAAGATATCCTTATCTTAAGGACTTTGAATGGGGACCGAGCCAATTATGGTTAGCCGAAGAAGAAAAAACAATTTATGCAAAGTCTCTGGCCGTTGACGGCTCGGTCTGGCTTTTGGCCTCGCAGCAAAAAAATGATGAGGCCAGCCTCGGCCGATATTATCGGGGCCAACTTGAAGAGAAAATTGTTCTGGAAATTTTTCCCGAACCCAAAGAGTTTAAGAAAATTTTTACCTCACCCACCCTTCCCTATCTCTATCTCTTAGAGCCAATCCAAAAAAGAGTGGTCATTCTTGATAAAAAAGGCCAGATTGTTAAACAATTCCAAAGCCAAAAATTTGACAATCTGCTTGACTTTGCCGTTTCTACCGATGGTAAAATAATTTGGTTACTCAACGGCTTAAAAGTGTATAAAATCTTATTTTAATTCTACCCCGGCCTTTCTTTGGAAAAGGCGGGGTTCCGCTCCTAACGGAGCTCCACTTTAGCGCCAGCTGCCTCAAATTTCTTCTTCACCTCTTCGGCTTCTTCTTTCTTGACATTTTCCTTAACCACCTGGGCCGAGGCCGCTGCTGCGTCAACCAAATCCTTGGACTCTTTCAGCCCCTTTTGAGTGGCATCCCTGACTGCTTTTATCACCTCAATTTTTTTCTCCCCAACAGCGGTCAAGACAATATTGAAAATGGCTTTTTCTTCCCCGGCCGGGCTAGCCGCCGGCGTCCCGGCTGCCGGAGCGGCAGCTGCCACCACCGGAGCGGCAGCGGAAACACCGAATTTCTTTTCCAAAATCTTGACTAATTCAGCCAAATCCAAAACAGACAATTTTTCTATCTTTTCAACAAGATCTTTAAATTTCTCGGGTGTTTTAATTTTTTCGCCTGTTTTTTCTTCTTCTGCCATAATATCAATTCTCAATTTTCAATTTACAATTTTCAATTAATTTCTTAATTTTTAAATTTTCAATTAAATCAATTGAAAATTCATTGAAAATTCGTAAATTTGTAAATTAAGTTTTAGCTTTAGTTAAAACAACGAGTAGACCTTTTAAAACAACGAGTAGACCTTTAATGTTTGCTTCTAAAACGCTAACTAAATTTGATATCGGAGCGGATATGCTCCCCACCAATCTCGCCAAAAGCTCCTCCCTGGTTGGCAATTGGGCTAAAGTTATAATTTCTTCCGCTGCTTTAAATCTATTCTCAAGGAAACCGGCTAAAATTTTTAAATTTGGGTTTTCTCGGGAGAATTGATAAACAATTTTGGCTGGCGAAATTACGTCTTTGTAGCCAAAAACTAAGGCCACCTCTCCGGGCAACTCTTTTGCGGCAATATCAATCTTTGCCTTTTTTAGGACGATTCCTATTAAAGTTTTTTTAGCCGCCTTTAATTCGCAACTGGCTTCTTTTAATTTTTTCCTCAAAACCGAAAGTTCTTTTACTTTCAAGCCGGTAAAATCAATAAAAATTACTGCTTTCTGTTTAGCAATTTTCTCTTTTAAATCCTCAATTATCTTTTGCTTTTGAGCTTTGGTTAAGGCCATATAACTAAAAATGTCTGCTCCCGCAGACAATTTTATGCGCTGAGAGATGCTCTCAGGCCAATTACCTCGATAGGTCTTACTCCTTTAGTAATTTCCGGATGCCTATTGTCTGCGGTTAAGCATTTATTATATTACTCATTTAAAAACCCTTGTCAACCCCGCCCCTATTCTTCTGATGACTTGTGGTAATAGTTAGCCAGAGCCGATAGGCGACTTCGCCTTATGGTTTTTGAATAACCATAAATTAAATTTTGCTGGAATAAGTACTGAAGTACCCGACACTTCAGTATCTATGAAGTACCCGACACTTCATAACAAAGTACCCACTGATTTTTGCTGGAATAGGTGGGGGGTTAACCCCGTGCAACCCCGTTAGAAAGTAAAACCAAAAAAATCGGGGGGGCGGTCGGTCTCTAATTCTGACCGCCCCCTTGGGACACCAACGAGGTGTCCCCGCCGCCTAGGGTCTTAGAGAAATCATTAGGCCTACTGAAGAATGGCTAAAATATGGCTCCGTTTAATTGAGGGAAGACCGTTGGCTGCCTGTTTAGCAAGATCAGACCGACCGTGGTTAATAAGATATAACACTACTTCCTCTATCTCCGAGTTGTTAAGCGCTTTACCCCTCATCTGACCAATTTCAGAAACAATATTACCCCGGTCGCCTGTTTTTTTATACTTCTTTTCACATAGCTTCCCTAATTCCTGTTCTTCAGCGGTTGGCCTTGTCCGCTGAAAAATATCCCTTCCTTCTCGGGCCTGGTGAGAAAGCTCTTCTTTGCCAGCAGGGCCCTCAAAGAACTTGGCCAGGAGTTTCCGGCCTAAAAATTCAGAGGGCACCATTAAAAGCCCGGCCACCAGCGAGAATCTTGACCAGTCCCGGCGGATGGCAAAAGTTCTTGCCAGGCGCATTAAAAAACCTTCCCTCAGCCATTCCAATTTTGTCTCAGTCATCTCAATGGTTTCCACCTGTTCCATTTCAAGCTCCTTTCCTAATAAACCCTAAAAAATGTAAAAATACTGATTTCAATTTTAATCGTTTATTTCTATTTGTCAATAGTTATGTTGTAGCTCCATTACTGCTGAATACAAAGTAACCTTTGACTAAGATTGCAGGTTTTCCCCAAAGAAGTGGCAAAAAATTGTTCTGCTGCCTTTTCAATCACTCCTGAAGATAAACCAACTAAACCTGCGGCATTAACTCTTACTCCCTCGGGAGTATAACAAACGGGAAGCTCTATTTTTTCGTCAGGTTTTGGCGGATAGCCCGGAACTCTATCTTCGCTTACTGTCCAATTTTGACAGGTGGTAGTAAAGCTATAATTTAGAGAAATGTCGGGTGAAGGATATCTGACAAAAACAGCAATACAATCTCTCTTGCTTTCTTTGTTAACTCTGCCCAGCCAAATATTTTCTAAATTTTTTGAAAACTCTTTACCGAATTTTTCCTGACTAATAATCAAAGAATCTGATAATCTTTTAAAAAACTCGTCAAAATTTTTCCCCAAAAGCCGGTGGCAAGTTTTTCCTTCAGGCAGAGTGGCGGCTGTCCTTGCCTCAACAAAAATACCTTCTAAATCTAATCTGTCAACAGCCAAATTAGTATCGTCGCCCAAAAAGGCCTTCCAGGCCCCGGAGAAATTTTTATTTTCCGCTTCAGTTTGACATTTCTTATCAGCTCCCTCCAAACCTTCTAAATTCCCTTTAAAAGAACTCTCAGTAATAAAAACTCTCCTTAAGTTTGGAAAATCGCTCGGCAGGTGGGGCCATTCGGCTTCAATTGAAAGACTGTCGCAAGAAGCAAACTGAGGCCCTAAAATTGTAAAGCTCTTCTCAGAATAATCAATTTTACTGCCCTCCTGCCAGGGATACTCAATAATGGCGATTTTATAATCTTGCCTTGGTTCCTGCCAGACAAAAATCTGCCAATCATATTTTCTCTTTGCAGCCGGGAAATCCTTGACAATCCATTCTGATTCTTTGGGTTCTTTATCTTTAATCAAAGTAATTCCCACTTTTTCTATATTCTTGGCTTTCCAGGTAATCTGATAAGTTTTACCGGCCTGCCAGACTTCGTGGCCGTCGGGCGAAAGGAGTTGAAGGCCTTTTTCGGCTGTTAAACGATAAATCAGCCAGGCTCCAACTACGGCAATAATTATTATGAAAATAACCCAGGGTAAAATTTTTTTATAATTAAATTCCATCGCTGTTATTTTTTTAAAGCCTGAACTACGGCCCTGGCAAATCCCTCAGCCGCGCCAGGGCCATTAGCTGTCACGATTTTTCCGTCTACTGCTACCAGTTTCTCTTGGTAAATTGCGCCGCTTTCCTCTAAAATTCTCACCGGAGCCTTATCCATTGGAGAGCTCCAGACCGTGGCTCTTTTCCCCTCCAATACTCCGGCCCTGGCCAAAATTACCGGTGAAATGCAAATTGCTGCCAAAACTTTATTTTGAGAAACCACCTCTCTAACCAACTGATAAGAAGTTTCATTATCTAAATTTTCCAGACAGCCTGGCCCTCCAATAAACAAAACTGCGTCAAACTCAGCCGGATTTGTTTCCGAAATTAATAAATCAACTTCAACCTCTCCCCCATCAGCGCCAATGGCCGTTCCTCTTCTGGTGCTGACGGTAGTTATTTCTGCTCCGGCTTTCTCTAAAATTTCTTTTGGCACAAAATACTCCGCGTCCCGAAAATCCCGAAAAGCAATAACCATCGCGATTTTTTTACTATGTAAATCCGGCATAGATGTTTCTTCTATTTTCTTTTTGGTTAAATTTTGATAAATAAAAACTCCACCTACTATTATTATAACAATTATTAAAATTATAAGCAAAGCTTTCTTCATTATTATTTATAATTATACCAAAAATAATGCATAAAAAAAGTGTTTAACGGATTGTTAAACACTTTATCAAATAGTTCGCCGTTTAATTTAGAACTAAAACTCCAGGAATTCCATCGTTGCCCAGCATTATCCGCAGCTTCAGACCTGGCAAAACATCCCAGCGGCTTGTCAATGAGTTTTCTGAACTATATTTCCTATCTTCGGGTACTGCAATAATCCTCCCCCGATTATCCGCAACTACGGCCACCTCCGGCTCCCCACATAAGTATTCACCGATAACCAAACATTCACTAACCTCAAATTCCCAAACCCCTTTTTTAAGTCCCCACGTCCCTGGTTCTACATTTTCTGCCCTCTTTAGCAAATTAAAAAAATCTTTCCGATGTCCTTCAATTTTTTTCAACATTTCTTTCTGAGCAACCATTATTTACCTCCTTTACTGATATTTTTCTTTATAGCTGGCTATCCCATTTTACGGGTTTAACGTTGAAATTACCACAAACACAAGGATTTTGATTGCATTTCCAGCATCCCCTTCCAAAACGTTTTAATACCGCCGACTCCAGGTCCGTCTCTAAGAAGTTTGCGACGGCAATGGTCCAGGCAAAAATGTCGGCTAATTCTAAAGCAAACTCCTCCTCAATTTTATCGGAGCTCAACTCTCCCCTGCAAGTCATCATTTGAAGCGCTAATAACTCTCCTGCCTCTCTAAATAACCTATTCAAAATATACTCAACGCCCTTCTCTTTGTTTTTCTGGCCGTAAAAATTATTAAAGTGTTCCTGCCATTCCTTAAGAGTCCACGCGAGTTGAATTTCTGAAATCGGTTCCAAAATAGCATCAAAACGTTTCTCTTTGCAGCAACAAGGGGAACTTTGGCAATAACTACACTTAGCGAGAGGGTATTTTTTACAAATCGTCTCTATTAAATTAAAGGCAATGAATAAAAATGCTCGGCAATACAAAAAATTCTCGCCACTATTCTCGCAAGAGCTATTCCTTTTATCTCTGAATTATATTCTTTTCTTACTGCGTCTTGGAGGTCGCAAATCGCCAAATTTAAAAAGTTCATTCTCTCTCCCAATCCCGGAAGAAAAATCCTGTTCCTTCTACCATAAAGATAGAAGAAATGACTTATCATTTCTGAAAGTTTCATTGCTTTTTCTTTTCATTCTATTCTATAATTTCAAAATTTAAAAGAACTTCCTGTCGTCGTAAATTGAATAACTTATTTTACTTCAAATACTTTACTTTGGCAATGTTGTGCTCTTCTAAGGTTTTACTGAAAATGGTTTTGCCGGTTTCGGGGTCATTTAAAAAATAATTGTAATCAGTTTTTTTAGGAAAAATGGCTGCTTTAATTGAGTCAAGCCCAGGATTTGAAATCGGGCCTATCGGCAACCCAAGATTTAAATAAGTATTATAAGGAGATTCAATTCTGGTATCTTCAGAAGAATAGCGCCATTGATTTACTCCTTTAATATAAGCAATGGTGGCACAGCTTTGAAGCGGTTTTTTTTCTTTAATTCTTTCCCAGAAAATTCCTGAAACAATTTCTTTGTCCTCTAAAGTTTGAACCTCTTTTTCTACTATACTGGCCATGGTTACTATTTCCGAAATTGTTTTTCCCTGTCTCTCAATTTCTTCTCTTAATTCTTTGGTTAGTTTCTTATTAAAATTACCCGTGACCATCTTAATAATCTCTTCCAGAGTCGCTCCTCTTCTTGTTTGATAAGTATCGGGGAAAAAATAACCTTCCAGGTCAGCTCTTTCATCGTATAATTCTTCTGCCTGAAACATACCTCGGTTTTCAAAATAAAAGCCGATGTCTTTTAGATTCCAGCCTTCAATTATGGTAATTTCCTCTTTAACTATATCTCCGGAAATAATTTTTTGGGTAATTTCCGAAATACGCATAGAGGGACTTAATAAGTATTCTCCGGCTTGAAGCGACCTGGCCTGATTTTTCAGCAAAACGTAAGTCTTGAAGTAAAAAGCATTTTTAATTAAACCCTCCTTTTCCAGGTCTTCGGCAATTTGAAAAAGGCCCTGACCTTTTTCAACTAAAAAAAATTTTTCCTCGCCAAAGAGGTCTTTTGGTAAATAAATTCCCTGCCAGATAAAAAAAATGCCTAATGTCAAAAAAATTAAAATTAAAAGGGTAATTTTTTTCATTTCTCAATAAGGGGCACGAAAGCGAAGCCAGGATATTCGGTCTCTTGGAAATCTTTTTCGCTTTTTTTTACAAACAACCAGATTGAGGAACCAATAGGAACAACAATTCTGCCGCCAATTT
>Ga0172366_10003155_pt1 | contig 12962 bp, 11 predicted proteins | sample LakKivSesite69cm_FD_114533 | JGI IMG/M metagenome (GOLD analysis project Ga0172366, IMG submission 114533) | Sediment microbial communities from Lake Kivu, Rwanda - Sediment site 69cm | ecosystem: Environmental > Aquatic > Freshwater > Lake > Sediment | place: Rwanda: Western Province, Lake... | reverse complement strand
GTTATTTCTAATAATCCAGTGATGTGTCCCTCCACACGTACCGTTGCAGCCCCAGGCATCAAGCTTGATAGTGTGGTAAGCGTTGCTGTCAAGGCGAAATCCGTCAATGATCCAGTATTGAGTGCCCCTTCCATCAAAAATAGCAGGATTTCCACCTCCATTGATGGTGACTTCCTCTTTGTTATAGGGTGTCAGGGTAATAGGATTTCCTTCTTGTCCTGAGCGGCCAATATTTATACCCTCGTTGTATGTTCCGCCTCGCACATAGATTGTATCTCCAGGACTCACATTGCTGACTGCATGCTGGATTGTTCTCCAAGGTTGGGGTTCTGTCCCGGGGTTGGAATCATTCCCGTTGGTGGCAACATAATAAATACCACCTGAGGCTGCCTTGGCAATGGGAAATCCTGCGTTGAGTGCGAAAACCATGGCCATCACCAGCAGGACAAGCAAAGCCCACCTGCCAGCCATTTTGAACTCGATCATTGCTAACCCTACCCTTTTTACCTTAAAATCAGTGTTGGCTGCGTCAGATTGCTGCGAATATCAGCCCTGATCGGCACAACCCAAGAAAATCAAACATCGCTTTGAGCAACGCCATAAGAACTATAAATATGACGCCCCAAGATTCCTTACCATATGGCTAAGTTACAAAATCGTTTATTAAGCCAACCTATTATAGCAGAGGGAGGATTATAATAACATTAATGTATCACAAAGGTTACATAAATATTGCGTGAAAGACGCCGCAAACCCGATATCCTTGATCTTGATCCGGTGCACATGAGAGGCTTGTGTGCGATGGGGACTCTGAGAGGCTACCTTCCGTTGGCATCAAGTTGGGGTAAAATTTCTATGGGCGAGAAGGGGTGAAAGTGATCTGTTTTGGCTGACACTAACTCCCCTTTGTCTCACTTGGGCCTTGGAGTATAATGTATGCAAGTTGTCTTTTGGAGGGGTTTCGAATGCCCAAAGGGATTACGATCGTGGGATTAGGGCCAGGTAACCCTGGCCTTCTTACTGTAGAGGCCCAGCAGATCTTGCAGGCGGCGAGCGAAGTCTACCTGCGCACGCGACGGCACCCGACGGTGGAGGCTCTGCCGTCATCAGTTGCTGTCCATTCCTTTGATGAGGTTTATGAGCGTGCCTCTACATTTGAAGAGGTCTATGCCGAGATCGCTTTGCGCATTGTAGAGTTGGGCCACCGTGCTGAAGGCGTTATCTATGCTGTGCCCGGTCATCCTCTGGTGGGGGAAACCTCCGTGCAACGCATCTTGAGCCTGGCGGAGCAAAATGGCCTGGATGTGCGTATCGTGGAAGGGCTTAGTTTCGTGGAGCCTGTCTGTACCCGGCTGAAACTCGATCCGCTGCATGGTCTGCAGATGACTGATGCCACGATACTGGCAATGCGTCACTATCCAGAATTCAATCCCGATTTGCCCTTGCTAGTTAGCCAGCTCTACAGCCGCGACCTTGCTGCCGATGTCAAACTTGTACTGATGATGGTCTATCCCGATGACCATGCCATAACACTCGTCAGAGCCGCAGCAACAGAGGATGAATCGCTTAGTGTTATTCCGCTCTATCAATTGGATCGCCATGAAGAGATTGATCATCTGACTTCGTTATACGTACCACCCTTGCCAGAACCTGGCTCGCTGGCAGCATTTCAGGAGGTCGTGGCTCACTTGCGTGCCCCTGGCGGTTGTCCCTGGGATCGTGAACAAACGCACCGTTCTCTGCGTCCATTTCTCCTGGAGGAGGCGTATGAAGTACTACAAGCTCTGGACTGCGAAGACCTGTCCTCCTTGAAAGAAGAATTGGGTGACCTTTTGCTGCAGATTCTCTTGCATACGCAGATCGCCATTGAGCAAGAGGAATTCAAGATGGCCGACGTGGTTGCACGCATTGTAGCCAAGTTGAAGGGGCGGCATCCCCACGTTTTCGGGGAAGTCCGAGTTTCCAATGCCCAAGAAGTGGTCATCAACTGGGAGCGGATAAAAAGCGAGGAGAAGAATCACGAGCAGGCAGCAGGCATCCTGGCTGGCGTTCCAGATTCTATGCCTGCACTTGCGCGCGCACAAGCATTGCAGCGCCGGGCGGCGCGAGTGGGCTTCGATTGGCCTGATGTAGATAGCGTATGGGCCAAGGTCGAGGAGGAATGGAAAGAATTGCGTGAGGTTGCCGCAGGCGAGGCCCTGGAAAAGGAACTGGGTGATATCTTGTTCTCGCTGGTTAATTTAGCGAGTTGGCTGCACGTTGATGCCGAGTGTGCACTCCGGGAGGCGACAGAACGGTTTGAGAAGCGCTGCCGCGATATGGAGCGCGAATGTGCTGCGCGAGGGCAGCAACTTACAGACCTGGAACGGTCAGGATTGGATGAGCTGTGGGGGCGAGCGAAGAAAAGAAACGGCTGACCACTGCTGAACAGTGGTCAGCTATCCTTGCAGTCGGGGCGAGAGGATTTGAACCTCCGACCCCAGCGTCCCGATCGCTGTGCGCTACCAGGCTGCGCTACGCCCCGACACGAATTATTATACACCATCTTGGCGATAACAACAAACATGGGGGTATAGGCATACTACGCAGAGGTTGCTGTGATATCACAAGGCGAAGATCTCGGTCATATCGGAGATAATTGACTTGGTGAAAGCAGGACTGGTGAGGTAAGTTTGAGCCGGTTATACAGATGGATGCTGATCACTAATATATTGGGCATGCTGTTAATCAGCTTGCTTGGTGCCGGTTGCGAGTGGGTGGTGGATTTCGATGATCGCCTGAACTCTATCGTTGAGCCCTACCGGTTTAGTGCTCTGCGCTGGGAATTGAGTCAGGTGCTGGACAAAACTGAACCACTAGCAGATGGCGGAGAGTTTGGGGCCGGAAATAAGGACGAGATAGAGCTGGTATTAGAGTACTTTTCACTGAGTGATAAAATAAGGACCCTGAAGGCAGAACTAAATACCATTGCTACTGGGAACAGCCAGGAGGATTTGACCAGTCGGCGAGGAGAGCTTGAGAGACTGCATCAGATAAAGAGGGCGCTAAGAAATGCCGTTGAGTTGATCATCGGGCGTCAGATTAGAGAAACGCTGAATAGTCAAGGCATTTTCAATCCGCTGGACCGCTATATCCGCCTGAAGAGCGGTTTCCCGCCAATTAATTTCACACTGGACCGGCCGCCCAACGTGTTAGTCGTCTCACCCAGAGATAGGATAGAGAGCATGCGGGAAATCATGCTGGTTCAGGACATCCACCTGGAGGCAATTGAAGACATCGAGGCCAAGGTGGATGCGCTAGGGGTTTCTGCGCTGGTGTCGGAGCTGGGTGGCTTTGCTGCCACCTACCCTGCCTTTGTCGCCGATGATGCTTCACTGCAGTTCACTGTCAGAACAGCAGCGGAGGAATGGCTCCACCAGTATCTAGCCTTTACTCCACTTGGATTCATGTATTTATTGGACGCAACTGGCATAGCACGGAACTATGACATTGCCACTATGAATGAGACGCTGGCTGGTATGGTTAGTGACGAAATCGGCGAGATTGTCGTAAGGACCTATTACCCCCAGTACGGAACCCCAGAGAACAGAGCAGGGAGTGGTGAAACGGCGTTTGACTTTAACCGTGAAATGCGTGCCATAAGGATTGCTGTTGACAGGTTTCTAGCTGATGGAGAAATCGAGCGGGCTGAGAAGTTTATGGAAGAGCGTCGGCAGTATCTGGCATCCCAGGGCTATTATATCCGAAAGCTGAATCAGGCCTATTTCGCCTTTTACGGAACCTATGCCGATGAGCCAACTTCGGTCAGCCCTATTGGCGCGGAAATGAAGGAATTGAGAAGCCAGAGTGCCTCACTTAGGGAATTCCTAAATACAGTAGCTGCAATGACCAGCCGTCAGGACCTCATAGACAGCCTCAAAAAGACTCGCCCCTAAGTTACTACATGAGCGGATAGATTTGCCGTGCCCTGCAGGCGGCTATATCCACCAACCGCGCAAAGCCATTGGGGTCGAATAGTTCGCGTTCAAAGTATCCTTGGTCGTGAGCCTGCTCATACTGTTGTTGGCCCGCCTTTAGTGCAGCCTCAAAGTCATCTATGCCGGTCATGGTGGTTTCCAGAAAATCATATTGGTCCAGGCCGCGCCATATGCGCCAGCCGACGAAAGAATGCCCTGGCACAATAGCAATCAGCGGCTCGAGATTGGCCAGTTCCAGCAGACTGGCGTACAACACGGTACCATCTATGCAGTTGGCCCGGCTCTGGCTTTCGTGCAGGCTGGTTACTGGTAACCGCACACGCTGTGTGATTTGCCCCTCCTGCTTGCCAAAGTTGAGTGGCGAGTTGACGTAGGCCAGGCCTGCATCATGTTTCAGTGCATTGTAGATCGCTCGCACCTGTTCCCGCACGATGTGTCTGGCTTCTTCTGGATTGCTTGCCCCCTGATAACCCACGATGTGGTGATGTGGGTGGTACTCCACTGCCTTGCGCAGGAGGTCTTCGATCTCTGGCACGTGCGGCGTCACAAAGGCACAGAGGTGGTCTATCAGGTCAACAATGTTTCCGTCGGGCGTGCGGATGCCCAGCAGGGCGGTATCGTAGGCATGCAGCTTAATGGGGTACGTCTGGTCACGTAACAACAGTTCATCTCCGGAGCCGAACTGGCGCACAGTAATGCGTAGGGTCGCCGGGCGAATCTCGTTCAGAGTCATGCAGGCCGCAAGTTGCAGAATGGGCAAGAGGGTGATTTCCTTGCGCGCGCCTTCGGGAACGGTAACGCTAGACACAACTTCGTCGCTAAACCCCTCTATACTGGCTTTGACGTAAATTTGCGCGGGCTTGCTTGCCTTCGCGCTGTTATCTATAGTGAGTTGAATTAGCGGAAACTCTTTTGCCGACAGGTTGTGGCAAAAGGCGGTGGGAATAATGGGAGTCAGTACCTTTACTGCTAGCTTTGGAGCTATGCTTTCTGAGGGGGCCTCAGCCTGGGCGATACCAACTTCTTCAGCCAGATGACGCACTACCTGAGCATACAAAGCGTTTCGGAGTGTAACTAGGCCATTCTGGTTCCGAATAATGCCCAACAGATGCAACTCTTCTTGGCGAAGGTTCAAGGGCCTAAACGGCGTAGGATTCTGCAAAGCCTGAAAGGCAGTATCGAGCAGAGCAGGGTCTTGCAGAGCATTGCGCACGTAGCGGATATTTTCGTCGCTGCTAATCATTTCGTCACGCGCCTTAGTGATCCAGACGAGATCTGGTGTGCTCTTTTCTTGCGCAGCGAATTCAGTCATGTAGGCGGCCATACGCTGGGTCAGATAGGGGTGTCCATACGTCTGTTCATAGATAGCCCCGGCAAGTTCGTGGACTAGGCCGACTTTCATCGGCGTGCCAGCGAAGCCATAAGCCATCAATTGTTTGACTTCGCCTAATGTCAGGTCGGGCAGGTAGATCTTGGTGGCGATGTTGCTGAACGGTGAAACTACTGTCATCGTGAGGTGCAGCAATTCACTACCACCAGAGAGGAGGAAAACAAAGCGACCCAAGGCCTCAAATCCCGCCAGCAAGCGATTGCTGAACACGGCACGCAGCACATTGGCCATGTATATAGCCGTCTTTTCCGGTAGGGCTCCCATCTCATCTATGAGTATGGCCACTTTGCCTATTGTTTCTGGTAGCTCGCATAACAATCGCTCGAAGCCAGAGCCACTGCTGATCTCACCTGCAGTTGGCAAAAAGGAGGGAAGTTCCAACTGCTTGACCACTTCTGTGGCCATGAATTTGAAGAGAGCAGAACGAGTAGCGCCAGGGATCACTTGCAGATTGACCAAGACAGATGGACAGTGAGGCGCGAGTTCCTTTCGCAGCCGGTAGAGAAAGCTGGTTTTGCCTACTTGTCTGGCTCCGACCAGGGTGATATAGGACCTGAGAGGGCCCAGGCACAGTTCGCGTGTTTGCGCCAGTTCCTCTTGGCGGCCGACAAAGAGCTTGCTGTCTGCCGGCAAGGGACCTCTAAAGTGAAAATGCCCCATTAACAGTTTCCCCGCCAATTAGCTCATAGCTTGACCTTTACATATCTCCGAGTTCATACGGTGGCTTCCAGCGATTAGCCCAAATGTTGTTCAGGTGTTGTCGGTAGATGCATGTCAACTGCAATATCAATTTGCGTAACACTCTTTCGCGTGCCGACTGAACATCGGATGTCGCCATTTTTGCTTCTAGCTCGTCGAAGAGATGCATGAACTGCCGATGGATTTCTTCTTCTCGCCGCCGTCTGACACGCAACTGTCTCAACTGGCGCCTGTTCAGGTAAAGCACCTCTATCATGTATCGGGCCGCTTCTGTCTGGCCATGAATAGTACCATCCTCGTGCACTGCAAAATAGTGATCATAATCGTATTGGCATGGATCCAGATAACCCCGTGTGTGCGGCGCAGGGTTATCGGTTGGCCAGTCACTGCCTTTATAGCAGTTGCAGAGGTCACAAGAATACAAAAGGTTGGTATATTCAGCCTGTAGCCAGGGGAAAAGCTTCTTCGGCCGAAAGTGTTCTATCTGAAAATGTCTGTAACCACCCCACTCTGCTTCGTGCACGTCACAATAGGCACAACGGTACTCAAAGTCCTGACGCAAGTGGCCCCTGTAACGTTCGTACTGACCGTAGCGGGGGTAAGGTTTGCGGCGAACACGAAGTGGCATGCTCTTGTTCCGTTGTGGCATCACTGCCTGAATACAAGTCAGGAGAGCTTGCTCAGCAAGTCTTGCAGTTCACTGGTGAACTCATCTAGCAGCTTCTCTTCCTGGCGCAGACTTTGCTCCCACGTCTTGGCATATTCTATAGCGCTGCCAGCAAAAGGCAACTCGATTTCCGCACGGTACGCTGCAAATTCGTCTTCTTCGCTTTTGCTCAGTGTACCATCCAGTTTGCGCGCGACGAGTTCGCGGTAACGCCGGTCTCGCGCAGACATGGCTTCCAGGTAGCGGCCCATCGCCCGTAAGATGCGTACGGCATAAACAGGGCAACGTTGTACAAGTTCGTCCTCGGGTATGACTTCCTCAACGACTGCCTCTCTGCCAGCCAGATTCTCTCCGCGGTGAGCCAGCAGGTAAATGGGCAGTCCGGGCCGCGCTCTGCGCAGGTGTTCCGCGACGTCAATCCCTGTGTAGCCGAGGACTGACTGTGGGTCCAGGTATTGATCAATGATTACTGCTCCTGTATCTGAGTCAGCCGCTATATCCACGTAGTCAGCCGCAGCCAGTTGCATGTTGGCAATCTGGACTTCGAGATGTGTGCACGATTCAAGTTGCCGCGCCAGCCTAGTGGCTTGCTCAGAGCTATGATGTATGATGCAAATCGCACCTACCTCGGCCATCAGTTTTCACCTCTGAGGGAATGGTGCTATTTTCCGTAACCCAATATTACATCAGTTCCGTCTTACTCGCAAACTGAGTGGCACGGTGGTAGAGAGCTTGAAGCTCAATGTGGTTATGGCATTAGAACAGAGTCAGATATAAAGTTCTTACGCTTAAAACGATGATGAGTACCCCCACCATTGCCATCAATAGTCGGGTCGGCAGTTTCTTGCAGATATAAGCTGCCAAAGGCGCAGCGCAAACCCCCCCAATGAGTAGGCCGGCGATTATCTTCCAATGCACGAGCCCAATAGTCAGGAAGAAGGTTATAGATTCACATACGGTTACGAAAAATTCTGCCAAGTTAACCGAACCAATAGCAAGGCGAGGGTTGTTCCCAGTTGCAACTAGGGTAGTTGTTACTATTGGCCCCCAACCGCCGCCTCCAATCGCATCAAAGAACCCACCAACTAATCCTAATGGGACAGGCGGGACCTTTGTTTGCGTCGCCTGGGCTTTTTGCAATGCCTTGCGGAGTATTACGATGCCCATTACCAACAGATAGATGTTAACAAAGGGTTTTATCTTTTCCCCTGGCACGGTGGTGAGAATATATGCTCCTAAGATTCCACCAATGACTCCAGGAATCAAGAGCTTCTTGAACAAATCCTTGTTTACATTGCCCAATGTCAGGTGTGAGAGCCCAGACACAGCGGTTGTGCATACCTCTGCGGCGTGGACACTGGCACTTGCAGCGGCCGGCGGTATGCCAATGCTGAGCAAAAAGGTGGTGGAACTGACTCCATAGGCCATTCCAAGGGCGCCATCAATCATTTGGGCCACAAATCCGACAATAATAAAGATAATTATGTTTGGGTCCGTCATTGTACATCCTCCTTGGCAAAATTGATTATCTCTATAGAATAAATAGACAATCAAGCGAAAAAAGCAAAACCCCCGTCTCAGGGGTTGCTACAAAATTCAATTTATGATAACGTGATTCGGACCAATTGTCAAATCATATATGACCCAAGCACTTTGTGATGCCCTTCGACAATGCCTGTGTCAACCATTTGGTTGGGGCTCTCAAGAGGCTGGCAGTTCATGGTGCTCGCGCATCTCGGGCGGTGAAGCCAATTCCCCGCGCAGGCCTTGGCTGGTCAGTTCCAGCAATTGCGCCGGAAGGATGCGGTTATGCAGTGCCTGAGCAGTGGTGACCTCGACGCGGATATAGTTGTCAGTTAGCCCATTCCACTGATCACCCTGTCCATTTTCCCACAATACATCCATAGTTCTGCCAATAAAACGACGGCGAAAGGCGGCAGCGTTCTGCCTGGCGATGGTACACATGCGCTCGACTCGTTGTTTCTTGGTGTGCACAGAAACCTGGCCCGGCATCGAGGCCGCTGTTGTACCTGGTCGTGGAGAGAAGGGGAAAACATGGATCCGTGCAAAGTCCATGCTCGCTACAAAGTCGGCACCAACTGCGAACTCGTGTTCATCCTCCCCTGGAAAACCGACGATGACATCCGTTGTCACAGCCAGGTCGGGTATTGCTGCACGGGCGCGGCAGACCAAATCGCGGTACTGAGCTGTCGTGTAGCGGCGGTTCATCCGCTGCAGTGTAGCATCACAGCCGCTTTGGAGAGGAAGGTGCAGGTGGCGACATAAACGTGAATTCTCCCACACACTGAGCAAATCTGAGGACACATCCCAAGGCTCGATAGAGGAGAGCCTCAGCCGGGGGAAGTGAGTGTGGGCCAGTATTGCATGTATCAGGTCAGCCAACGACTCTCCACACTCGCGGCCATAGGCGCCAATGTGTACACCAGTCAGGACAAGCTCTTGGTAACCCTCCGCCTGCCTGGCGAGGACCTCGGCGAGAATGTCGTGCAATGGGCGGCTGCGTTGTCGTCCGCGAGCAATACGGACGATACAATAGGTACAGGCATTGTCGCAACCATCCTGAATCTTCACAAAGGCACGGGTATGCATGGCTGGTAAGCGCTGGAAGTCAGCTTTTATCTGCCTGAGCGAGAGTCCAAACTGCTCGGCAGCGCTTTCGACCAGGCGTTCCTTGCCCGTTGTCCCCAATACAAGGCTCACACCCGGCAGTCGCGCCAACTCTGCCGGGCTGACCTCGGCATAGCAACCAGTAACGATGATTTCTGCCTGTGGATTGGCTCTGGCACAGCGTCGCACTATCTGGCGCGACTTGCGTGCTGCTACATGCGTAACGGTGCATGTGTTGATAATGTACAAGTCAGCGTCGGCTGGATTCTTAACGATATCGCAGCCCGCCGCTGCCAAGCCGCGGGCCCAGCTTTCTACCTCGCTCTGGTTGAGCTTACAGCCCAGAGCAGTTAGGTACACTCTCATTGCATACGGGACCTGGAGCCCATTGTTACAGCCTCATTTTGACCCAAGGGCGTTGACAGGATGCATATTCTCGCAATCTCAGTGTGGCCTCAACTCACGGACGTCTGATTCAGAGGCCACCAGAACCAGTGAAGCCAGACCGATGAAAATTCCATTCTCAACGACACCAGGGATGAGGTTGAGTTCACACTCTAGCTTTGCTGGTTCGTCAAGGCGTGCGAAGCGACAGTCTACTATGTAGTTGCCCTCATCCGTCAAGTAGGGTTCCGCACCTAGCATGCGTCGAACAGGCTCACAACTAAGGCTTTTGAGGCTATCCATGTAGGTGCCCCAGCCAAAGGGAACTACCTCCACGGCCACAGGTGACCTGGTGCCTAGTACTTGCACAAGTTTGGAGTCATCCACGATGATAATCTCCTGTTTTGAGGCACGGGCCACGATCTTTTCGTGCAAGAGTGCTCCCCCCTGACCCTTGACCAGGTTGAGATGCGGGTCTACTTCGTCTGCTCCGTCAATGGTCAGATCAATCACAGGGTGTTCTTGCAAGGTCGTGAGCGGTATGCCAACCTGTCTAGCGAGTTTCTCCGTTCCGCTGGAGGTTGGGATGGCAACGATGTCTCTCAGCATTCCATTGCGCAGGCGCTCACCGAGCATCTCAATAGCATAGCGCGCTGTAGATCCTGTGCCCAGGCCCAGCACCATGCCACTTTCCACCGCCTCGACAGCCTTGGCCGCTGCCAATTGCTTAAGGTTCATGTCCATCTCCCTCCTTCAGGCAACTTGTGCCTTTCCTGTCATCCCATCCATAGGTGTAGATTCGATTGTATTAGCCACGCGCCCCCTGGTCAAATGAGCGGCGATGGAAGCTAAAATGTGCTTTAATATGCTTCCGAACGAAAGCTATGTCGTGTCCGCCCGGGTAGACGTCGTATTCAAACAGTATCTGGAGCGATTCTAGCGCCGCAGCGAAGGCTTCATTTTGTGGACGGTCGAAGGCTTCTTCTCCCGTGCAGAACCGGAGTGCCGTGTGAGCCAGGCTGGGCACCCAGTGAGTTGGATTGTAGCATTGCCAGGTGCCCAGATCCGACCCCAGCAGCAGACGAAGGCGGTGGTAGTCTGGAAACAACTGCACAATGTCTAGCGGCCCCAGGAGCGATGATGCGGCGCTGAACATTTCAGGATGCTGAGCGGCGAGCAGCATAGCGCCGTAGCCACCCATGCTGAAGCCAAAAATGCCGCGCGCTGTGCGGAACGCTAACGTGCGGTAGTGGCGATCCACAAACTCTACAAGCTGAAGTACGTATTGGCCGAAAAGAGAACGGGGTAATATGGGACTGTCCAGCCACCAGCCCTGGCCGCCATCGGGAATAACAAGCATCGCTGCACCCAACATCGGTACATGTTCCTGTGGCTGAACCTCGCGGAGCACGGAGTGGCGATCATGTCCTGAACCATGTAGGAGATAGAGCACCGGATAGTGCTCTGTAGGTTGCTTGTGGTAGCCTATGGGCAAGTACAAGAGGAAAGCCATGCGCTTTTGCACAGCACTGCTATACCAGAATACCTCTTGAAAGCCTGAAAGCAGTTCTGTTTTTTCGACCAAGCCACAGCCGCAAATGGAAGTAGTCCCTCCGTTTGCTCAGTTCTTGGGACGGTAGCGCCCCAGCACCACACCCAGAAGAATCCCTAATGCTCCTAGAGCTTGCAGCGGCCGCATGCTTTCGTCCAGGAAAGCCCAGGCTACGATGACAGAGACCAGCGGCGTAAGGTAGGAGTAGACTGAAGTACGTGCACTACCGACCCGTTGCACACCCGTGTTCCAGATTGCATAGCCAATCGCGATGGCGAGCGCGCTGGAGTAGATCAGACCCAGCCAGCCTTGTAAGGAGATGGCATGCCAGTTTTGTGTCCACAGGTCGGGAATGGCTGCTATGACCAGCAGGGGAGTGGTGCTCGTCATGATCCAGGCCGTCGCCTTCAACACAGAGTGTCGTTGTATGAGCCGCTTCACCAGTATGGTATAGACGGCCCATGACATCGTCGCGCCAAGCACTAGCAGATTGCCTGGCAGCGTTCGGTCATCCACCGCCATGCCAGACCGAGACCCAGTGGTGAGGAGAAAGATGCCCGCGAACGACAGCAAGATGCCCACCCAATTCCAACCACGTAGTTTCTCTGATCTGGTGAGGGTGCCGATGAGAGCTACGAAGATAGGTGTAGTCGAGATGATCAGTGATGTGTCGCTTGCCCGGGAGCGTGCCAGGCCATTGATAAACAGGATCTGATATACAAAGTTGCCGATGAAGCCTAGCAGCAGTACCAATCCCCAGTCCCGCTGTGGTATCCACAGGTCTTTCTCCATGATCCAGGCCAGGATCAGACTGAGTGCTGATGCACCGGTGAACCGCAAGGCGTTGAAGGCCATTGGTGTCATCTCGGACAGAGTAGATTTGACGACGGTAAAATTAGTGCCCCAGATGAGGACCACGAACAGCAGGGCTATATCTACAGATTCCAAGACTTGCGGCTTATTCACCCGGTTCATGATTCTCTGCCTTCAGTGTTTGCTGCGTTCTGCTCAGCCATTGCTACAAGCCACGCCGGCAAGAACAGCTTTTGGTGCCAGCGGTTGTAGACGTGTGGGGATATTTCGTTACTGATAGTCAGTATCTTCATCGGCTTTTTGCTCTCTATTCTGTCATCTGTGCAGTATCTTATCAAGCTGTTCGCGGTAGTCCAGCAACTGGCCTATGCCCCAGTCAATCATGAACAGAGCCTCGGCGCGGAGCTCCTTGCGTGCGCCAGGGAGGAGTAGCTTACCATCACAGATGTATTGGTAAGCATCCAGCGCTTGTTCATGAAGCACTTCGAGGCCCGCCGGAGGGTTAATAGCTCGCAAAGCGCGGAGAATTCTGGCTGTCTCATCTACTGGCATATCGTAGATGCGCAGGATCAGGTCAACCGAAGTGTACCTCTCAGTTAGCATAACATATATGGTCAAGTCATCTGGCGTAGGATACGGCGTGGCTGTGGATTCGGCAGGCCTTGCACAACCCTCTAACAACAGGAGAATACTAAGCCACACAAGCCAGCAAAGAATGTACCTCCACCCATCGAAACGTTTGTGCAAGAGTTCTCCTCACGCCCTACGATTCTCTAACCCTCTTGATTTCAAAGACTACGGCGTTCTGAGCGTCGGGGCAGGCATGGGTAGCTACATTTTTATGATTCGCAT
>Ga0172366_10003153_pt1 | contig 12972 bp, 11 predicted proteins | sample LakKivSesite69cm_FD_114533 | JGI IMG/M metagenome (GOLD analysis project Ga0172366, IMG submission 114533) | Sediment microbial communities from Lake Kivu, Rwanda - Sediment site 69cm | ecosystem: Environmental > Aquatic > Freshwater > Lake > Sediment | place: Rwanda: Western Province, Lake... | reverse complement strand
CGCCATGCGAGGGATATCAACCAGCGGCTTGAGCGGCGGCTCATCGCCAATCATTATCACAACTCGGGCGATGCCCACGGCATAATCGCCTATCCGTTCTATTTCAGTCGTAATATTGAGAATAGCGATGATGATACGCAGGTCGCTGGCCATCGGTTGCTGGGTGGCTATTAGCTGGATGCACTTCTCTTCAACCTCAAACCTCTTATTATTTATCTTCTGGTCGTCGGCGATCACCTGGCGGGCCAGTTCCAGATCGCGGTTCTTAAGAGCGTCAACTGAGCGACCGATAGCTTTACCGACCATGCTGCCCATAACCAGGACCTCGTCCTGTATCTCCCTCAGTTTCTTGTGGAAGATGGTTCTTATCTCCATTGTTCATGACCTCCTGCGGCTTTTAGCCGAACCGGCCGGTGATGTAGTCCTCGGTCCGTTTGTCTTTGGGGTTCGTAAAGAGGTCGGACGTGGGTCCGTATTCCACCAGCGCGCCGGCTTTGTCCTCTTCCATCATCAAAAAGGCAGCCATATCCGACACTCTCGCCGCCTGCTGCATATTGTGGGTGACTATGACAATCGTGTAGTTCTCGGCCAGGTTTCTCATCAAGTCCTCTATCTTAAGTGTGGCCATGGGGTCGAGTGCGCTGCAGGGCTCATCCAGGAGTATTATCTCCGGTTCCACAGCTAGGGCCCGCGCGATGCACAGGCGCTGCTGCTGCCCGCCTGAAAGGGATGCCCCGGACTCGCCAAGTTTGTCTTTGACCTCGTCCCACAGGGCTGCCCGACGAAGGCTGTGTTCCACAACTTCCTGCAACTCCTTCCGCTGGCTCCAGAGGCGCGTCAGCCTGAGACCGGCAGACACGTTGTCGGAGATAGACATGGTGGGGAACGGTGTCGGCTTCTGAAAGACCATGCCTATACGCCGCCGAATTGCCACAGGATCAGTGTCACCGGCACAGATATTCTTCCCATCCAGGAAGATGCAGCCCTCCACTCGTCCTCTGTGCGAGACCTCGTGCATCCGATTGAGGCAGCGAATCAGGGTGGACTTTCCACAACCTGACGGACCGATGATGGCCGTGATTGCCTGTGACTTGATAGTCATGCTGATGTGCTTGATAGCCAGAAAGCTTCCATACCAGGCACTCAGATTTTGAACCTCCAGGATGCCCTTCCTGTCTTCAAGGCCGGCTATGTATTCCTTGGGTTTGCATTCTATACTGTTGTCAATCAGATTATATAACATAGTTATTCACCTCTCTTCTCGTTTCTATCAACCAAGGTCATGCACGCCTCCGGCTCCCAAGACGACGCACCAGAATGCTTATAGCCAGGACCAGCATTATCAAGAGAAACGCGGCCGCCCAGGCTTGGCGCTGCCAGTCCGCATAAGGGGACAGGGCATAGTTGTATATTTGAAGCGGCAATGCCCCAATCGGCTGGAGGAGGCCCCGGAAGCCCCAGAAGCTGCCCAGAGCCGTGAACAGGAGCGGCGCAGTTTCCCCGGCAATGCGGGCAACCGCCAGCATTATCCCCGTCAGGATTCCGGTCAAGGCGCCGGGCACGATCACGCTCAGCACGGCTCGCCATCTTGTGATGCCCAGGGCAAGCGCTGCCTCTCGCATTGAGCTCGGCACCAAACGCAGTGACTCTTCGGCCGTACGGGCGACGATAGGAATCATGATGATGGCTAGTGCCACGCCCCCTGCAAAAGCCGAGTATGAGAGCAGGGGTCGCACTACGACAGCGTAAACGAACACACCGACTACTATCGAAGGTACACCGGCCAGAATGTCCGCCGCGAATCTCACCGAAGCCGCCGTTCTGGGGCTGGCAAATTCGGCTAGAAAAATACCTGCTAGCAGCCCGACCGGCAGGGCGAACAATGAGCCCAGCCCCACCAGGATAAGCGTACCGATAATCTCATTGCGCATCCCTCCCCCGGCCACACCCACCGGTCTGGCGCCCTGGGTAAAAAAGTCCAGATTCAGAGCGGATGCGCCGCGCACCAGTGTGTAACCGAGGATAAGCACCAGGACCATGATGGCCAGACCGGCAGCGATACCACTCAAGCTGAGCACTACCCGATTAGACCACTTGCGTCGCGAGTAACCACGTTCGGACATTTATCACTCCGCCGCCTTCACTGAAGTCATGCGCCACACCAGCACGCGGGCAATGACATTTACCAGCAGTGTAATCCCGAAGAGAATGAGCGCCAGCTCTATCAGGCTGGAAAGAAGCAGTTGGCTGGAGGCCTCGCCGAAATTGCTGGCTATCTTGCTGGCGATAGTGCTTCCCGGTGAGAACAGGAAAGCAGACAGCTTATCGGCGTTGCCGATAACCATGGTCACTGCCATCGTCTCCCCCAAGGCGCGGCCGAGCCCCAGGATTGTCGCCCCCACCAGACCGGAGCGGCAGTAGGGAAGGACGACCCGCCGTATCGTCTCCCAGCGCGTCGCTCCCAGGGCCAGCATGGCCTCACGCTGGCTATCAGGGACGGCTTTTATAGAGTCGCGGCTCACAGCGGTAATGATAGGGATAATCATGAAAGTCAGAATGATGCCGGCGGTGAAGACGTTGAGTCCGCCTAGCACGGTTCCTTTAAATATGGGCAGAAATCCAAGGTGGATTGATAGCCACGTCTCCGCAGGCTTCATGGCTGGCACCAGGACCACCAGTCCCCACAGCCCGATGATCACGCTGGGTATGGCGGCCAGCATCTCGATGAGAAACGAGACCGGTCCTCTCAGCCATCTCGGTGCTACTTCCACCAGAAAGATGGCCGCCCCCAGGCTTATGGGTACGCCGATCAAGAGGGCGACGGCTGAAGTGACCAGCGTTCCATAGACTGCGGGCAGCGCCCCGAATATCTGCTTGACCGGGTCCCAGGTCGAACTGGTGAAAAACGAAAGCCCGAAATGCCTGATAGCCGGCAGGGCATCTATATTCAGAACAACTAGGAAGCCCGCCAAGATGCCGACTATTATCAGAGCAAAGACGAGCGTCAGCCTGGGAAAGACTCTGTCGCCGGTATGTCCCCCCCGACCGAACATTCTGCCCCTTGCTCGCCCTAGTAGCGTTTGTTCTGACTCGTTGAGTTGCATCGCCCCCTAATTCATCACGCTACCCGCAAAAAGGGATACTGCAGGGGAGGACCGGCCCTCCTCCTGCACACCCCGGTCGACTGCTACCAGACCCTGTTATTCGCTCAGTAGCTGTTCTCCGTTATACACGATGGACCGTATCTCGTTCTCGGCCTTGGCTACCGCATCATTTGACAGACGGGCGTAGTCGAGTGCTGCTGAATATTGGTCTGCCTGTCCATCATGTATGCACCACCAGAGATAGTTCACCAGAGCCAGGCCCTTGGCCTCGTCTGTCTGGTTGACATACGCCAGCACCCAGGTGAAGCCGCAGATAGGGTAGGCGTCGGGGTTGGAGGAGTTGGTAATCATTATTCTCATGTCGTCCGGCAAGGGAACGCCCTCGGTTGCCGCGGTGACCCCCTCCAGACTGGGTTCCTCCCAGTTGCCGTAGGTGTTCTGCAATAGCATATACGGCAGATCGTTCTGCAGAGCATAGGCCAGTTCGACGTAGCCAATGGAATATGGCGTCGCCTGCACCACACCCGCTACTCCAGCGTTCTTCTCTCCGCCGACGTCGCCCGGCCAGGCTACGGAGGTAGCATAGCCATACGTGGCATTCCACGATTCGCTGACTTTGGACAGGTAGTTAGTGAATATGAATGTCGTGCCCGAACCATCCGAGCGGTGTACAACGGTTATGCTCTCATCAATCGAACTAAGGGCCGGATTTAGGTCCGCTATCCTCGGGTCATCCCAGGTGGTCACGGTCTTCGCGTAGATGTCGGCAAGGAGATCGCCGGTAAGCCTGATGTCTGTCGAATTGAAGCCAGGCAAGTTGAAGATAACGGCGACGGCGCCACTCGTCATCGGGATGTGCAATATCGGGCCGCCCGCAGCCTCCGCTGCGTCCTCTTGTTCATCCGTCATGATGGCATCAGAACCGGCAAAATCGACAGTACCTTCTGTGATCGCGGCTATGCCGGCGCCAGAGCCCACTCCCTGGTAGCTTACCTGCACTCCCGTGAGGTTGTCGTATGCATAAACCCACGAGGTATAAAGAGGTAGGGGGAAGGTAGCTCCGGCTCCGCTCAAGGTCTTCGCTTGTCCGGTGGGCGTCGCGGAGCTACAGGAGCTAAGAACGAGGGCCAAGGCCAGTATTGCGACGAGAGGCACGACCCACTTTAGCATTGATTTTTTCAAGTTATTATTCTCCTTTGCATTTATATACTTGTTACTGTGTGCTACTGATATGCTGCCACGATTTCTTCGACAAACCGTGCCGTCAGTTGATGTCTGCCCAGGCCTTCCGGATGCTCACAAATAAGATGCAAAAGAGCTTCCGCAGTGGCCAGGTTCGTCGCCACGGGCACATTGTGGATATCACAGAGCCTCAAGAGCGCGGAGACATCTGGTTCGCGAAGATCTGCCGTAAGGCCGTCGCGCAGAAAAATCACTGCGTCCACATCTTCACTGGCTATGAGGGCTCCAACTTGCTGGTCGCCACCGAGAGGCCCGCTCTGCAAAAGCATGACCGGAAGTTCAATTCTCTTCTGAATGAGCTGTCCTGTGTCCCGCGTGGCAACCAGATCAACTTCAGCAAGCTCTTCTCTGTGTGCCTTTATGAGGTTCACCATGTCATCTTTCTTGGCATCATGAGCGACCAGTGCTAGGGTTTTTCTCATCTCTATCACCTCCTTTCACTTTATTTCTCTCATCATAGCGGGTAGAGATTAAAGTGAATTTAAGGTGACGTTAAAACTGTGTAAATTCTTAGATACTAGCCAACCTCTTCGACCAATCTCTCAACCCGGGCTTTGATTTCATCTCTGATTTGTCTCACCTGCTCTATCGACTTGCCTTCGGGGTCATCGAGCTGCCAGTCCTCGGTAGGGACCAAGCTTGCAGGACAGGCTTTCTCAACGCTGCAGCCCATGGTTATCACCCGGTCGGCATGCTCCAGTATCTCGAAAGTCACCATCTTCGGCTTCCGCCAGCTGATATCTATGCCCACCTCGCGCATTGCTTCAACCACCATCGGATCGACTTTCCTGGTCGGTTGGGTTCCGGCCGACGAGCCTTTTGCCTTTCCCTTCGCCATCCGATTGAAGAAGGCTTCAGCCATCTGGCTTCGCCCGGCATTGTGCACGCACACGAACAACACCTTCTTCATTGAAGCGCGTCAGGAAGGAAAAACTGTGAACCGCGTGCAGCCATGCTTTAAGAATAGGAGAAGGGCGTTAAGACAGGTTTAAGGTTTTGTTAAAGTCTTGTTAAATCCTGGGGAGTGACTGCGTCGAAATCCGTCCTGATAGGCAGGCTGAAACTGAAGGTGGAACCCTTACCTTCTTCGCTTTGGGCTGATATGCTGCCGCCGTGAGCCTGGACGACGTGTTTGGCGATAGCCAGCCCCAGCCCGCTTCCGCCCCTTGGCCGCGCCCTGTCCGCTTTATAGAAGCGCTCGAAAACGTGGGGCAAGTCGTCCCTGGAAATTCCGATTCCGGTATCAGAAATGCTAACGATGACGGACTCCGCGTCGGCCCTGGTTGATACTGCCACCGTCCCTCCGGGATGGTTAAACTTGATAGCATTATGCACCAGGTTGGTGAGCGTTTGCCTGACCCTGTCATGGTCGGCTTTAATGATGGGCAGGTCGACGGCAAGGCCGGTGGTTATGGCCACCTGCTGTCTTTGCGCCAGTGTGTTCAACTGGGTGATGACCTCGTCCACCAGCAGGTTGAGATTCACCGGTGACGTCCTGAGTTCAGCACGTCCGGTCTCGATGCGTGATAGCTCCGTAAGTTCGGATACCATCTGCGTCAGCCGGTCAACCTCGCTGTCGATTCTGGCCAGGAAATCTGCCGCTGCCTTTTTATCGTCAATCGCCCCACCCCTGAGAGTCTCGACCATGGCTTTGATTCCGGCTATGGGCGTTCTCAGTTCGTGGGATATATTACCCACCAACTCTCTGCGCATGGTCTGCAGGTTTCTTACCTCGGTGAGGTCCTGAAACAGCAGCAGCGCTCCGGTCAGCTTGCCCTCCACGATCGGGACAGCAATTGCCCTGAGAAACCGCTTTGAGACTGCCGACTCAAACTGGCCGGTCTGCGTTTGCCCCGTGCTCAAACACAATTTCAGAATCTCGTCTGCTTCGTGGTCGTGCACGGCCTCTATCAAGGGCTTGTTTATCACGTCCTTCTCCCGGAAGTTGAAGAGTCTCCCAGTGGTCTGGTTGGTCAGGACTATGTTCCCATCCGCGTCCGTCATAATGACGCCGTCAGCCATGTTGGCCAGGACGGTCTGCAGCTTGGCTTTCTCCACGGAGATATCTCCCACCAGTTTGTTCACGTTTGAGGACATCTCGTTGAAAGCCAGAGCGAGCTGTCCGGTTTCATCTTTGCTCCGTACCGGGATTTTCTGTCCCAGGTCGCCAGAGGCGATTCTTTCCGACGCCATAGTGATCTCTCTCAGGGGACGTGTTGTCCTCCGGCCGATGAGCACAGCCGCGACTACAACCAGGCCAGCCGTTGCCAGTATGGCCAGAATGATAATCAGGGTCACCCGGTTGACCGAATTCTCCACCGCCAGCAGTGGAAGTGCAACCCTGGCTATTCCCACAGTGGCGGTCTGGTTTCTCACAGGCACTGCAACGTACATCATCTGCTTGCTGAGAGTGGTGCTGTAACGGGTGCTCTCGCCCAGGCCCGAGGCCAGTGCAGCCATCACTTCGGGCCGCGCGGCGTGGTTCTCCATGGTCGCCGGGTCTTGGTCGGAGTCGCCCAGCACCGTGCCATTAAGCCCAATGATGGTGACACGGGTGTTTATTTCATTCCCCAGCTTCTTGGCCAGAATATCCAGGTCGCTGCCTGGAACGAGAAATAGGGGCAGACTGGCTTCGGCCGTAATTCTGGCTTCATTCTCCAGCTGAGAACGAAGGTTGGCAAGTTGGGAGTTGCGTGTGGAGTTGACCAGGTAAGCCCCGAGAATGCCCATGCCTACTATTACGACCAGGATGAAGGAAATGGTTATGCGCCACTGAATACGACGGAACATGTTTAGCCTTCGAGTTTATAGCCGGTGCCCCTGACGGTTACGAGGCGTTGGGGATTGTTGGGGTCGGTCTCTATTTTTTGTCTCAGCCACCTGATGTGCACGTCTACGGTCCTGGTGTCGCCAGCGAAATCGTAGCCCCATACCTTCTCCAGAAGCCGGTCGCGGCTGAATACCAATCCCTTGTTTGTAGCCAGAAAAGCCAGCAAATCGAACTCTTTCGGCGTCAGGTCCAGCGTGGTTGTTCCCTTCCAGGCTTTGTGGCGGGCTATGTCAACCTTAATGTCGCCGATTTGCAGCGCCGGCTGTTCGGGCGCCGGCTGCGTTTCGGTCATCCTGCGCCGGCGAAGCATCGCTCCCACGCGAGCCAGTAGCTCTCTCATGCTGAAAGGCTTGGTCATGTAGTCATCGGCGCCAATCTCAAGCCCGACTACCTTGTCAATCTCCTCGTCTTTGGCGGTAAGCATGAGGATGGGCGTGGTCATCTCTTTCCTCAGGATGCGGCAGACCTCTAAGCCGCTCAGCTTAGGCAACATGATATCGAGGATAATGAGGTCGGGCTTTTCTCTGCGGGCAACGTCGAGAGCTTCAGCGCCATCAACTGCAGCGACCACACTGTAGCCCTCCTTACGGAAGTTGTATTTGAGGGTATCGAGGAGGTTCCGGTCGTCTTCGACAACCAGGATCTTGCTGCTGGTCACTTCAGCCATCATCTCTAGTATAGAATGAATTGAATAGCCCAGCAAATGCGGTATAGCCGGGATCGGACGTTTCGTAAGACAGAAGTACGGGGACTGTCCTTCAAAGCCGATTCTGTATCTGCCAAACTTGGAAAACTGGGCCCCGCCTGGGTCCCGCTGTTGACAAACGAAAAGGCACGGTTTATATTTTGAATAATTGAATATGGGAAAAGGCTGAGAACAGGACTAGTACAGCCTGAGGCGGAGTTCAGAGAGTCGGGTAAGGTGTGAGCCGATACTCGCGCCGGGTTGGAATGGACCTGGGAGCCGCAAACCGAAAAGTCCACACTGAGTAGGCTTTGCCGCAAGGGCAGCGTTATCAGAGCTCAGGGTATTGCTAGATCAAGCTGTACCTGAAAAGAGATGGCCGAACAGGCCGAAAAAGGGTGGCACCGCGAAGGTTAAACCTCTCGCCCCTGGGCGAGAGGTTTTTTTGTTCTGAGTAATGAAGGAGGAATGAAATGGTTATTCATCAGCAGAGATGGTGGCCCCTCTGGGGCCAGATGTCAGATCGAATATCAAGCAGCACCACTCAAATAATAACTTAGAAAGGAGAACAAAATGCAGAAAGGGATGTATTTTCTTGACCAAAAGGATATGCCCACTCACTGGTACAACATTATGGCCGATATGCCCGGGGATATGCCGTACGTGTTACACCCGGGGACCGGAAAACCGGCAACTGTAGAAGACGCAGCCGGGCTGTTCGCCAGGGCATGTGCTGAGCAGGAACTCAACAGGAAAGACCGGTATATCGAAATCCCCGAGGAATTGCAGGGGATTTATCGTACCTGGAGACCAACCGTACTGCATCGCGCATATCGACTGGAGAAGGCCCTGGATACACCGGCGAAAATCTTCTACAAGTATGAAGGAACGAACCAGGCTGGTAGCCACAAACCCAATACGGCGACGGCTCAGGCGTACTACGCTAAGAAGCAGGGCCTCAAGGGATTGAGCACCGAGACCGGTGCCGGGCAGTGGGGCAGCGCCCTGAGCTTGGCGGGGGCATTCTTTGGCCTCGAGGTCAAGGTGTTTATGGTCAGCATCAGTTACCGTCAGAAGCCATATCGCCGCATCGCCATGGAGACGTGGGGAGCCAACTGTGTCCCCAGCCCGAGCACGGAGACCAAGTCAGGGCGAGCCATGCTGGAGAAATGGCCCGATTGTCCTGGCAGTTTAGGTCTGGCTATCAGCGAGGCAATCGAGTACATGGCAAACCGTCCGGACTACAAGTATTCGATTGGCAGCGTGCTTAACCATGTCCTGCTTCATCAGACCATCATCGGAGAGGAGGCCCGGAAACAGATGGAGATGGCGGATGCCTATCCTGATATTATCGTGGGTAACGTTGGCGGCGGTTCGAACTTCGCGGGCCAGTTCTTCCCCTGGATTCGGGACAAGATCAGCGGCAAGAAGCCGAACATGCGCATCATCTGTTGCGAGCCGGAAAGCTGCCCCAGCATGACCAAGGGAATCTATGCCTACGATTTTGGTGACATGGTCGGGCTGACTCCGCTGATCAAAATGTATACCCTGGGGCATGGCTTTGTGCCTCCGCCGATTCATGCCGGTGGACTGCGCTATCACGGCATGGCGCCTACCATATGCCACCTCCACAAACTTGGTCTGGTTGAAGCCGTAGCTGTGCCTCAAACCAAGGCCTTTGCGGCAGGAGTGCAGTTTGCCCGCACCGAGGGCATTATCAGCGGTCCCGAGCCGTGTCACAATATTAGAATAGCTATTGAGGAGGCCATCAAGTGCAAAGAGGAAGGTAAATCAGAGACCATCTTGATAGCTCACAGTGGACACGGGCACTTCGACCTGGCCGCCTATGATGCCTACCTATCGGGCAAACTTCAGGACTACGCCTATCCTGAGGAAGAAGTAAGGAAGGCTCAACTTGAATTGCCCAAGGTACCCTGAAGTGAAGAGCTGGCGCCATAGCAATATGCGCTGTGGCGCCAGCTTGAGGCACAAGATAGAAGGATTTGCCGCCAGAAGAGACTAGCAGTAGCACCGTGAGTGGCGGTTACAAACTGATTTTCATGTCTTCGTAGCCCAGGCTTATGTCAGCTTCCAGTTCCCGGGCCACCTGAGCCACTTCTTCCTTAATCTCCCGCTCATAAGGATTCCCGATGTGGATAATGACGGTGCGAGGTAAATATCCCTTGAGTTGGCGAAACTGCACGAGCTCCTGTTTTAGGAGCCTGGCACAAAGATGACCGGCCTTCCTGAGCCAGTCTTCATACTTGTCAGGTCCGGCAACCTCAGCAATGAGCAACTGGGGCGAAACATGCTGCCAGCAGTCAGATACTCCTACCGTGGTGTCGCCCGTGTAAAACAGGCTTTTGCCATCCGGAGACGTGATTTGATAGCCGACAGCAGGCACCGAATGTTTTACCGGCACTGCTAAAACATCATAACCGGCAATGGCTTTTCTGCTGTAAGGCTCGATAGCCCCAAGTATGACAGTCGGTTTCTCTTTATCGGGATACTCAAAGAAGTTGGCATACATCTTGCCGCCAAGGAGGCAGTCAGCGACAACATCAAGCGTGTACTGAAGGCCGTAAACTGTCAGCTGCTTTCGCCAGTAGTAGCCGAAGTTAGCAGCCAGAGTGACCAGGTCCCGGGTGTGGTCGAAATGGTGATGAGTAAGCAGAACAGCGTTGATCTTCTTCTGCTCGGGGAGAGAGAGGGCCGAGGTAAGTCCGCCGGCATCTACAGCCAGCACACCGTCAATTAGTAGAGATGTTAGCCGCGCCCCTTTTGCCTCAGCTAAATGGGCACCCAGGATTCGGATTTCCACTTCACTGGCTGTCTATGATGCTCTCGGTAGCACCGAGAAACTTCTGCCATTGAGCTAATTCTTCAGCCAGAATCTGATGACCTTTCTCGGTCAACGCATAGCATCGGCGTTTCTGCCTGGAAATCTGTTGCCACGTACTCGACACAAGCCCTCGCCTCTCCAAACGACGTAGTGCGGTATAGAGCGTGCTTGCCGTCAGATTGAAATACCCTTCGCTCCTGCGGTCAAGTTCTCTGGCAATCTCATAGCCATGTATGGGCAGCAGCTCGGCTATGATAAACAGCAACAGAGGCTCCACAACGCCCCGCAGCGATTGATAGACGTTAGATTGAGACATAGTTAATCTAGTATACCATTTTTGCGAAATTAAAACACCTGGTCAACTGAGCTAGCGGCCCGGAACAGATGATGTGTCTTCAACCCGCTGAAGCATGCCGCCCAGCAAATACTAAGGGCTTTTCTTCCCGTCCTGGCTGCAAAATCTGAGCACCTCGGCAAAATTATTGATTTTCGTGCGGTTGGTATTTTCGACAAAGCCGTCATAGGTGAGGTTGATCCAGGGTTTGCGATATAAGGCGCTGAACTTATCCGACATGGCAGCCACAATTCCGCCGGGCATGCAGCCGTGCGGCATGACCGATATCACACCGGCAAACTTGGGGTTCTCCATCCATTCGACTCCACTGCCTATGCTGAGCACGGCCTCGCTTCCGCATTTCGGGGAAAGCCACGGCCTTGTGCATGCCAGCACCTCTTCAGTTGAGGGTTCCACCACATCAACCAGGCCCTGGAAACGTTTGATTACCGTGTGCTCGTCGTGCTCCCAGAGACGCTTTATCGCGTAGCTAGCCACTGCCTTCATGAATTTGCGGTCGCTGACGGCATCTTCAACGTGACGGTAAAAGATGTATTTCATCCATTCCCCTATGGAAGAGACGACGACCTCCAGCCCGACCTTCTCACACTCTCTGACCAGGTCCTGGTTGCTGAATCGGTTGGAGCGCAGGAAGATCTCGCCATTAATGCCCACCAGGGGCTTGCGGGGCAGTTCGGGGTCAATGAGAGACTTGAAATCGGAGATTGCCTGGCGCAGAACATCATCGAAGCCTTCTCTCTTACGGACACGACCGACAATCCTGCCCAGATATTCGTCAAACAGCTCGTCTGTCGACCCCGGTCGCTTTTCGTAAGGGCGAGTGCGCCAGAGCAGCCTCTGGAGGTAATCGATAGCCACGCACCCTTTCCAGGCCAAACGGGCAAAGCGGGGGCTGATGTTTGAGTCCCGATACGCATTGTTCGATACCGTAGTCCTTATGGGAAGGTCAAAGCCCACCTCCCTGAGTATCTTGACCTGTTCCAGCGCATATTTGCCAAACCGACAGGGACCGTACGCGCTGGCCATAACCGCCTCGACGTTTTTCAGGTCAGCGCCATCCTCGTAACAGAACCTCAGAAAGTCGCCCAAAGTCACCCGATAGGGCAAACATTCCACGCCCGATGTTATCTTATCGGCATACAATAGATTGCGCTCATTCGCCTCAGGAAGCACAACTGCCCTGAAACCACTCCCCTCCAGAAGGGCGGCGACAAGCTCAATGTGCGGCGCCATTCTGGGAATAATAAAGCTCTTCTTGCCGTCAATGACGGGCGGCAATGCCTTCCGATAGACATCTTCTTTACGTGGCGTTTCGCGCTTGCCGGCGGAACGAGCGAATCCCTGAATGGTGTCCACGAAGGCCTCCAGGCGCGTAACGATGCCGGCCTCAGCAGCATGTTCGTCGATTTCCAACTGCCCGAGAGGCTTACCTCCCATGATATCCTCCACCAGGTGGATTATGAAAGAGTTCGGGCCACACCCGAAATTTGTCAGCCACAACCCGTAAAGCTGCGGGTCTGAGACAGTTATAGCCGCGCCGGCCACGTATTTGTTTTCATAGTACCAGTAGGGACGGTCCGAATAATCTCTGGCATTCACCGACTTCAGGGGCAAGAAGTCCAGCGGTATGGGCACCACTCCGAGCTGAGCGAGCTTCTCGGCTATGCCCAGATTTGCCCCGGTGTCCTGCGACATGTAAGACCTGGCAAAGAGGACCACGCCCAGCTGGCCGGTGCGGCGCAGTTGCTCCAGCAGTTCCTGGCCGAGCACTGCCTGGTCAGCCTCGAACTTCCGCTGGGATTCAATGGCGGCCAGGGCTGCATCTTTGCCTTTCTTCCTGCTGAACCCCATTTTCACGGCGACATTTGCCAGGTTCTTTATCACGTCGTCATCACCCCGACTGAAATCGATTAT
>Ga0172366_10003149_pt1 | contig 12977 bp, 9 predicted proteins | sample LakKivSesite69cm_FD_114533 | JGI IMG/M metagenome (GOLD analysis project Ga0172366, IMG submission 114533) | Sediment microbial communities from Lake Kivu, Rwanda - Sediment site 69cm | ecosystem: Environmental > Aquatic > Freshwater > Lake > Sediment | place: Rwanda: Western Province, Lake Kivu... | reverse complement strand
TATGTCTTTCATATATTACCGGCAACTTTGTATGCAGGTAATCAGGCAGATATTTCTGCAATGTCTCCTCATCAATCTCCCTGATAGATTCAATAACGGAAATCTGTTCCGCGATATTTTTCAGTTGCCTTATATTTCCCGGCCACCTGTAATTCTCAAGCATAAGTCTTGCCCTCTCTGTCAGCGTAATGGAAGGCATCCTGTTTTTCTCAGCGATGTCAGATGCGAATTTTCTGAACAACAGGTAGATATCCTCCTTCCTTTCCCTGAGGGATGGAATGTTTATCGGAACGGTATTCAGCCTGTAGTATAAATCCTCGCGGAATTTATTGTTCTGTGTGGCACCGATAATATCAATATTTGTTGCGGCTATTACCCTGACATTGGTTTTCTGAACCTTGGAAGATCCAACCCTGATATATTCACCTGTTTCAAGCACCCGTAGTAACCTCACCTGTGTTGCAAGGGGCAGTTCTGCCACCTCATCAAGAAAGATCGTCCCCCCGTTTACCACTTCAAAATAACCCTTCCTGGCTTCATGGGCTCCGGTAAATGCTCCCTTCTCATGTCCGAACAATTCTGAGTCTATGGTTCCTTCAGGGATAGCACCGCAGTTCACAGGTATATACGACCCATGTTTCCTTGAACTGTACTGGTGTATTATCTTTGGGAAAAATTCCTTGCCTGTCCCGCTTTCTCCCGAGATAAGAACCGTCAGATCGGTGCCGGCCACCTGCAGGGCTATATCAATGGCACGTAGCAATGCCGGGCTGTTTCCTATAATTCCGAACCGTTGCTTAATCGATTGTAATTCCATCCTGCCTTTCCTCTAATCGAAAAAAACTGACATATTTACGCAAAAAGTATGACAAAATTACAATTTTCTTACTTTTTTACTAAATTGGATGGGTTCATTTAACCTCCTTCATGCTATATTCGGTCATCATTCCTGCCAGGTATGCCTCTGAACGGTTTCCCGGTAAACCGCTTGCAGATCTTAACGGCAAACCCCTTATTCAGCATGTATATGAACAGGCAAAAAAAGTACATGATCATGTTTACGTTGCAACGGATGACGGCAGGATCATGGATGCTGTAAGGGCTTTCGGCGGGGAGGCTATCCTTACCTCTGCCACCCACCGGAGCGGTACCGACAGGTGTGCAGAAGCAGCAAGGATACTCTGTGATTCAGGCTCCGGCATGGACATAATAATAAACCTCCAGGGTGATGAACCATTTATACAACCGGAACAGATCAGGCTGTTGATGGGTTGTTTCCTTGAGGAAGGGACGCAGATTGCCACCCTTGCCAATCCTGTTAAAAATGAACAGGAAATTCATGATCCCAATGTTGTTAAAGTGGTCACAGCAGCCGGTCACCATGCCCTGTACTTCAGCCGTTCACCCATCCCGTTTATCAGGAAAGCCGGCCAGGGCAATTTTTTAAAACATTTTCCCTTCCTGAAGCACATAGGTATCTATGCTTATCGTTATGCAGTATTGCAGGAGATCACCCGCCTCCCGGTTTCTGCTCTTGAAAAAGCCGAATCCCTCGAACAGTTAAGGTGGCTGGAGAACGGTTACCGTATCCTTGTCAAAGTCACTGAGGCCGAGAACATCGGCATCGACACCCCCGAAGACCTTGAGCAGGCAAGGGTAAGGTTTGCAAACGGCTGATTCCTGTAAAACTGACTGGTATTAACGTAAGGTATGGTGGTATCACATTTATTATATGATTATACACTGTGCCAGCGACATGCAGGATTTATAAGTGAACAGATGAATTGGTTAATTCCGTTACAATAAAGCTGAATGCTAATAAACAGAGATTACATACTACGTTTTATTTATACCCTTGTTGTTTTACACCTAACTCTCAGTCATACAAGTGCACAAAAGGAGATCAAAAACTTTATTTTTTTTGAACTTGAACGGGAAAGGATCCATGACACGAGCTTTCTGAATAATGACCACATAGTGGGGGCACAATTAAAATACATGTGGCGGGAATTAGAACCAGCGAAGGATCAATACAATCTTAAGCTGGTTCAGGATGACCTTGATTTTTTAACATCAAACGGCAAGAGGCTCTTTATTCAATTGCAGGATGTGACCTTTGATACAACATTAAGAAAACCTGTTCCTGATTATATTCTTAATGAGAAAAAGTATCATGGTGGTGTGAACATTCAATATGAAACAGATGAAAAAGATGAAATAATCAGGGCTGATGGCTATGTGGCCAGAAGATGGGATGAACAGGTATCCGAAAGATTTAAAAAGTTACTGACTGTACTGGGTAAGAATTTTGATGGTAAGATAGAGGGCATAAACCTGCCGGAGACAGCTGTTGGTTTTGGTGAGTCAGGCAAATTGTATCCTGAAGGATATTCACCTGCTGCTTATCGGGATGCAATATTGAAATACATGGCAATGGCAAAAGAAGCATTCCCTGCTTCGGTCGTCATCCAGTATGCCAACTTTATGCCGGGCGAGTGGCTTCCCCAAGATGATATGTCATACCTGAAGAGTTTGTATGAGTTTGCCAGCAGGAACAATATAGGGATGGGCGGTCCTGACATCAAAATTTATCAGAAGCATCACATGAACCATGGTTATAAATTTCTCAGGGAATATGCAAATTCAATAACCAGTGGTGTTGCCGTTCAGGAAGGTAATTATGAGGAGATAAACCCAAAAACAGGCAGACGGGTTACTGTCAGTGAAATCTATGAATTTGGAAGGGATTATTTATATCTCGATTATATTTTTTGGTGCACTCAGGAACCTTACTATACAAAGGAACTTTTGCCATTCCTAAAAGCGAGGCAATTCATGTAGGGGAGAGATGTAGTGGCATTCCTGGATTTGACAAACCAGGTAGCTAATCCATTTTAATAAACCAACTTGAATCAATTGTTTGAACCCCAGGGCAGCGCCTCCTCCGCCAGTTGGCGGATTCAGAGCTTGCGGAAGCCCTGGACCCTGAATTCCGGAGCAGCGCCTCCGCTGAGCAGCTTCAGCGCTCGCGGAAGCTCCGGGGAATTAAACCATACCTTCTCGTCCGCCGTCCGCGTGTCGCCGAAGCTTTAGCGGAGGCACAAGCGGAACGCGAAGGCGGAATTAAATTTGTATCCGGAACCCGCCTAAGGGAGCTTCCCGTATTAAGTCCATTCAGACGGGCCCGCCTGCTTAATGCCAGTCGGACAGAGTAAAAAGCGCTTCATCCGGCAGTTGGCAGAATGTAAACGCTTTTTTTACCGGACTCTCAGGTAAAATTTATACTCAGAAAATGAATCTCGACCATGATTAATGAGAACCTCAGAATAAATGAATCCAAATGGGATAAAAGGTCTCAATCATATGATGACAAAAGGTTCAATTATTTCAGATTCATGCAAAAAAAGGCAATTCGGTTGGATTGAAGAATGTCCATTTAAATCAGTCACGCACTTTTTTCTTAAAACCTCCCCGCTTGGAAAAAAGGATAGCGCCTACAATTATTCCCAGACATAATATTCCTGTTATGATCAATCCTGCCGAGAATGTCCCCGGCTTTTGATAGGCTATCAGAACGGGAGCTGCCAGCAGGGAAACGAGGTTGATCACTTTAATCATGGGGTTAAGCGCAGGTCCGGCTGTATCTTTCAGGGGATCGCCTACCGTGTCACCCACAACAGCGGCATGATGAGCTTCGGAACCTTTACCCCCATACATACCATCTTCAATGGTTTTCTTTGCATTATCCCAAGCACCGCCTGAGCCGGACATAAAAACTGCCAGAAGCTGTCCTGACAGGATCACTCCCGCCAGGAAACCACCCAGGGCCTCCACCCCCAGCAGGCTGCCGATCAGAATAGGCGACAAGACAGCAATTAATGCCAGGGGAATAAGTTCTTTCTGGGCGGCAATTGTGCAAATATCAACGGCTTGCTGGTAATCCGGTTTTTTTGTCCGTTCAATAATCCCCGGAATCCTGAACTGCCGCCTGACTTCTTCGACGATCATGGCTGCAGCACGGGTAACGGAATTGATGGTGAGGGAAGAGAAAAGCCATGGCACTGCACCTCCGATAAGAAATCCGATAAATACCATTGGTACTGATATGCGGATGCCCGTTTCGATGAGCTGCTGTGCTTTCTCAAATCCCATCTGCACCTGAACTTTGCTTACATCTGTGACGAAAGAACCGAACAGGGCCACTGCTGCAATAACCGCTGAACCAATGGCAACTCCTTTGGTGATTGCCTTGGTGGTATTTCCGGTGGCATCCAGTGAATCCATTATCTTCCGTGCATCCTTATCGAGGTGTGATAATTCACCAACACCATTTGCATTGTCAGCAATCGGACCAAATGCATCCATAGCCACATTGTTACCTGTCAGGGTAAGCATACCGATACCGGTCATAGCTACTCCATAAAGTACGTGAACGACAGACTGTCCCCAGTATATTAAAAGGGCTGCAAGAATTGTGATGGCTATCACCACTATTTGCCAGACAGTCACTTCAAAACCATACCCCAGACCTTTCAAAATCAGGGTTGCCGATCCGGTCCTGGAGTTTCTGGCAATATCTTTTACCGGAGTATAATGTCCGTCAGTGAAATATTTCGTGATCTCGTCCAGTACAATAGCCAGGATGATACCCACCACTACTGAAAGGAAAGAATGCCAATCATGCACATAAAAAAAAGATATCAGGCCGAAGAGAATTATGCTTATGACAGCAGATGTATAAAAGCCCTTATTAATAGCACTCAAGGCATTATGTTCTTTGTCATCTTTCCTGCCTCTGACCAGGTAGGTTCCGATAATGGATGAGAAGACTCCGATCCCTCTTACAAGAAGCGGGAAGATGATCCAGGAAAGTTCACCTGTCGTAATATATAACACTACTCCCAGGATCAGAGTTGATACAATGGTAACTTCATAGGATTCGAATATATCAGCAGCCATCCCTGCGCAATCACCCACATTATCCCCAACAAGGTCGGCAACGACAGCAGCATTGCGCTCATCATCTTCAGGCAGGCCGGCTTCAACTTTGCCAACAAGATCGGCACCCACATCCGCAGCTTTTGTATAAATGCCACCACCCACCCTCATGAACAGGGCCAGCAAAGTACCACCAAAGCCAAATCCCAGCAATGTGTCGGGTGAGGCCACACCAAAGAAAATGAAGATGATAGTGCCTCCTAATAATCCCAGCCCATCCGTAAGCATACCTGTTATGGTCCCGGCCCGGTATGCAATTTTTAATGCTTCTGCAAAACTGCGCCTTGAGGCAGATGCAACACGCACATTTGCCTGTACGGCCATCCGCATGCCAAACTGACCCACCATGAGTGAGAAAAGGGCGCCCATTATAAAAGCAACTGCCCGGCCAAAACCAATTATCAGTTTAAGGGATTCATCAGAGTATCCGGAAAAACGCACTTTGGTCTCCTCCGTAGGCGGCACAATATACACCGACAGGAAGAGGATGACCGTAAATAAAAAAATTAACGGAACGATCGTCCTTAATTGCCTTCTCAGATATGCGTTTGCCCCCTCACTGATTGCACCCCACACTGCCTGCATTTTGTCGGTGCCTTTATCACAGGCAATTACCTGCCTGCGAAGGATAAGCGCATATACCAGTCCGAATAGTGCGATAGCCAATACACACCAGATGGCTATAACCTCAAATGTACTTGCACCAGGTAAACTAAACATAGTATTTAGTATTAAATGAATAATTAAATAGCACGCAGGAACTCGTAATTAATATCCTCCAGCTCAGTCATAGTCGGATAACGGTAAAAAAGTATGTTTTCTTTATCACCGACATAAAAGCCAGATTGAATAGTTCTGAACAGCAATGATCCATGATAAAAACGCTGCACCGTTTTCATTGCCTTTCCTTCTTCATTTTTAAGAATTTCCAGGCAGTCCCTCAAATGGCCAATGGAGGTGTACGGTAAATGTTCTCCTGAACCTGTTAAAGGATTGGTGGCCAGTTCATCCAGTCTCAGCTCAACGAACATCAGCTTTGGAAGATAAATGGGTTTAGTACTATCCGTAAGTTCTTTCAAGAGCTGGGAAGGTGTCAATTTACTGGCTATCTGGGGTGTTACCGGACATAATTCCTGGTACAGATGCAAGGCTTTCCCGGTTTCTTTACTCGTATCATAAGCTGCAGCACTCAATTCAAGCACAATTCCGTTATCCGTGGTAAGATAGAGGTTTTTAAAAGCATTTAACGGGATGGTTTCCAGCACTCTGTACACTGACAAATAGACGGAATGCTTCGGACTGCCATCGGCCTGTCTGACACAACGACGGTCAAGGTAATCCGTGTTTATCAGGTGCCTGATCTTATCGAGATCAACTTCGAAAAAGATCGCCTGACCCCGGTTACGCTTCTTGGTGCCGGTTGCCATATATGCTCCGAATTCAGCCGGCGGGATCATGGAGGCAATCAGAGCCTCCGGTGTAATCGACAGGTAAAGATATTTCGCCATAGGTTTAGGTATGAATAATATGTTTATGAATTATATGGAAAAGCGTTAACATTCCAGGATCAAAGTGCTGACCATCACATGCCGTCAAAAGAACAAACCATGAAATTTGATTCCATTGTTAAAATTACCAAAATAAATTTAATTAATAAATGAAGTCATGTGAACGACAGGAAAGGATTTTGAAAATATTGAAGCAATTCAGTGGAAACAGATTTTTCGGCATCATATAACCGGGAAATAAAACAACTTTGCCTGATATCCTGATATATTTGAAAAAAGGTCTTTAAATAATAAATTTGCATGCATATTAAATTATATGCTATGAGGACAATCTTAAATAGAAAAACAAACAAAATATTTGATCTGAATACTAAAGAATTAAAAAGAAGATTCCTTATTATTAATGTTTTATTAATTCTTGGTGTTGTATTGATCGTAACAACCTTATTATTCCTTGTATTTAACTTAAACCGCTCAGATATAGTTATTTATAGATGTCTGGTTCTTATATTAACCGGATTAGTCCTGGTTATTTTTTATGCCATCGAATATGGTAAAATCAAGAATAAAAGAAATATTCATAACCAATCCTTCTGATTACACCAAGAATGTTGAAGCAATGTTTGATGCTGTCAGATATGATGTGGTGGAAATGATCCTGGAAAGTTGTTAAAAACAATATATTTAAAATACTCTTTCCTCAGCTTCATTCATACTGCAGGGCATGTACGGGGTTTTCATTGGCAGACCTGACAGCCTGGTAGCTGACGGTCACGACGGCTATAATAAATGCTGATGCAGCAGCTAACAGGAATAACCACCCGTCAATGGCAATATGGTATGCAAACCTGCTCAGCCAGAGCCTCATGCCAATCCAGGCAACAGGAATAGCGATCAGGCATGACCAGAATACCCACCGGGTAAACTGTAAAGCCAGCATCAATGTGATCCTGTTGGTGGATGCTCCCATAGCTTTCCTGATGCCTATTTCCCTGGTTCTTTGCTCTGCCGTATGCGAAGCCAGTCCGAACAGACCCAGTGCCGCTATCAGGATAGCCAGGAAAGTAAATATTGAGAATATATTGGCTGTGCTTTCTTCCTCTTTATATTGCATGTTCAGATCCTCATCAAGGAAATAATAGTCAAATGGTTCATCCCGGACAAATTTTTCCCAGGTATTTTCAATATGTTTTGTTGCCCCGTTCCTGTCGGATCCATCCAGCCTGACAGCAAGATATTGAACATGTGTGCCTTTTTCTAATATGGCCATAGCCAGCGGCTCAACCTGCTTACGTAACGATTCAAAATGGTAATCCCTGACCACCCCTGTTATGGTATAATTCTTTTCCTCTCCCGATATGCTGAAGCCCCTAACGATCTTACCCAGTGGATCAGTCATACCAAGCCTTTTTACAGCGGCTTCATTGATAATAATTGAATTAAGACAACTGGAATCATCTGAAAAGTTCTTTCCTTCAACCAGGTAAAGCTGCATGGTCTCAAGAAAATTACGGTCGGCAAATATCGGGACCAGATATAAAATTTCCTTCCTGCCGGTGGTATCAGTTCGGACAGGGAAATAATCCATTGTCCGGCCGGGCATGGCAAGCGATACGGAAGCATTCATAATCCCTGGATATTCAAGCAACTCAGCTTTAAATGCATCTGTCTTGTCCTTAAGTGCATAGGCTCTCTGAATGACAACCACATCGTTTTTATTGAATCCCAGGTTTGTTTCCCTGAAGAACCGGACCTGTCCGTACATGATCATGCTTGCGATGGCCAGGGCAATGGAAACAGAAAACTGTCCCAGTACAAGAAGCCCCCTCAGTGTGGTGCTCTTCATACCTTTTGAATTCCTTCCCCTCAGGACACTTACCGTATTGAATGATGAAAGATAAAATGCCGGGTAACTTCCGGCAAAGATACCTATCAATAAAGCACCTATAAAGAATGAGGGGATCAGGTACCAGGTGTTAAAATAAAATATATCGAGGTTCATACCCGAATACCTGTTGAAAGGTCTGAGCAACAATTCCAGTATCACCATTGAAAGGAAAAGGGCGAGAAAACTCAAAAAGACCGATTCAGATAAAAACTGTATGATCATCTGTTTTTTTGAAGCCCCTGCCACCTTCCTCAAAGCTACTTCCCTGGCACGGCCTGCTGACTTTGCTGTTGACAGATTCATAAAATTGACACAGGCGATGATAAGTATCAGAACAGCAATTACTGAAAAAATGTATATATACTGTTTATGGATTCCTGCCTCAAATTCGTCTCCTGTGGTGGTATCAAAGTGTATATCAGTCAGTGGCTGGAGGTAAAACTGGTAATAATCCTCCCCTTTTTCAAATTCCTGCAGACGGCCTTCCATCAGCTTATCCAGTATCGGAATCATATGCACCCTGACTATCTCATCAAGTGCCAGCTGAACCGAATCTATTCCGGCTTCCTTTCCAAATAAAACATAGGTGGCAACAACCTCCATGGACCATTCAGCATTATCAAGTCCTGTATATATATCACTCAGGGATGCCAGGTAATCAAAGTGGAAATGCGAATTATCAGGCACATTACTGCATACTGCAGTGATGGTGAAGCTCCAGCCGTTATCCAGATCGAGAACCTTGCCGACAGGATCTGCCGATCCGAAATACTTCTGTGCCGTTCCTTGGGTAATGACTATAGAAAAAGGCTTTATCAGCGGATTTATCTTATCGCCGCGAATGATCGGGATCGAAAAAATACTGAAAAAAGAATTGTCTGCATAATAGAACCTGTCAGCTGAATAATGCACATCCTTATAACTTACCTTTTTATGGCTGCCCAGCAGCAACCGTGTTACCTGCATGGTTCCCGGAACCTGTTTTTTAATAGCCCCTGCCAGAGGTACGGGAGTTATCGCCTGATGAAAAACATTGCCATCTATTGATGCCCTGCTGTTAACCCTGTATATCTGCTGCCAGTTTGTATTATACCTGTCATAACTCAATTCATTACGAACCAGTATAAGTATAAGTATGCTGATAGCGATTCCCCCGGAAAGGCCTAATATATTTACGAGTGAATGGAGCCTGTACTTAAGATAATTTCTTAAGGCAACTATAAAATAATTCCTTATCATACTTCCCCCTGTAAAAATCAGATGTTTCATATATCGTACCAATATTAGTAAGCTATTGTAAATATGATGATTACAGAAGAGAAATCCGTTCAATCAATTGATTTATTGTGCGATAGTGTACACCAATGTACGTTTTTGACCAGTCTGTCAATAGCATTTTGCAAATATCCGCGATGATCAATGCACGGGTTTATACAACCAATCCGGCCGGAAAGATCAGGGTCTGCCAGGGGAATGTAATAACAGGGGAATGATCAGGGAAGGCTATTCATCATCTTCCTGGAAATTAAATTCAATATCAGCAGCTTCAGCAAGGTATTCTCCATCTTCTCTCATCTGTTCATCGCCTGCTTCATAATGCCAGGTCACTGAAAGATCTTTGCCTGCCTGATGTATACTGCTGAGAACTTTTGTGATTTTCAAAATGAATTTTGAGGATCCCGTATTAAAATAATCCATTTTATATTCCAGCTGGATCTTTTTCAATTCCTGGCCGGCCGTTGTTTTGGCCAGCACGTTACTTTCCAGCTTTTCCAGCCACTCCATTACCGGCCTGTAAAAATCCAGTACATCTTCAGGCCTGGATACGCCTGACATCTCAAAAATCCCGGAATTCAGGTCGAAATTAATGAACGGAGTACTTATTGTCGGATGTATCAACAGGCTTTCCATTTAAGGTAATTGTTATTGTAAACGCAAGTATAACTTAAAATTATAAAATTGTTCTGAAATCCTGTCAAATTGATAGAATAAAGGTCCGTTTGTGGTTTTTGCCATTTCAATAAATCCAAGTCCTGCACCTCCCTTATCAGTGAAGCTGCCATTTCTTATTGTCTCACGGTACAAAGCTTTTAAAGCTGTCAGATCCAAGCTGTTAACCTTATCTATCTTCTGTCTGACAATACTTATATCAGATTCTTTGACAGGATTAACGGATTCAATCAAATAAGAGGCTCCATTGCGTGACAGGATGAATTCCGGCTGGAATTCGGGATGCTTCCTTGTGAATTCAATGAAGTTATCAGAATATTTCATCACATTTTCAAGTATTTCGATCAGGAGGGTGATAAGCTTTTTATAGATGACTATATCGATATCGTACTCATCTTTTTTTTTCACCAGTTCTCCTATCATCTGGCTGAATTGTTTAAACGTCAGATGTCCCCTGTGTGCAAGGATAGTAGTCAACATATATTTAAATTAATTTTGTCCGGTTACAAAAGACTGTCTGTGTCTGTGACATATCCATTATCGACAAACAAATTACCTGACTGGTAAGCTTCAACAGCGAGTTTGTCACATCGTTCATTTTCAATAATATCCGCGTGTCCCTTAACCCATACGATCGTTACCTTATGCTTGCGGGACACTGCAAGGAATCTTTTCCAGAGATCCGGATTTTTTATTTTTTTGAATCTCTTTCTTTCCCATTCAAAGAGCCATCCCTGGTTTACAGCTTCACTGACATACCGGGAGTCGGTATAGACCGTCACCCTGCTGCCATCTTTTTTCAGCTGTTCCAGGGCAATAATGACAGCAAGCAGTTCCATCCTGTTATTAGTGGTCCTCTGGTAACCCCGGGACAGCTCTTTTCTGTGATCTTTATATTTCATTACGATCCCAAAACCTCCGGGACCGGGGTTACCACTGGCAGCACCATCTGTATAAATCCGGATCTGTTTGTCCGACGAATTGGTGTTTGACATTTCAGGCAGGAATATAATAAAAAAGGCACAACCCGGTTAGAAATTTTGATTAACAGGAAGTATTATTCCATGATCTGCATTTCTTTGATCAGATGTCCTGCGTTTGCGAATTTATCAATGATAAAAAGTACATACCTTATATCAACACAGATACACCGCTGCAACTCGGGTTCATAGATAATATCTGCACTCATTGCTTCCCAGTTGCCGTCAAAAGCAACCCCGACCAGTTCCCCGGTGGCATTCAGGACAGGACTGCCTGAATTTCCACCTGTAATATCATTGTTGGTGATAAAACAAACCGGCATCTTATCACCAATACCATATTCACCGTAATCATGCCTGACATATAATTGTTTCAATTTCCCGGCTACCCTGAATTCGGTGCTAAGGGTATCCTCTTTTTCCATAACACCGGTAAGCGTGGTGAAATAATCATAATGAACCGCATCCCTGGGATAATAATCGCCAACGGTACCATAGGTCAGCCGCAATGTTGAATTTGCATCAGGATAGAAAGTCCTGTCACTGATCATTTCCATAATTCCTTCAATATACAGCCTCCTGTTCCGGTAAAAATCCTCACTGTATTTCTGGTAATTATCATCCAGCTCAAAATATTTAAACAGCAGCATCCTGGATTCGTCGAAAGCAGGATCTTTTTCAAATACTTTCAGTTTCGGTCTTTCAAGAAACCTGATGAACCTCTCCCTGTCGGTGAATATTGATTTCCTGAAAACATGTTCAATATACTCTGTATAATTGCCACGCCATTTCTGCCTGATATCATCAAGGAAGTAGGGCTGGAAGATCGGGTTTACATGCTCTGCATAATCTTTAAACAATGCAGCCGCAATCTTTTTGTCAGTTTCCGGGTTATAATCGCGGAAATACAGCTCTGCTGCGTTTCGCATAGCGGTTAGGATACTATCCTTATGGCTGGCAAATTCTTCATTACCCGAAAGTGCCAGGTAAAGCGGGAAAGATGCCATTGCAAAATCAAGGTATTCCACCGGCTTGTATAACAGGAATACCTCCTCGAGGTATGCTTTTGGCCAGGCATAAATTTTCCTGTTCTTGATGGCTGTCCTTATCTGGTCGAGCACCTGCCCGTATTTTTCAATGCGCCCGGAATCCTGGTTTATCCAACTGGTAAATTTATCTTCAAGTTCCATCTGCCGTTGGACAACACCCAGTTTATCAATACAGGTACTCTCTCCTTCTGAAAATTTCCAGTAATTACTGTATGCAGCATATTTTTCGGAATACTGTATTCTTATCCTGTTATCCGATTTCATATCTTCTTTCATCAGCCCAAGGGCTATGCCCCCGACATGTATCCTTATAGTGTTGGAGATACTGGTATGTTCATTTATTTCCGCAGTCGTCAGATAACGGAAGGTGGTGCCGGGAAAACCCAGTATCATTGTAAAATCTCCCTTTTTTATTCCCCTGAGTGACACGGGCAGGTATCTGCGTGGATGGTATGGGATATTATGCGGATCATAATCAGCAGGTTCTCCGTCAGGACCTGTATAAATCCTGAACAGGGAGAAATCTCCTGTATGGCGCGGCCACTCCCAGTTGTCAGTATCATCACCAAATTTGCCGATTGATGAGGGAGGGGCGCCCACAAGC
>Ga0172366_10003147_pt1 | contig 12978 bp, 12 predicted proteins | sample LakKivSesite69cm_FD_114533 | JGI IMG/M metagenome (GOLD analysis project Ga0172366, IMG submission 114533) | Sediment microbial communities from Lake Kivu, Rwanda - Sediment site 69cm | ecosystem: Environmental > Aquatic > Freshwater > Lake > Sediment | place: Rwanda: Western Province, Lake... | reverse complement strand
CGAAGCTTTCTTAGGTGGCGCTTTGGGGGCGTCCGTTTGTATTTTCGTGTAGCCATAAAGTTATGTGCATGGTAAACCGACCGAATAAGGCTTCTGATAAAGGTGCAGAGGCTATGCGAAGACACCTGTGCAGTATAAGATGTCTGGTTGTAGGCTCCCTGCTGATTTCTCTCGCGCTGGCCGGATGTATGTCAAACCAGAACCTGTTTGATGGTCAGAGAGCCTACCAACATGTGCTCCAACAATGTGCATTTGGTCCTCGTCCTGTTGGTTCAGAGGCAGGACAAAAAACAGCCTCATACATTCTCGACCAACTGCGCAAACTGGGCTGGGCAACTGAAACACAGGAATTTACCTATCGTGGTGTTATCGGATGCAATATCGTGGCAACACGGGGTAGGGGGCCATTGATCATCCTGGGCGCACACTATGACACGCGCTCTAGTGCCGACCGCGACCCTGTGGGTAGCATACGCCCTGTTCCAGGAGCAAATGACGGAGCAAGTGGCGTAGCCATACTTCTGGAACTTGCACGCACACTAGATGTTGAAAAGGCAGGCGCTGAGGTTTGGTTGGTTTTCTTCGACGCCGAAGACCAGGGCAATATCAATGGCTGGCCATTCTCAGTGGGTGCGTCATATATGGCCCAACGCCTTTCAGTGCAGCCACAAGCAGTGGTCGTGGTAGATATGGTTGGTGATAGCGAGCAGGAGATTTTCTGGGAACAGAATTCTGATGCTCAACTGATGAAGACATTGTGGGCTATTGCTGCTGATCTCGGATACGAGGTATACTTTGTCCCGCAGTACCGTTATGCAATAATGGATGATCATATGCCATTTCAGCAGCGTGGCCTGGTTGCAGTGGACATCATTGATTTTGACTACCCTTATTGGCATACAGCAGAAGACACACCCGACAAGGTCAGCCCGGAGAGTTTGCAACGGGTGGGTCGTGTGCTGGAAATATGGCTTGAAGAACATCAGGGAGGAATACTACAAAAATGAGATTGGCCAAACGTATTACTGACATGCCACCTTATATCTTTGCCGAGGCTGGACAAAAATTGGAGCAAATGAAAGCAAAAGGGGTGGATGTGATCAATTTGGGTCTTGGCAGCCCTGATCTCCCACCACCGTGTTCGATTATTGATGCTCTCTATGAATCGGCTCTGAAGCCGGACAATCACGGCTACGGTGGCTACTATGGATTGCCGGCGCTACGACGTGCTGTAGCGGATTATTATGCACGCCGCTTTGACGTCCACCTGGATCCAGACAAGGAAGTGGCGGTGCTGATCGGCTCAAAAGAGGGGCTCGTTTATATATCCTTGGCTTTCTTAGATCCTGGTAACGTTGCCTTAACCTCCGATCCAGGCTATCCCATCTATAACGCAGGTACGTACATGGCTGGAGGGATACATTATCCATTGCCACTACGGGAGGACAATGGATTCCTACCGGAATTAGAATCCATATCAGTTGACATAACTGATGCTGCTAAAATTATCTGGCTGAATTATCCCAATAATCCTACTGGGGCTGTGGCGGACCTGGATTTCTTGGAACGAGCAGTGAACTTTGCAAAACGGCACGATTTGCTCCTGTGCTATGACAACCCTTACTGTGATCTCACCTTTGATGGTTATAGCGCGCCCAGTGTGCTACAGATCCCTGGCGCCAAAGAGGTAGCACTGGAGTTCAATTCGCTGTCCAAAACCTACAATATGGCTGGCTGGCGGGTGGGCATGGCCGTAGGAAATCCCCAGGCAGTGGAAGCCTTAGCCCGCGTAAAGACGAATATAGACTCAGGGATTTTCAAGCCCATTCAGGAGGCAGCAATTGCTGCACTGTCTGGCGATCAGAGTTGGGTGGCAGAGCGCAACGCCATCTACCAGCGACGCAGAGACGTGGTGATAAACTGCCTGCCCGGGACAGGGCTGAGAGCGCAGGTACCCAAAGGAGCATTTTATATCTGGGCACGCATTCCTGAGGGTCAGACGTCGTACGACTTTTGTATCCGTGCGCTAGAGCAGACAGGAGTTTGGCTGGGGCCCGGCTCAGCGTTTGGCGAGCATGGGGAGGGGTATGTCCGGATCGCATTAACCCTGCCGGAAGATCGGTTGCGTGTGGCATGCGAAAGGCTTCGCTCGTTGGCTTAAGCCTCAACAGTAAAGTCTGGAGAAAGTCTGGTCTGAAGGGTTGAAGAAGATAGAGGATAGTGATGTTTCTCAGGAGGAAGAACTATTAGAAACAGGTTTCTCACTGATGATTGGGTAGAACGGGCTTATTTGGTAGGGGCAGAAGCAAAAGGCACGGCGCATTCGTGGCGCTTGGAGGATTCCTTAGCCGAGTTGGCTGAACTTGCTCGGACGGCCGGGGTGGAAGTGGTAGGGCAAAGCCAACAGCGACTAGAGGCGATCAACCCGGCTACCTACATCGGCAAGGGCAAAGTTGCAGAGCTAAAGCTTCTGGCCCCAGAGCTAGACCTGGACACGATCATCTTCGACGATGAGCTCTCACCGGCTCAACAGCGTACCCTGGAGGAAGAGTTGGGGCTCAAGGTGATAGACCGCACGGCCTTGATCCTGGATATCTTTGCCAAGCATGCGCAGACTCGCGAGGGCGCATTGCAGGTGGAACTTGCGCAATATGTATACCGTTTACCTCGTCTGACCCGTGCCTGGACACACCTGGCACGCCAGGCAGGTGGCGGCACAGCGCGCGGTGGGCCAGGTGGTGTGGGGCTGCGTGGGCCCGGGGAAACTCAGCTCGAGACCGATCGTCGCCTTATCAGTCGGCGTATCACACAGCTCAAGAAAGAACTGGAACACGTACGCCGTCACCGCAAGCAATATCGCCGACACCGTCAGCAGCAGGGACTGCCCGTTGTATCGCTAGTTGGCTACACCAATGCTGGCAAGTCCACTTTGCTCAATGCACTTACACATGCTGGCGTGCTAGCCACAGATTTGCTCTTCGCTACACTGGATCCAATCACTCGACGTTTGGTCCTGCCTGGTGGTAAAGAAGTACTGCTGACAGATACAGTAGGCTTTATACAGAAATTGCCTACGCAGCTTGTGGCTGCCTTCCGTGCAACCCTGGAGGAAATCAGCGAAGCTGACCTAATCTTGCACATTATTGATATCATGCATCCCAATGTCCGAGAGCAGGTGCATACTGTGGAGCAAGTGTTGAAGGAGATCGGGGCAGGGCACAAGCCAATGCTCGTAGCACTGAATAAGATTGACTTGCTCAGCGACCCAGAGAAAGCGAGGTTAATGGGCACACAGTACCCCAACGCTGTGGCCATTTCGGCACTCTACAGACAGGGACTGGCTGACCTTCTTGCTAAGATAGAAAGCATGCTGGCACAACAAATGGTTCAGGTACGGGCTCGTGTGCCCTATGCAGCAAACGAATTGGTGACGCTTTTTCATAAGCAAGGCGTGGTCATCCACGAGCGTCACAGCCCAACGGGGATCACTATTGAAGGCAAGTTGCCGCCCGGCTTGGTTAACCGCTTTGAACCTTATCTCGAATAGCTGAAGATATTCGCAGGATGGCCTTACTTGCGTTCGTCACCTCATTTGACAAACCAGGTAAATTGTCATATCATTATTTAGTGACAGGTGAATAGCAAAATCTAACCTTCGGGGCAGGGTGAGGCACACGCCAATTCCCGATCGGTGGTGATGCGTCTAAAGGGACGCCAGCCCACGAACCACGATCAGGTGGTTGACCCGGTGCAAAGCCGGGGCCGACGGTATAGTCCGGATGGGAGAAGGTTGAAAGTTCATGTAAGCACGAAGCGGTCATGCTGTGTTTTCCTGCCCCGAGGAGAAAAGTCCTCGGGGTTTTTGTTGTACATGAATAACGAACAGAATCGAATTCCACGAATCTTTCGATGAAATCTCGTGTTATTCATCGAGAGCCATGCGATTCGTGCACGTGGACTGGAAGAAGGCTTTATGATTGGTGTCATCGTGGTTACACATGGGTCTGTGGGCGAGCCCTGATCGAAACAGCAAAGATGATCGTGGGCAAGCAAGGGAACGTGCACGCTGTTGCAATGAGCCAGATACAGGAGAGCAATGATCTATGCCACACGTCGCATTAGTGCGCATAGACGACAGACTTATCCACGGCCAAGTTGTCGTGAAGTGGTTGCGGCACTTGGATTGCAAGGAAATATGGATCGTTGATGACCGGTTGTGGTACGACGATTTTATGCAAAACATATTGCGTCTGGCTGCGCCCCCTGGAGTGCGTGTACATATCGCTCAGGTGCACAGTGCTGTTCAGGAACTAGAAGCATCTTCGAACAATGGTCACAATGCAATGGTGTTGGTCAAGTCCCCACAGACGGCACTGGCATTGTTGGATAACGGATTGCCCTTTAGCGAACTCAATGTCGGCGGCTTGGCAGCCGGTCCAGGGACGATGCGGCTGTACAAGAGCGTTTCGGCTACAGATGAGCAGATTGCAGCCTTGCACGCCATACAGGACCGGGGAGTGCGCATCTATTTTCAGATGGTACCTGAAGAGCGCGCTGTGGAAATGTCAGAGCTCTTGCCTGCCAGGTTAGTGGGTAGCAAGTAGCAGGCCCTCACTCCCAACCCCTCTCCCAACCCAGATTGGGCGAGGAGGGCGAGCAGCAACACGAAACACCTTTTACGCATCACCGTCACGACGCAAGGGATACAACCAATAGAGAGGAGTATACACCATGCAAATCAGTCTTGGCCAAGCGTTGCTCATCGCACTGGCTGCGTATCTCGGCTCGAGCACCTGGTTTCTGGGCGTAGGCTACTTTACGGTTTACCGCCCGCTCATTGGCGGGACTATTATTGGCCTGATCCTTGGTGACGTTGTCACAGGCATGAAATTAGGTGCGGCAATCAATGCGATCTACCTGGGTTTTATCTCCACTGGTGGCTCCCTCCCAGGAGATCTCATCTTTGCTGGCTACATTGGCACCGCGCTGGGCATGGTGGCTGGGCTGGATGCACCAACAGCGCTCTCCCTTGTGGTGCCTCTAGGCCTCCTGGGTAGTGCAATCTGGTTTTTCCGCATGGCGGTGGACTCGCTATTTGTGCACTGGGCTGATGCTTTCGCCCGACGTGGCAGCACCCGTGGTGTGGCCGCCATGAACCTATGGCCTGGACAAATCGTCTTGCTGCTGGTGTACGGTATCCCTGCTTTTATCATCGTTTACTATGGTTCTGCAGCCGTACAGACAGTGATGGCTGTGGTACCGGCTAAAGTCGTAGAGGGATTGGCTATGGTAGGCGGGATGCTGCCTGCCGTTGGCATTGGCATGCTGCTCAACTACTTGGCCAAATGGCGGCTGATGCCCTTTTTCCTACTCGGGTTCCTGCTGGCAATCTACCTCAATTTGCCAGTCATGGTCATTGCTCTGTTCGGACTTATTGCCGCGGCACTGCACGTGCAATACAGCGGTGCTCTCCGCATTTTGCTACTGCCCGGAGAATCAGCTCCAGCAGAGGCGCCCTCGTCTGGGCAACGCAAACGTATTACGCGTCAAGACATGTTGGGTGCGTGGTTCCGTTGGTTGACATTTTCACACTCCTGCTACAACTATGAACGCCTGCAGGGATTGGGGTTTGCCCACAGCATGACACCGATTATCAAACGCCTCTATACAACGAAAGAGGAAGTTGCCTCTGCGCTGAAACGACATCTGGTCTTTTTCAACACTGAACCTAACGTAGGTGCAATAGTGCATGGCGTCACGGTAGTCATGGAGGAGGAACGAGCCTGTGGTGCCGCAGAAATCACGGACGAGGCGATCAATAGCATAAAGAGCGGTCTGATGGGTCCACTTGCCGGCATCGGCGATTCGTTGACGCAGGGATTAATCACCCCCATCTTTCTCGCTCTGGGCATTGGTCTCGCTCAGCAAGGCAACCTTGCCGGCCCCGTGCTTTACGTGCTTTTGGAATCCGCCGCGATCATTGGCATCTCTTACTTCATGTGGATGCAGGGGTACCGCTGGGGCAAAGTTGCTGTCGAACGTGTCTTGAAAGCAGGGCTGCTGCCGCCGCTGGTTGAGGGCGCTACCGTACTTGGGCTGATGGTCGTCGGCGCTCTGGCGGCCACAGTTGTCCAATTCACTACTAAACTGGCCATCATTGTAGGCCCACAAACGGTGCGCCTGCAGAGCGACGTCTTGGACAAGATTCTGAAAGGGTTGTTGCCTCTTAGCCTGACCTTGCTGATTTGGTGGTTGCTGAGCAAGAAGAAGTCTCCTCTGACGGTCATTCTCCTCGTCTTCGCCCTTGGCCTGATTGGCACATGGGTCGGCTGGCTAGGTTGGGGTTAGTTGGAGCCATGCGTTTTGTCACCAAGTGATGGGCTAGATATAATTTCTAGAGTTCTACATGATGTAAGCAGACCTTGACTACTTGGTTGTGGAGTTTACATAATGAAGACATATTGTGGCCTCGCTGCTTCAGAGGGGATAGCCCTCGGACCAGCTTTCGTGTATATGCCAGAAGAAAAACTCTTCAAGCCCCAACGGGAGCCGATAAATGCTGCTGATGAGCTTGATCGTCTCGAACAGGCCATCCAGGAGGCGCAAAAACAGCTCAGTGCCATCTACGAGAAATCTGTGGCTGAGGTGGGGGAGGAGACAGCAGCAATCTTCTTGGCCCACCAGGAGTTCCTTTCTGACCCAGTTCTACTGGACGAGGTAAAGAGGCAAATCAGGGAACATCACTGGCCTGCTGAGACAGCAGTAGAAACTGCTTTCGAGGGGTACGCCAAGCAACTAGAGGCCTTGGAGGATCAGTATTACCGCGAGCGTGCCCTGGATCTGCGCGACGTGAGTCGCAGGGTACGGCACATCCTGGCCGGCGTGCAGGATCAAGAAACACTGACTGCTCTCGCCTCACCCGTGATCATTGTTGCCCGTGACTTGACGCCTTCAGACACCGCGCAAATGAACAAGAGCATGGTTTTAGGCTTCTGCACTGCAACTGGCGGTCTGACCTCACACACGGCCATTATTGCACGCATTCTGGGCATACCTGCAGTAGTCGGCCTAGGCGAGAAGATTCTAGAGTTACCAGCCCAAGCGCCACTCATTGTGGATGGCCATGCTGGCATGGTGCTCGCCAATGCAGATGAGGCTACAACGAGAGAGTACACTCGACAGCGCAACGCCCAGGTCAAGAAGCAGGCAACAGAGAAGGAGGCGGCCCACAAACCGGCGGCGACGAAGGATGGGCATCATGTAGAGGTGGTTGCCAATATCGCTGATGCCACATCGGCCCAGGTGGCTTTGGACTTTGGTGCAGAGGGCGTCGGTTTGTTCCGCACCGAGTACCTGTTCCTCAACCGCCGCAACATGCCCAGCGAAGAGGAGCAATATCGCGATTACCGGGCTGTAGCTGACGTGCTGGGAAATCGTCCACTGATCATTCGCACGCTGGACATTGGTGGTGACAAACAGCTTCCTTATCTGCACATCGGCCAGGAGATGAACCCATTCCTTGGTTGGCGGGCCATCCGCTTGTGCTTGGATAACCCACAGCTCTTTGAACCGCAACTACGCGCCATCCTCCGCGCCAGTGTGGAGCGCAACGTGCAGGTCATGTTTCCGATGGTTGCTACTCTGGACGAAGTACAACGCGCCAAGGCGGCATTGGAGCGGGTTAAGGCACAACTGACACAGGAGGGGATACCGTTCGACCCAGCAACACAGGTCGGGATCATGATTGAAGTGCCATCCGCGGCACTCATTGCCGATGTCCTGGCCCCGGCAGTGGACTTTTTCAGCATTGGTACCAATGACCTCATTCAATACACCATGGCCTGTGACCGGGTCAATGAGAAAGTTGCTTATCTGTATGATCCCTTGCACCCGGCAGTGTTGCGCCTGATCAAGAATGTGATTGATGCCGCACACCACGCCAAGAAGTGGGTGGGAATGTGTGGAGAAATGGCTGGTGACTTGGAAGCTATCCCATTGCTCCTGGGTTTGGGCTTGGACGAATTCAGCATGAACGCTCCGGTCATTCCAGCAGCAAAAGCGCTTATCGGGGCTCTGACCTTGACCGAGGCGCAGCAAATTGCCCAAAATGCGCTCGCCAAGAGGACGGCGGAGGAAGTACGAGAGTACTTACGTAGCCCAGGACTGGCCTAACACGAAGACCGTAGTTACATAATAATGGCTGGCCTTTGTTAGATATCTCCCCTCTCAGTGTGACATAACCGAATCTTATGACATAACTAAAAAGCTTAGATTTGTCTTTTTAGGCGACTGATTGTAGATAGCAAGTATTCCATGCTGCCATCAGCATCAATTCAAGGATAGCTGAATACAGGGGATTCCAGCACAGGAAGCGCGGTACGTAGCCAGATAAGTACTTGCTCTGACTTGGCTGTAAGACCATGGAAGTCACTGAAGCGCTAGACTCGCCGTTGACCGACAACGTTTCTCCACACTAGCATCATCTACCACGGACTTGGACCCACATCTCTGCCTCGTCAAGCTCTGGCTGGGGACATCAGTGAATAGCAAATGAGCATAAAGATCATATGGCTTTGTAGGAACTTCGCACTATAGTTCTTATGTATACAGACATAACGCCATTATGGTAGCTTCTGAGCCGTTTTTCGCAAGCACGATTGCTGCAAAGTCTATTGGCAACTCAAGGATATGCTCGCCTCCTTCGGTGCGCAACTAGCCACTTTGCTGATCTTACCACAGATCGGCAGGATTAATTGCGTTTGCTGACGCTCCAAGTGTGTGCTAGAATTGTGATTGAACATCAGATTTTCTCTTATGTCGAACACCAAGAACAGTCTCTCAGACATATAATGCTGTGTTTATTATGTAAATGTATAAGCGCGAAGGGGAAATATGTCGAACTGGCAAAAGTGGATGATTGTTGCCCTGCTGTTTATTCTCGTAGATAGCACGGCGTTTGCTGCTGGCTTGGGTATAGGCCGCTATGTCTTGCCAGCGCCTCATCCTGTACTGCGTGCTGTTCAGGAGGAACAACCGGAACAGTTCCATATCTTCTGGGAAGCATGGCATCTCATTGAGCATGAATTCTATACTGAGGAACCTCTGGATTACCAGACCATGACCTATGGGGCAATTCGCGGCATGGTTGCTTCTCTAGGTGACCGCCACACGGTGTTTCTCACGCCAGCCCAGGCAGATATGTTCAACGAGGATCTTGAGGGCAAGTTTGGCGGCATCGGCGTGACGGTGAGCATGACCGAGGAAGGACAGCTTCGTGTGGTCAAGCTCATACCGGGTGCCCCGGCTGAACAAGCCGGCCTTGAACCTGGGGATATGATCCTGGAGGTGGATGGCAAGCCGATCAAGGGCATGGATCTGGCGCAGGCCATCGCTCTGATCCGTGGGCCACAGGGTACTGAAGTGCGTCTGCTGATCCGGCATGTGACAGGAGAGGTTTCGGAAGTGGCTATCAAGCGCGCCTTGATCGAGGTGCCGACTACGGAAAGCCGCATGCTGGACAATGGCATCGCCTACCTGGCACTCTGGGAATGCAATGGCCTGGCAACTCGTGAGGTGCGTGAGAACCTCCCAAAACTGCTGAAAGAGAATCCACGGGCTCTGATACTGGACTTGCGGGGCAACCCCGGTGGATACCTGCATATTGCGGTGGAGGTAGCGAGCGAATTCGTTCCCGATGGGCTGATTCTGATTGAGCGAGGCAGCGATGGCAGTGAGACAAAGCACAAAGCACGCAGTGGCGGCATGGCGACCAAAATTCCCTTGGTAGTCCTGATAGATAGAGCGAGCGCCAGCGCCGCGGAGATCATCGCTGGTGCCATTCAGGACCACCAACGCGGCATTCTGATCGGGGAACGGACCTTTGGCAAAGGCTCGGTACAGGTCTCGGAACGGCTTAGCGATGGATCCGGTCTCCAATTAACCATCAGGCGCTGGTACACGCCAGCCAACCGCCAGATCGAAGGCCAGGGTCTAACCCCAGATATTGAAGTGGAAATGACCGACCAGGATTTGCAGGCTCATCGTGATCCGCAACTGGAGCGCGCGATCTCCTATCTGCTTTCCCACTCGTCACCGTGAGCGAGAACAAGATTATAGCTACGAACCGCAAAGCCTACCACGACTACTTCCTCTATGACATCCAGGAAGCCGGCATTGCCCTGACCGGTACGGAAATCAAATCAGTCCGAGCCGGCCGGGTTAACTTGCGCGATAGCTATGTGCAGATCAGAAATGGCGAAGCCTGGCTGATGAACGTGCACATTGCCCCGTACGCAGCAGGCAGCGGGGCAAACCCCAACCCGCGCCGTGACCGCAAGCTGCTGTTGCACCGTCGTGAGATTGCCCGCCTACAGAGCGCGGTCCAGGAAAAGGGTTTTACCATCGTGCCGCTGCGCTTGTACCTGAAGGACAACCGGGCCAAGGTTGAGGTCGCCCTGGCGCGCGGTAAGAAGCTTTACGACAAACGCGAGGCGCTGGCCAGGAAAGAAGCGCAGCGCCTGGTGGAACGCGAGATGAAAGACCGGCGGCGTTAATTTGCCATTTGCTGGTAAATGCAGTATAATAAAGTTATGGGGATGACAGGTCTCGACGGGGAGGGCTGGCTCGAGACTGCAAGCGGAGGTGCCTCCACCTCGTAAAACAGGGGCAAAATACAAGTGCCAATACAGCACGAACACCGGCGTATGCTTACGCCATGGCTGCTTAAGCGGCCTAGTGTAAGCTAACGCTTTGGTCACTGCGAGTGACCACGTCCATTCCGCTCTCGCTTCCGGTGGGGTGGGATCGGGCGTCATAGGAACCGGAGTGCGGTCGCCTCCACGCCGATAAAGGTGACCCAAGCCCCTCGGTAGAGGGGATCGGCTGGCCCGATGTCAACTCCGTCGGTTGAGGTGGCAGGGGGCGAGAAGCAAAAAGCCGACTAAGCTTGTAGCAGGTCTCCAGTCGAACTCTTCGGACGCGGGTTCGATTCCCGCCATCTCCACCTTTGATCAGCAGGGAGCAGTGAGCAAGCAGCAAGTATCACTGCTCCCTGCTTACGTTTCATGTTTCGCTCCTCATGGCCTATAATACAGATAGCTTTTCTACTATGCCTACAACGCAAGGGAGGACAGCAAATGGAAGAGATAAGGTTGGGTGTCATCGGCGGCAGCGGCGTCTATGACATGGAGACGTTGCAGGATGTTCGAGAGGTTCAGGTCAAGACTCCTTTCGGTGACCCAAGCGATGCCATTGTGGTGGGCACTCTTTCTGACGTACGGGTGGCCTTTCTGCCCCGGCATGGTCACGGCCATCGCATCATGCCTTCCGAGGTCAATTCGCGGGCCAATATCTATGCTCTCAAGTCTTTAGGAGTACAGTATATCGTCTCCATCAGTGCCTGTGGCAGCATGCGCGAGGATTATGCTCCACGGCATATCGTGATCCCCGACCAAATCTTTGATCGCACGAAGGCCAGGCCCAGCACTTTCTTCGGGAATGGCTTGGTGGCGCACATAAGCTTTGACGAGCCCTATTGCCCAACCTTCAGCGAATTGGTGTATCAGGCAGTGAAGAAGACAGGAGCGACGGTACATAAGGGTGGGACCTTCCTGGTCATCGAGGGGCCGCAGTTCTCGACCAAAGCGGAGTCGCGCATTTACCGTCAGTGGGGTGTAGACATCATTGGCATGACTGCCCTTCCAGAGGCCAAGTTAGCTCGCGAAGCAGAGATTTGCTATGCAACCATGGCTCACGTCACCGACTATGACGTGTGGCATGAAACTGAAGAGCCTGTAACTGTAGCCATGTTGATCGAGAATCTGCTGGCGAATGCAGCGGTTACTAAAGAGGCCCTCACCTATCTCGCGCCAATGGCAGCCGCACAAGGAGAGCGCACCTGCAAATGCGCTTCTGCGCTGGCAACGGCTATTATCACCCAGCGTGACTTGATCCCAGAGGCGGTCAAGAAGGACCTGGGGCTGCTGATCAACAAATATGTGCAATAAAAACAGCTTGCGTGCGCAGGCGTCTGTCTTCGCATAGCCTAAGCTCCCTTTAAGCTTGGTTTTATTCAAAGCGCCTGGAGCGTTTTAGGTTCATGGCTACACGAAAAATGGCGCGCCCCCCGCCTGACCTCAGTGATGCCTCTATACCTTGCCCAACACCTTCCTCAGAAACTGCCCAGTATACGAATGCGGCATCTCAGCTAGCTGTTCAGGTGTACCTTCGGCAATCACCCACCCACCTGCTTCCCCTCCCTCGGGGCCCAGATCAATGATCCAGTCCGCCGTCTTGATCACATCCATGTTATGTTCGATAATGATCACGGTATTCCCGGCATTGACCAAGCGATTCAGAACCTCTAGCAGCCGGTCAATGTCGGCAAAATGTAGTCCCGTTGTGGGTTCGTCTAGTATGTACAACGTTCGGCCCGTCGCTCGCCGCGACAATTCCTTGGATAGCTTTACCCGCTGGGCCTCGCCCCCTGACAAGGTCGTCGCTGGTTGCCCCAAACGGATATATCCCAGACCCACGTCGTACAGAGTCTGCAGCTTGTGCCGGATGCTCGGTATGTTCTCAAAAAAGCGCAGTGCTTCATCCACGGTCATATCCAGCACGTCAGCAATGCTTGCACCTTTGAACTTGATCTCCAATGCTTCGCGGTTGTAGCGGCGACCGTGGCAAACTTCGCATGGCACATAGACATCCGGTAGGAACTGCATCTCAATGCGGATGATGCCATCACCCTGGCAAGCCTCGCACCGTCCACCTTTCACGTTGAACGAGAAACGACCAGGACGGTAACCACGCATCTTAGCTTCCGGCAAGGAGGCAAACAGCTCACGGATCGGGGTGAACACGTTAGTATAGGTAGCAGGATTAGAACGAGGTGTGCGTCCAATAGGCGATTGGTTTATGTCAACGACTTTGTCCAGATACTCGACACCGTGGATACCCTGGTGGGTTCCGGGCCTATCT
>Ga0172366_10003146_pt1 | contig 12979 bp, 9 predicted proteins | sample LakKivSesite69cm_FD_114533 | JGI IMG/M metagenome (GOLD analysis project Ga0172366, IMG submission 114533) | Sediment microbial communities from Lake Kivu, Rwanda - Sediment site 69cm | ecosystem: Environmental > Aquatic > Freshwater > Lake > Sediment | place: Rwanda: Western Province, Lake Kivu... | reverse complement strand
TTTGCTCTTAATGTCAGATTCAACCGGAGCCGAAGAAGAAGGGCATTCTCTTTCAGAAAAAGAGATATTCAAAAATTTGGATTTAATTTTCAAAAAAGCCAAAGGTAGAATCATTGCCGCTACCTTTAGTTCCCTTTTGAATAGAATTCAGCAATTAATTGACCTTTCGCAAAAGTATAAAAGAAAAATCGGGATCGATGGTTATTCAATGGTTACAAATGTCAAGATTTGTCAAAGATTAAACTATATTAAAATTAAAAAGGGAGTGTGGGTTAATTTAAAAGAATTAGTTAGTTTACCCGATAAAAAAATTACCCTTTTATGTACTGGAGCCCAAGGAGAGCCAGAGGCGATTTTAATGAAAATTGCCAACCAAGAGCATAAAATTTTTAGATTCAAAAGGGGAGATACGGTTATTTTTTCTTCTTCCATCGTTCCTGGTAACGAAAGAATGGTCCAAAATCTAAAAGATAGTATTTTAAGACAGGGGGCAAAGGTCTTCCATTACAAAATGATGGATATCCATGCCTCAGGCCATGCTAAAAAAGAAGAGTTAAGGAAAATGATTCAGTTAATGAGGCCTAAATTTTTCTTTCCTGTCCATGGCCAATATTCAATGCTTGCCTCCCAGGCCGAAATAGCAAAATCAGAGAGAATACCAGAAAAAAACATCATCCTTGCGGAAAACGGTAAAGTGGTTAGTATTAATAAAAAGAGTTTTAGAATCGAAAAAGAGACGGCACCTTCAAACTATGTCATGGTTGATGGCTTGGGAATTGGCGATGTTGGAGAAATTGTTTTGAGGGATAGGAAGCAGTTGGCAAAAGATGGGATGTTTGTCATAGTTGCCGTTGTCGATAGATTAACTGGTAAGGTAAAAAATTCTCCAGACATAATTTCCCGAGGTTTTGTTTATTTGAGGGAGTCGAAAGAATTGCTAAAAGAAACAAGGAAAAAGGTAATCGAATTAGTTAACAGAAAAACTGGTGGCGGTGGGGCGGTTAACTGGACCTATTTGAAAAATGAAATCAGGAATGAAATTGGAGAGTTCTTGTTCCAAAAAACAAAAAGAAGGCCAATGGTCTTGCCAGTAATAATCGAAGTCTGAATTTAAAAGCCCCTTGACAGGGAATTTTGGCTAGAGTAAATTAGAAATATAAATTGAATCATGAAAGATTATTTCTCTTACACAATAAATTGGTGGTGGACTTTGCCTTCTTTCCGGCAAAGTCAGAGTTTGGATTGAGTTAGATTGAAATAACTTTAAAAAAATTCATCCTCTTCGGACTTTGCCGGAGAGGATTTTTAATTTGGATTAAAATTTCGTCAAAAAATTAAGACAGTATAACAGGCTCAAATTGTTCTATCGACTAAAGGTCGCTGACAAAATATTAAGGAACAAAAAATCATGCAAACCAAAATCTTATTGCCAGAAAAAGATTTACCAACACACTTTTATAACATCCTGCCAGATTTGCCAAGACCATTAGATCCGCCATTAAATCCAAAAAACAAAAAACCAATAAAACCTGAGGATTTAGTTAGGATTTTTCCTTTGGAGTTAATAAAACAAGAGGTAAGTTTGGAACCTAAGATTGAAATTCCAGAAGAGGTAAGGGAAGTTTATAAACTTTATCGCCCTACTCCTCTTTTCCGAGCAAGAAGATTGGAAAAATTTCTGAAAACGCCAGCTAGGATTTATTACAAATATGAAGGTGTAAGCCCGGTTGGAAGTCATAAACCAAATACTGCCTTGGTCCAGGCTTATTACAACAAAAAAGAAGGAGTGAAAAAATTGACAACAGAAACGGGTGCAGGACAGTGGGGTAGTGCTCTCGCGATGGCTTGTAATTTCTTTGGATTGGAATGTACTGTTTATATGGTCAAATGTTCTTTTGAGCAAAAACCTTACAGAAAGATAGTAATGCAAATTTTTGGCGCGAAAGTATTTCCCAGCCCAAGCAAAAATACAGAATTTGGCAGAAAAATTTTAAAAGAGAATCCAGAACACCCCGGCAGTCTGGGAATTGCAATCAGTGAGGCCATCGAAGACGCCGTGAATCATGAAGACACAAAATATTCCTTGGGAAGTGTTTTAAATCACGTCCTTTTGCACCAAACTATCATTGGATTGGAAGCAAAAAAACAGTTAGAAATAGTTGATGATTATCCCGACATTGTCATTGGTTGTATTGGCGGAGGAAGTAATTTTGCCGGAATTAGTTTCCCTTTCTTATCTGATAAGTTAAGAGGCAAAAAGAAGGATTTAAAAGCAATTGCTGTCGAGCCCACTGCCTGTCCATCAATAACTAAAGGAGAATATAGGTATGATTTTGGAGACACGGCCGAAAAAACCCCCTTATTGAAAATGTATACCTTAGGCCATAAATTTATTCCTAACCCTATTCATGCTGGCGGTCTTAGATACCATGGCAAAGCTCCAATAATTTCGCTCCTCTGCTCTGAAGGAATTGTCGAGGCCCGAGCTTATCCACAAATCCCTGTTTTTAAGGCAGCTGTTGATTTTACTAAATGTGAAGGAATCATTCCGGCTCCGGAATCTTCCTACGCTATAAAAGCCACTATTGATGAAGCCTTGAAATGTAAAGAAGAGGGTGTGAGAAAAACAATTCTTTTTAACCTCTCAGGCCACGGACTTTTAGACCTGAATGGATACGAGAGGTATTTGGTTGGGAAATTGAGAGATTATAACTACCCAAAAGAAAAAATAAAGGAGGCATTGAAGCATCTACCTAAAGTAAGTGATTAAGAGAAAACGATATAAATGAAGAGAAATATCACTCTAATTAAGATTAATAAATTGAAGTCCCACGAAGCAATCGAACCCAAGCGTCTGAGTAAATTAGTAAAAAGAATTAAGAGAGACGGTTATCTCAGGGATCCGATAGTGGTTGACCGAAAATCTTTAGTTATTCTTGACGGCCACCACCGGCTATATGCTTTAAAAGTCTTAGGCTGTAAGAAAGTTCCTGTATATTTGATTGATTATAAAAGTAATAATGTTCGCGTTTATCTCCGGAGAAAAGAATTAATAATGAATTTAATTAAAAAAGCAGTGATAACGAAAGGAAAGGAGGGAAAACCTTTTCCTTACAAAACAACTCGCCATCTATTGAAATACCGGCCAAGAGAGATTAATATAGACTTAAAAAAACTTAAATGATATCATTGAAAAATAAGGAATCATGAGAATTTTTAGTGGAATTAGACCAACTGGGGAGTTGCATATTGGAAATTATTTTGGGGCAATGAAACAATGGTTAGAACTTCAAGAAAAAAATGAATGTTTTTTTTCCATTGTTGATTTGCACGCCGTTACCACTCCCTACCAAAAAGAGTTATTGCAAAAAAACATCTTGGAATTGATGGCGGCTTTTTTGGCGGCTGGTTTGGACCCTGAAAAATGTACAATCTTTGTCCAATCTCAAATAAAAGAGCATACAGAATTGGCTTGGATTTTAGGAACAATTTGTCCGGTCGGAGAATTAAAAAGAATGACCCAGTTTAAAGAAAAGGTGAAAAAATATTCAAAAAACATCAATGCTGGTTTACTAAATTATCCCCTTTTGATGGCTTCGGATATTTTGCTCTACAAAACTGATTTGGTCCCGGTGGGTAAAGACCAAAAACAGCATGTTGAATTGACCCAATTTTTGGCTGAAAAATTTAATAAAAAATTTGGGACAGTTTTTAAAATACCGAAACCATTAATCCCGAAAGCGGGAGCGAAAGTAATGTCTCTGCAAAATCCGAAAAAGAAAATGTCAAAAACCGATGACCCGGAGGGATGCCTGGGATTGTTCGATACACCTGAAGAAATAGAAAGGAAAATAAAAATAGCAGTCACCGACAGTGGAAAAGAGGTCAAGTATGACCTAATGAAAAAGCCAGGGATATCAAATTTATTAACAATTTATTCTTTGTTTTCGGGAAAATCAATAAAAGATTTGGAAAAAAAATTCTCTGGTTTGGGCTACGAAAAATTTAAAAAATCTTTAACCGAATTAGTTGTTGAATCTCTAAAACCATTTAGAGAAAAAAGAAACGAACTCTTAAAAAGAGAGGTTTTTTTGAAAGAGATTTTAGAGAGAGGGAGAAAAAGAGCTCAAATTGTCGCCAGATCAATGATAGATGATGTGAAAAGAGAAATGGGTTTAGTATAATAAACTATTCTTTAAGTGCTCTCGTGTTCACATTAACATTCGAACCCCAATCTATCTCCTTGTAAACCAAAAGTAAATTTTTTATATAATTTTTTAAAAAATCGTATTTCTCTTTTATTTTAGCTTCAAATTTTATTGTCAGATAAGGAGCGTTTTGGGAATAGCGAATAACAAACATACCATCAACTAGATTAAGACGAACCCCATCGCCAGCTCTTTCATCGTCGATAACTTCTGCTTCTGGAAAATCTTTTTTGATTATAGGACTAATTTTATTCATCAGTTCCACCTTTTTATTATCAGCGCAATATATTTTTATCTCGGGACTTGAAATATATTTAGGAAGATTATCTATTACAGATGAAAGCGTTTGATTGGTCCCGGCTAAATAACTTAACAAACGGAGAGTTGAATAAAGTCCGTCATCATGATTATAAAAATCGGCTGAAAAAAAGAAATGGCCCGACAATTCTCCGATGAGGGCAGCTCTAACTTCTTGGTTTTTTTTCTTTAAAAATGAATGGCCGGTGCGCCACATAAAAGGTTTGCCGCCGTATCTTAAAATTGTTTCCTCGACAACCTTTGAACAAAGAGTGTTATACATAATTGTCGCTCCAGGATACTTGTTCAAAACATCGATGGAAAAAAGTGCTACTAATACATCATTCCAGACAATATCTCCCTTATCAGTAACTATGCCAATTCTGTCGCCATCACTATCATACGAAAACCCAACATCAGCTTTCTCTTTAAGCACTTTTTCTTTTAAATTCTGGGCTAAAATAATGGAGGTTGGATCTGGCGCCCCCAGAGGAAGAAGAGGGTCCAATTTACAGTTATATTCAATAACTTCACATCCTGCCCTTTTTAGCAAATCTGGGGCGATAACTCCTGCTGTCGCATAATTCCCGTCAATAACTATCTTAAATTTTTTTTTAAGAGGTAATTTTTTTAACAAAATCTCAAAATATGCCTGACGAATATTTTGCTCTTTAACATTACCAACCACTTTGCTTTTTTCGTAATCTTCATTTTCAACCATCATTCTTAATTCTTGAATGCCATCGCTTACCAATGTTTCAGAAAAATCATTGGCTATTTTAAAACCATTGTATTGGGCTGGGTTATGGGATCCAGTAACATAGACACCGCCTTTACAACCCAAATAATATTGAGACCAATAAAAAGTCCCAATAAGTTCCATGCCGATATTAATTGTTTCGATACCACTCCAACTTAAGCCAGAAATTATTGCCTCGCTATATTCAGGACTAGTGGCTCTGGAATCGCGACCAACTACTGCTTTCTTAATACCGTGTCTTTTAAAATAAGCGCCGAGAGCCTTTCCTATATGCTCGACAATCTTTGGGTTTAAATCTTTACCAACTTCTCCCCGTACATCGTAACCGCGGAATATATAAGGATTAATTTTCATGGTTGACTTTTTAATAGTTCCATTATAGCATAAAATTTATGAGGCATTATAAATTGATATATCTAATTCAGCCTGGGTGTCAAGAGAAAGATTTAAGGGAAATCCAAGAAAGTTTAAATTTGGCAATCCAAGAAGAAGGGGGAATATTGGGAAATTCTGAAATCGAAGGTCGGAAAAGATTATCTTATAAGATTAAAGGGCAAGACGAGGCAATTTTTGTAAACTTGGATTTTTATTTAAAACCTGAAAAAATAGGGGGTTTAGAAAATAAAATAAAATCGAAAGAAGGGATTTTGAGGTATTCTCTAATTATAAAAAGAGAGCAGAAGAGGAAAGCGCCGATTCGCAAACCAAGAAAAATAAAAAAGGAAAAGGTCGAATTATCGGAAATAGAGGAAAAATTAAAAGAGATTTTAAATGAATCCCGTTAGAATTTACTAAGGTTTTAGTAATAACTAGCGGGATTTCATAAAATTTCTAACGGGATGAATCTGAATAAAGTTATTTTAATCGGAAGGTTGACACAAGACCCACAGTTGAAAAATTTACCATCTGGAACCAAGGTTGCCAATTTTGGATTGGCTACTGATAGATATTTTGTTGATAAATCTGGACAAAAAAGACAGGAAACCGAGTTTCACAATATAGTTTTGTTTAGTAAATTAGCCGATATCGCCTCCAAATATTTGAAAAGGGGCTCTTTGGTGATGGTGGAGGGAAGAATACGAACCAGAAACTGGCAAGATAATTCTGGAAATCAAAGGTCGAAAACTGAAATTATAGTTGAAAGACTGCAACTTGGACCAAGGGGAGTAAAGAAAGTCGAAACTCCATCAGAAGGTGAAATTCCGGTAATCGAGGAGGAAGAAATAGACGTCAAAAACATCCCTTTTTAAGTAAATCCGAATTCCCCGCGGTGGAAAAATAGGAGGCACCGAAGGTACCGACGCGAAAAATCAGGTGTCTTGAGCGGGGGTCGGGAAATTCTATGAATTGTTATTTTTGCCAAAGAAACCAAAAAGAGATAGATTTTGAAAATACCTTGCTTTTAAAGAGGTTTTTATCCTCGCTGGGAAAAATAAAGTCAAGAAAAAAAACTGGCCTTTGTGCCAGCCACCAAAGAAAATTAGCCAGAGCCATAAAAAGGGCAAGAAATTTAGGCCTGTTTTAAAATTTCCTCTTTGATTTTTTCAGCCACTTCTGGGTTTTCTTTTAAAAATTGTCTCGCTCCTTCTGTTCCTTGACCCAGTTTTTTATTTTGATACTCAAACCAACTCCCCGATTTTTTAATTGCCCCGGCTTCTAAGCCAGCATTAATTAAATCGGCATATTTCGATATTCCTTCATTATAGTAGATATCAAATTCGACAGTTTTGAAGGGAGCGGCAACTTTATTTTTTACAATCTTTGCCTTTATCCTATTTCCTATTATTTCGTCTCCTTTTTTTATTTGAGCAATCCTTCTTAATTCGATTCTGACTGAAGCATAGAATTTTAAAGCCAGTCCGCCCGGGGTTGTTTCTGGGTTACCAAAAATCTGTCCTATTTTCATTCTGGTTTGATTTAAAAAAATAAGGGAAGTTTTTGTTTTAGAAACAATTCCAGATAATTTTCTTAATGCCTGCGACATCAATCTAGCTTGTAAACCAATTTGAAATTCTCCCATTTCCCCTGCAATTTCGGCTTGAGGAACTAAGGCGGCAACTGAATCGACAACTATAACATCAACATCTCCCGAACTAACTAATGTTTCAACAATCTGTAATGCTTGCTCGCCCGAGTCAGGTTGGGAAATTAACAATTCTTCGACATTGACCCCGATTCTTTTTGCATATTCTGGGTCTAAGGCATGTTCGGCATCAACAAAAGCTCCAACTCCTCCTTTTTTTTGGGCTTCCGATAAAATTGTTAAAGCCAAGGTTGTTTTTCCCGATGCTTCCGGGCCATAGATTTCAATCACTCTGCCTCTGGGAACTCCATTGACCCCCAATGCTCGGTCAAGAGAAATGGAGCCGGTAGAAATTACATCGACGTCTACCGGTCTCGCCTCTTTTAATTTCATTATCGCCCCTTCGCCGAATTTTTGCTTAATCTGGGAAATTGCCTCTTTTAAATTTTCCGATTTCTCTTTTTTAGCCATACAATTTTATTTTATCAATCCTCCCCCTGGATGTAAACTTTTCTCGGTTTTGCTCCTTCGGAAGGACCAACAATCCCTTTTTGTTCTAATAAATCCAACAACCTAGCTGCTCTGGCATAACCTATCCTCAATTTTCTTTGCAAAAGCGAAGCTGATGCTTTTTGAGCTTCAATGACGATTCTCTTTGCTTCCTCTAGCAGAGGGTCGTCAAAGAAAGGTTCGCTTTCTTCAGGAAAAGTAAACTCCATTTCTTCTATCTGGGAAACTAGTTCCGTATCTGAAATTCTTTCTATCGGTTTTATATTTTCTTCTAAATGGTCAACTACTTTTTTAACCTCTTTTTCCGAAATGAAAGCCCCTTGAATCCTTTTGGGTTTTGGATTCTCGGCTGAAAGGTAGAGCATATCGCCCATTCCTAAAAGTTTTTCTGAACCGGCGGTATCTAAAACCGTTCTTGAGTCAATTTGAGAGGCAACCTGAAAGGAAACCCGGGCGGTAATGTTTGCTTTGATTAAACCAGTAATAACTTCAACCGAAGGTCTTTGGGTGGCTAAGACTAAATGAATTCCAACTGCCCTGGCTAATTGAGCCAACCTTACCACTCCCGCCTCCATTTCTTTGCCTCTGGCTGCCATTAAATCGGCGAGTTCATCAACAATCAAAACAATATAAGGCAATAGTTCTTTTTTATCTTTAATAGCCATTTGATTAAACCCGATGATGTCCCGGCAATTTTCTCTGGCCAAAACTTCAAATCTTCTTTCCATTTCAACAATCAACCACTTTAATAAATTGACAGTTTTTTGGGAATCAAAAATAACGTTGGTTTTTAGATGCGGTAGGTTATTGTAGACTGGAAATTCAACTCTTTTTGGGTCGATTAATATTAAATTTAAAGTCTGGGGAGAGTTTCTGTATAAAAGCGAGAGGATTAAGGAGTTTAAAAAGATAGTTTTTCCCGTGCCGGTGGCGCCAGCTACTAGCAAATGGGGCATCCTGGCTAAATCAGCAAAAATTGGATTTCCGGAAACGTCCCTGCCTAAAACAAAAGTTAGATTTGAAGGAGAGTTTAAAAATTCTTTACTGGAAATTAAACTTTTTAATCTCACTTTCATCCTGGTTCTATTTGGAACCTCAATTCCAACCAAAGATTTCCCTGGGATGGGGGCTTCAATTCTAATCGGGTGGCTGGCCAAAGCCAAGGCCAAATCATTTGCCAAGGAAGTGATTTTAGAAAGTTTTACTCCTTCAGACGGTTTTAAAGTATATTGAGTGACGGTAGGCCCGATGTTCACTCCCGACATTTCAACTTTGATTCCAAAATTCTCTAAAGTTCTTTTGATAATTAGGGAGTAAGCATTGACATCGCCGGCAAGCGGAGTTCCTCTCTCTCCATCTAAAAGATCGAGGGGTGGAGGAGTGTATTCGAAAAAGTTTATTTTCTTTTGCTCAATCTTTTCAGGGGGAGGGGGCGAAAATTTCTCTTCTTTCAATTCAATTTTTTCTACTTTAAATTTGGGGGCAAAAAATTTAAAAATTTTTGTTTCTAATTTTGGTAAAGGCTTTTCAGACAATCTTTTCCTTAAAAATGAAAAAAAAGGAGTAAAAGAAATTGAAATTCCCACCAAGGTTAAGAAACTAAAAAGGGAAATTGAAAAAAAGGAATCGAAAAGTTTTAAAAAGGGAAAAGAAATAATAAAGCCAAACCAACCGCCGACTCTCGCCGTTTTATTAAAAGAATTTAAAAGAGAGGAAAAGGCCAAAATCAAAATTAGTGCCCCGAAAAAGAAAATTTTCTGAAATTTTTTATCTAACGAGAAAAAAAGGATGAAGGCTAAAAAAGATAGCCAGGGAAAAAGGAAAACCGAATCACCTAAGAAAAATTTAAAAAAGGAGAGGGTGATTTTCCCAGCCGGTCCCGCTTTTTCAAAAAAACTGAATGTAAAAAATAATGTCAGAATTAAAAAGCAAAAACTCAAGATTTTATCGGAAAATCCGGGATTGCCGTTTGTCTTTTTATTTTTATTATTTTTATTGTTTTTATTTTTTTTCTTTTTAAAAAGCATCATTTTAAAAAAAGCGGGTTTGCCGAACGATTATTCATTTTTGAAAGTTTGTCCCGCAGGGAATTAATTTACCCAAAATCACATTTTCTTTTAGTCCTCGCAAGTTATCCTCCGCTCCTTCTAGGGCTGCCTTTATTAAAATGCGGGAGGTTTCCTGAAAAGAAGCAGCCGACAAGAAAGAATTGCTGGTCAAAGCCACTTTTGTTATGCCTAAAAGAAGTTCAACTCCTTTGGCTAAGTTTTTTCCCATCTTTTTCACTCTCTCATTTTCCTCTAAAAATTCGCTTCTTTCAATTACTTCACCAGTAGAAAAGATAGTATCTCCCGGATCTTTGATTCTCAATCTAGAAAACATCTCCCTAACAATTACTTCGATGTGTTTGTCGTGAATTTCTGCTCCTTGTCCGGCATAAATCTTTTGCACTTCTTTGACGATATATTTCTGAGTTGCTTCTTTACCGACAATTTTAAACAATTCTTTTAATTCTAAACTCCCTTCGAAAAGTTGATCTCCTTTTTTGACTTCTTGACCAGGCTTTACCCAAATAGCAGCCAAAGAGCTAGCCTTGAATTCTAGAACATCCTTTTTCCCTTTAGGCTGGATTTTTATCACTTTTTTTGGGGTTACCTCTATTACCTTACCATCGACTGGAGATACGTCCGCCTTTCCGCCAGGATATCTTGCTTCAAAGACTTCTTCTACTCTTAATAATCCTTGGGTGATATCTCCGCCACCAGCCACTCCGCCGGTATGGAATGTTCTTAAAGTCAATTGAGTGCCAGGTTCCCCTATAGATTGAGCCGCCACCACCCCTACTGCTTCTCCTAATTGAACCTGCTCGTTCCTGGCTAAATCCCAGCCATAGCATTTTTGACAAATTCCTCTCTTTGACTTACAAGAAAGAGGTGACCTCACTCTTATTTTTTCTATTCCGTTTTCGACAATTTTCTTTCCCTTTTCAAAATCTATAACTTCCCCTTTTTTTATAATAACTTTTTTTGATTTTTTATCAAAAATATCTTCTAAAATGACCCGCCCAAAAATCTTTTGCAAAAAATCCTGTCCTATTTCATCGGCATCGGATTTGAGAATCTCGGTTCCTTTTTTATCACCGCAATCTTGGTCAAAAATTATTGAACTATGGCTAACGTCTACTAACCTTCTTGTTAAATAGCCAGCGGTCGAAGTTCTTAGGGCAGTATCGGCTGCTCCTTTTCTGGCTCCGTGGGTAGAAATAAAGTATTCCAAAACTTTGAACCCTTCTTTGTAAGAACTGATGACTGGCAACTCAATAATTTGACCGGCCGGGTTCACTACCAATCCCTTCATGCCAGTCATTTGGACTGGTTGTGACCAAGAACCTCTGGCTCCGGCGTCGGCTATTTGAAAAACAGGGCTAGCGCTGGAAAGGGTCTGGGGAACAATTTTTTCTATTTCCCCTCTCGCTTTTGTCCAAATCTCAATTATCTTTGTCCTTTTTTCTTCAAGAGAAAGCAGTCCCTTTCTATAATGCTGTTCAACCTTGTCTGATTCTTTTTTCGCTCTTTCTACAATCTCTTTTTTTTCTTTTGGAACGGTCAAATCTTCTATCCCCCAACTCAAGCCAGAACGAGTCGAATATTCAAAACCCAATTCTTTAATTTTATCCAACGTCTGGGAAACTTTCTCTGACGAATATTTAGCAATCATCTGGCCAACGATTCTCTCTAAATCTTTAACTTTAATCAGCTGGCTTTGGAATGGAAAATCTTCGGGTAGGGTTTGATTGAATAAAATTTGACCGACTGAGGTTTCGATAAACTTTCCCTTTACTTTCGCTTTGATTTTAGCTTTAATATCAACCGCCCCCAGTTCGTAAGCCAAAATGGCTTCTTCGGGACTTGAGAAAATTTTGCCTTCTCCTTTTTTCCCTTCAGCAATCTTGGTCAACCAATAACAACCAAAAACAATGTCTTGATAAAGAGTAACAATGGGTTTTCCGCTGGCTGGTTTTAAAAGGTTAATTGAAGAAATCATTCTTTCTCTGGCTTCCTTTTGAGCCATTTCAGAAAGAGGCAAAAAAACGGCCATTTGGTCGCCGTCGAAATCGGCATTGAATGCCTTGCAAACCATGGGGTGAATTCTAATCGATTCTCCCTCGATTAAAACAGGCTTGAACGCCTGAATCGATAATCTGTGTAAAGTCGGAGCCCGATTGATTAAGATTAATCTGTCTTTAACCACTTCCTCTAAAATCGCCCAAACTTCGTCGGTTTCTTCTTCAATTAATCTTGTCGCTCCCCTAACATTGAAAGCCAATTCTTTTTCCAAAATTTTTCTAATAACGAAAGGCTTGAAAATCTCTAAAGCCATTTGTTTTGGAATCCCAACTTGGTCAAATTTTAATTCCGGTCCCACCACGATTACCGACCTGGCTGAGTAATCAACTCTCTTTCCCAATAAATTTTGGCGAAATCTACCTTGTTTTCCTCTTAACATATCGGCTAATGATTTTAGTAATCTCCTTCCGCCAGTTGTAGCCTGAGTCATCACCCCTTTTCGCATTCCATTATCGATTAAAGCATCGACTGCTTCTTGAAGCATTCTCTTTTCGTTTCTTAAAATCACGTCGGGCGCTCCGATTTCAATTAAATATTTTAATCTGTTGTTTCTGTTGATAACCCTTCGGTATAAATCATTTAAATCAGAGGAGGCGTAACGACCACCGTCTAATTGAACCATCGGTCTCAAATCAGGTGGTAAAACGGGTAATGCCGTCAAAAACATCCATTCTGGCCTGATTCTTGCTTTTTCCATTGCCGTAAATAATCTCATTCTCCTTAAAATTTTTTTCTTTCTTTCAGCCATTGCTTTTTCTAATTCCTTCCTCATACTTTCAATCAATTCTTTTAATTTTAAATTCTCAAAGATTTTCCTTAAGGTTTCGGCGCCAGTCCCCGCCTCAAAGCACTCTCCGTACTTTAAAGCAAAATCTCGGTATTCCTCTTCGGAAAAAACCCTCAAGGGTCGAATAGATAAAACTTCTTCTCTGGCTTTTTCTCTTGCCTCTTTGAGGTTTTTGTGTCCCTTAACCTCTTTTTTCAATTTTTGTGATTTAACTTTTTCTTTAAATTCATTTTCTATTTCTTGCAAAATTTTCTTTTTCTGAGATTC
>Ga0172366_10003144_pt1 | contig 12989 bp, 10 predicted proteins | sample LakKivSesite69cm_FD_114533 | JGI IMG/M metagenome (GOLD analysis project Ga0172366, IMG submission 114533) | Sediment microbial communities from Lake Kivu, Rwanda - Sediment site 69cm | ecosystem: Environmental > Aquatic > Freshwater > Lake > Sediment | place: Rwanda: Western Province, Lake... | reverse complement strand
GTCTTCCCTCTGCAATTGCCGACCGGAGCGAGGGTCGTGGCGTGGCTGTACTCATCGGCGCGCCCTGAGTCGAAGAGTTTTACTGCTGGGGGTTAGCGTCCCATGGTTGCAGCGGCGGCCCACCGCGGTTGTATTCCGTCGAATCTAGGACAGCCAACCAGTCGAAATCGGTGAAGCTTTGAGAGGTTAGTGCAAAGTAGGTCAGGTTCTTCATGCTGCCGGAGCGAGTCGGAAGAGCTGCGATTGCCGAGGTTGGAAGCCCTTGGCCTGTGTGGGTTGGAATGAACCGCGCCGGCCCCGGCACGGCAGTCAGGCGCTTCTCAAGAGTGCCGGCTTCGGGCTGGCCGATGCCATTGGCATCAGAAACACCCACTGCCGAGCCGATGACGGCATAGCGCGGGCCGAACATCTCATTGAGGTGCGCTCCCGCCGGCCACCATGTGTATACGTCAGTGTCGAATTGCCAGTGTGCCTTTCCGCGCTGCAGATGGCGGTTGCGCGCGAAGGCCAACACTTTCCCTCGGCCACGCTCACGGGACACCATGTACGCCAGATTGTCCGCATCCCCAGCAACCCCGCCCAATGGATTATCCTCCCCAAACAAAACGATGGTTACAGCAATCATCTCCTTGCATGAGCGTTTTGGAACGTGTCATGGTTATTTTAGGGTTGAACCCCTGACAATCAGCGTAGTCGGTATGGCAGATGAGTAGATATCCAATCTCCGCAGCCCCCATCTCTCGAAACGTCTTGGCCCACAGGCATTCAGTAACTTTCACTTCGAAGGCTTGAGGTGTGTCTTCAACAATCTCAAGGGTTAAAACGTGTTTCCCGAAGTGACTGGGTTCTCTCGCCGAGGCAGTGAAGGCTGCAAAGTCGTTACACGGTAGTTGGCGAGCAGTGTCTTGTCCGGCCTTCAATGCGGATTCAAAAGCAACCTTCTTAAGGGCTTTTAAGAAATGGTCTTCTCCAAGTTCTTTGGCGAGGCCTTGCAGTACTGGAATAAAGCTCTTGAAGGCAAAGTCAAAGACTTCCTGAAAGGTCATGTTCGAGCCTTCCAAGAATTTGTGCTTGACGGTGGTTTCAACATCCATGATTACTAATTTCCTGTCTTGCTGTCAAGTGGCTGTCTACAGCAACACACTCTTAACCACGAGGAAATCTCCTCTTATCAGTTCACAGGCAAGCCACGGATGCTCTTGAAGAAGCTCCTCCGATGGTGTGGGTTCCCGGATGTCTGTGATGACAAACCTGCTCTCGCGCAGCGCAGCGACGTAGTCTTCCAAGGTGCGGTGAAAGCAGTATGTCTCGCTGCTCATCCTTGATTTTACGGTACACTTCCACGCTTGATTTGAGTAATAGCTGCCTACCTGCCACCCAACTACCCTGTCATCCTCGTCCTTTACCCAGCCACTTCCCGGAGTATGGAAACAAGGGTGCAGTATCGAGAAGACAAACACCCCCTGGGCTTTCAGGGTACGGGAAACTTCCTTGATGGCCTGGGAGTAGTTCTTGATATCCATAAGTGCTGCATTGCAGATGGCAACATCGAAGAAATCGGGCGGGATTCCTGCTAGATCGCTCGCATCGGATTGCTGAAAAGTCAGACAATTTGCGAAACCTTGGCTCTTCTCCTTGGCGATTCGGATCATATTCTCTGAAGCATCTACTCCAATGAGGGTGATGCTGTTTTCTGCTTCATCAGCCAAATACCTGGCTAGGTGACCCTCGCCACAAGCCAAGTCGAGTATCGTCTTCCCCTTGAGATCACCCAGTAAACCCAGCAAGCAAGGATTAATGATGTGCTTATGGTAGAACTCGTCCCCTTCGGCAAAGAAGCTGGCGAATTCCTCAGCAGCCTGATCCCAGCTGCTTATTGCATCTTCGTTACTGATATCATCAGCTCGAAGCTGCTGGCGTATCGGCATTTTGCTTCCTCTCTTTCTGAAGAGCAGCCTGCGGCCATTAACCTGCCGGATTTCGTGGGCGACCTGCCGGGAGTGCGATCCTAGCGGTTGTGCCCCATGGTCATGCGGGTGTCAGACACGGGCTATCCGAACGACCGCAAGCGCTTCCACAACTCGGGCCAGGGTTGGCGTGGCCCCCGGCACAGCAGGACGACCGGGTGATCTCTGGTCTCTTCGTTCCTGACGCCGTAGCGGTTGGTGATCTGACCCGCAGGCTCACACGATTGAAAGAGAGACCGCGCCCGCGTTGATTCTATTCCAAGCACGATGAGCGTCTGTGGGGCCGGGTCGCCATAGCCGCGCAGCCAGTAAGAGTTGACGCCGCTGATGGCCTTTGGCAAGCCATAGACGGGACCGTACAGGTTGATCGCGCCCGCTTCGCCATAGTTGCCCGTCAGAATGCCAGCCTGGGGCTTGTCTTCGGCAGGCAGGGTAGCATAGATACCCGCCACGGTCTCCACCAACTCCGGCCAGCCGATCTGTTCCTTCAGCTCGCCGTTGATCTCACTCACGACGTTCCACAAGCGGGAATTGACCGGAGCGATCGGCAAGGCGAGAGGAGCAAAGACGACGCCGCCGACCGCGAAAGCGCCCCACGTGATCCCCCGCACGACACGGGCACGCGTCGCCGACAAGGAGGTCAGCCACTGCTCTACCACTACGGCGCCCCCGGCAAACAGCATCGGGTAAGCCGGCGCGAGGTAGTAGGATCGGCCTCGCGTGACGAGGAACAGCAGGAATGGGACGAGGAACATCCATCCCAAGGGGCGATAGCCCCGCCCCATCCTGGCGAAGAAGTAGCAGTACAGTCCCGCCACCCAGAGTGGGACCGTGACTACGTTGGTAGTAAAGATCAACTGCTCGATCAGATAGCCCTCTGCACGCCCGATACGCACGTCGCGCGCGTGGATGCTCCTCGTGAAATCCAACGAGATAAAATCGTGTTGGAGTTGCCAGATCAGGTTCGGCAGCACGATCAGCAGTGCCAGCGCGACGCCGCCCCACAACCAGGGGCTCGCCAGGTGACGGCGCGCCCGGGTGAGGATCACTCCGACGATGATGCCCACCACCAGGAACGCCAACGTGTACTTGGTCATCATGCCCACGCCTATCACCGCGCCGATGCCCAGCCACCAGCGCGCATCGCCTGATTTCAGCAGCCGGACCATCAGGTAGGCGATCAACACCCACCACAGGTAGTCGAACGAGGAGTAGTGGAAGAGTCCCCCTCCCAGGAGCGCGTACGGCGCGATCGCCGCCGCGACCGCCGCGCTGACCTGCGCCCAGCGCCTGCCCCCCAACTCGCGGGCCATCAGACCAGCCAACACCATCGCCACCGCGTGCGCCAGGGTAGAGAAGAGCCGCACGCCGACCAGGGACGGCCCGAAAAGGGTGAGCGCTATACGAGCGATGAACGGCGCGAGGGGCGGATAAGCGACGTATCCCCAGGCCAGGTAGCGCGCATTGTCGAGGGTGTCCAACTCGTCGCGGTGCCATCCAGACTGGCCGTTGGTGAGCAGGAGCGTAACGAATCGCAACAGTCCGAGCAGGATCAGAATGCCCGTGTCGCTGAACAAGATAGCCTTCCAGGTCCGCCATTTGTTCATGGGGGCTCTCCTTTCGACAACATTGATATATCCGCTGAAACGACCATAAACGAGGAACGCCACTTGGTCGTATTTCCTACCTCCTCCTCACCACGAAATGTTCATACCAGTTCCCCATCCCCTCCTCCTCGATCACCAGCCCCGCTTGTCCAATCCACGCCCGCACCTGCTCCAGCGACGGACAATAATGGTACGCCGCCTCGTCCGCCTCGTCCGCCAACACCGCCGGCAGTCCCAACGCCCGCTCGTAGGCTTCCTCCACCTCGTCTGCTACTTCCCCGAACACCACCGGCAGTCCCCGCCCCTTCGCCCGCTCGTAGGCTTCCTCCAGCTCTTCTGCCTCCGCCAGAACCACCGTAAAATACAGCACCCCGTCCGGCTTCAACGCCTCCCGGAACCCTCGCAGGATCCCCGGCCAATCCTCCGGGCAGACGTGTTCCATCGCGTCCATGCAGATCACCCCATCAAACGCCTCCTGGAAATCCATCTCTTGCAGGCCCAACTTCTCATACCGCGCCTCTGGGAAGCACTCCCTCGCCCGCGCCAGCATTCCCGCAGACTGGTCGATGCCCACAACGCTGTGCCCCGCCTCCAACAACATCCCATCATACCGCCCCGCCCCACACGCCGCGGACAGCAGGGTGCTACGCGGGGCCATCCGCCCCAAGAACTTCAGGAGATACTCCCGGTGCGTCTCGTTCGCATACAGCCCGAACTTCACCCAATACTCCGGCGACAGATGATCGTACAACGCCTCCGCCTTGTCCCGCATCTGCTTTAGCCACTCCGCTCGTTCCATCGCCCTCACCTCTCCTCTACTGATCATTGAGAAACCAGGTTTTTTCCGAAAAACCTGGTTTCTTCTGTCCCGTTATGGGCGTCCTTCCACCACGGCGATTTCTTCCTCCGTCAAGCCGTACAACTCGTACACCAGCGCGTCAATCTGGGCGTCGAGCCACTCGATCTGGCGGGCCAGGTCGTGGCGGGAGTCCAGCAAGCGTGTCTCCGCTGCGGCTTTCTCGCGCTGCAACTGTAGCATTTCCTCGACCAGCGCCGCCAACCGGTCGTGGCGGGCCACGTCCGCCGGGTCGTCGAAGTGGATGCGGCGGATGGGGAGGCGCTCAATGTATTGCTTGTTATAGGCGTACCAGCCGTGCCGGAAAGGGCTGCTGATGCTGTGCAGGTAATAGTCCAACAGGCGGCTATTGAGCAAACCCAGGACGTACAGGGGGGACAAAGCACCTTCTTTGAGCGTGATGCCGTAGCCGCCGCCCCCACCGCCGCCGCTGCCCACAAAATAGCATTGCCCCCGTGCATCGTAACTGAAGGAGGCTCGTTGGGCAATGGACGGCGTCAGCAGTTTGGGCTGCTCAAACAGGGTCAGGTTCTTGGGATAGACGTAGCCATACCAGCCCGCGTGCCGCATCTTGCCTTGCTCACGGTTTTCCAGCCGCTCCCGGTTTGCCAACAGGTAGGCCCAACAGTTCGGGTAGCGCGCCGCAAACTCTTCCGGTGGGATGAGTTTGCCATCCTGGTATGGAAAGATGACGTAGCGGCTGACCTCCTCGATGTGATAGCGCCGTATGTGCAGGGAGCCTTTGCGCAACGGCTTGGCAACGTCTATCTCTAACTTGTACGTTCGCTCCTGCTCTCTTGAATAAGCAGTGACCAGTCCGGCAGACTTGTCTACCTCTCGCGCATCAAGGATGTAAACCGGATCAGCGCTTGTCACAAGCCCTTGAAACATTCGCTCACAGATTTGACCGAAGACCACACCAGCACTATCAATCTTGCGGAGGATTTTGTCCTTTATGGCAGACCCAAATGCCCACGGCCCCTCGCCCAGTCGCTCCTCATCCACCACCGTCTCGGGCAGGTCGTCGGGCAACAAGGCCGGCCGGTCAGGCTGGGCCTTGAGCCAGTCGCCGGCGGCCACGTAGGTCAGCCGGGGGTTGGGCGCTCTGCGCAGGAAGAGCAGGCAGGTGTAGGTGGTGGCGTCTTCAAACACCTGGGCATCGCCAAAGTCCACCACCCGCCACACGGCCTGCTGCTCGCTCAGCAGCGCCCGCAACTCAAGGCCGTAACCGGTCTGGAAGAACTTGTTGGGCAGGATGAAGCCCATCACCCCGCCGGGACGCAACAGTTGCAGCGCCCGCTCCACAAACAGGACGTAGATGTCATAGTTGCCGCTGGCTGCCCGGTAGTGGCCGTTGTACCAGGCGGCGTCGTCCTTGGGCAGGGTCTGAATGCGGATGTAGGGGGGGTTGCCCACGATCACGTCGAAGCCTGGCCCAGAGCTGCCCTCTCCCTGCCCTCCCCCTGGCAGGGGGAGGGTGAATATCTGCGGGAACTCCTCCTCCCAGTTGAACGGGTGCTTGTCTCGCCAGCCGGGGCCGAAGGCGGCTTCCAACTCGGCCGGCGTGCCGCTGATCAGGCTGTTGCCCTGGCGCACGTTGTCCAACGGCGGCAATAGCCCGCGCTGGTTCACCGCCTTCAGGAGCAAATTTAACCGCGCGATCTCCACCGCCTGGGCGTCCAGGTCCACCCCGTACAGGTTGCCGGTCAGGATCTCCATGCGCCGCGCCAGGTCGTGCGCGTCGCCAGCGGCTCCCACCCTCACCCCTGCCCCTCTCCCTTCCAGGGCGAGGGGGGAATGGTGTTGGCCGCGCATATTCGCCAGGTAGCGGTCGAGCACATCGAAGGCTTCGATGAGGAAGGAGCCGGAACCGCACGCCATATCCAAAACTCTAACCTGGCGGGCCTGCTCGTAGTCCTGCTCCTCCAACAGGCGGCCCAGCGTCTGGCCGACGATGTAGCGCACGACGAACTGAGGGGTGTAGTAGATGCCCTGCGCCTTGCGCCTGGCGCGCCGGTCTACTACCTGCTTGCCCTCGGGGTCCTGCGCGCGGTGGCCCAGGTATTGCTCGTAGATCGTCCCCAGCACGTCGGCGTCAATGGCGTTGAAATCGTACAGCCCATAGCCGCCGGGCAACTCGTACAGTCCCTCGACGACCCGCTCGTAGGGGCCGGGGTCGCTCGTCAGTTCCTCGCACAGGTGCGGGGCGAACAGGCGGCTGTCGTAGGTTGCGTCGAACTCCCGGAACAGCCCGTTCAGTTGGGCCACCAGGTCTTTCTTGCGCCCCTGATCGCGCCATTCCAGCAGCGTAGGACGCAGCCGGGCCGGTTCGATCCCGCGATCTTCGCAGGTACGGATAAAGATCAACCGGTCGAGGATGCGCTGTACCGCCTCGTCAATCTGCTCCACACTCCACGTGGGGTTGTAGGGCCGCAGGTGCCGGAACAACTCACGCCGCCACTCGGTCAGGTCGGCGAACAGCAGCCGGCTGACCGGCGTCCGCTTGACCTTCTTGCCCACCGCCTCGGCTGCCTGGTCCAGCGCACCCTCCGCCACTGCCGGACGGGAGAGCAGCCATAGGTCATCAAAACGGTCGAGGTATTGCTGCCAGTGCAGGTCTTTGAAGGTAGCACGGGCAGGTATTCTCTCCTGCCACTCGGCGTTGAGCACCTTCAACCCTTCAAAGTCGGTCAACACGGCCCACGTGACACTCTTGAGCCAGGCGTAGTTGATGGCCTGTTGCGCCCAGCGGGGATCTTCCAGGTCGGTGAGGATTTTCTTCGTCTCCAGGAAAAAGCGGGGGATGCCCTGGATGCGGAAGGCAAAGTCCACGAAGCCACGCGACACCTTTTCTTCAGGGCTCACCTCGCGGGTGTCGCGCGTGTTCCAGCCCAGCGCGTCGAAGAGGGGCAGGATGAACTCTTGCTGCGTGGCGGCTTCGTTGTACCGCTTGCGGTTGTGGGCGCGGAGGCTGGCAAAGCGGTCTACCAGCCGCTCAACCTCGATCCTGGCCTCGGAGTAGGATACGGTCATGCTGCTTTCCTCCGAACACTGGCAGTTCGAATGTGTCTATGCTACCAGTATAGTGCAAGTTTGCACACAAGTCAATACTTGCGGCCTCCTTTCTGCAACTTGAACACAGCACAACTGCCCCAACCATGCGGGGCGGGGCGGTCGTTTCTTTGGCAGTCATTCGAGGCCGCCGAACAGCACATCTGGCGACGATCCAGCGCGCCGAAGGCGAACGAGAAGCCGCCCTCAAGGTCGCTGAGGGCAGGGCGGCAGATGCACCTATCGTCGCTTTGTGGTAAAATACAGATGAAGGAGAAGAGTAATGTCTCGTCTTGATTTGCGTGCCAGGCATCTGATCAGTATGTGGGCAGTGCTCCTCCTGCTCCTCTTGCCCACCCTCCCCGGCTGCGCCAAAGCGGCGCCGCCGGCCGAACCGGTCACCATCAAGTTCGCGTACTTCGGTCCCGCCGAATACTACGAGCCAGTGATCCAGAAATTCAACGCAAACTATCCCCACATCACCGTCGAGCTGGACGCTTCCGGTGAGGACGACGCGGACGTCTTTATCATCTCACCGTTTGACCTGCATGAACTGCTGGAGCAAGGCACCGCCCTGAGCCTCGACCCCTTCATCGAACAAGATGCCTCGTTCGACCTGGCCGATTTCTACCCTGGCGCAGTTGGACTTTACACCAGCGGAGGCCGCTTGTGGGCCGTTCCGGCCGGCGTGAACATGATGGTGATGTATTACAACCGGGACCTGTTCGATGCGTATGGCGTTCCATATCCCAGGCCTGAATGGACGTGGGACGATTTTCTGAACAGCGCGCTTGCGATACGCGACCCTGAAGCCGGCGTCTTCGGTTATGCACCGATCGTGGATTTCCTGGATCCGCTGCCCTTCATCTACCAGCACGGCGGGCGGATTTTGGACGATATGTTGAACCCCACTTGCGCGACGTACGATGACCCGTTGACGATCGAGGCGCTGCAATGGTACGCCGATCTGATCCACATACACAACGTCGCCCCTACGCGGAGCCAGATACTCGACCAGGAGTTCGGCCTGAGCGTGCCGAGCGGCGTTTATCTGGGCAAGGTCGGCATGTGGGCCTCCTGGCTGACTGAGCGAGGAGGAGGAGGAGGGGCAGAGGCGACGTGGCCCGCCGAGTGGAAAATGGATTGGGGCATGGCGCCCTTGCCACGCGGCGCACAGTCAGCCGCCGTGACTTACCTCCTTGGATACGCGATCTCCGCTCAGGCTGCATACCCCGAGGCGTGCTGGCAGTGGATTGCCTTCCTCAGCGAGCAAGCCCAGACACCGTATACCCTGACGCCAGCGCGCAAGTCGGTCGCCGAATCCACTGCATACAAGCAGCTTGTAGGGAGCGATGCTGCCAGTGTCGCACAAGCGTCTATGGACAACGCGCTGATGCTCTCTCCTGCGCTGTTCGAATTCGGGAGTCCCGGGATATTGGGAAGCGCGCTGGACGCAATCGTCAGTGGGCGTTCCACCGCCGAAGAAGCGCTCACCCGCGCCCAGCAAGAAGCTGAGGACTAGCCCCACAGCGACATCAAACTTTGACCATCCAGGCCCATAGGTGTGTTGCATTCCAGCAATCTTTGCTCGTGCCTTGTAGAGAAACTGAAGCCGCCACTTGCATGCTTGTCCAGGTTGTGGTAAAATTGGTGACAGTGCCGACCTACTCATAAATCTGCCCTGCCCCGATCGTGCACGTGCTGAAGAGGGCATAGTAGCCAACATAGAGCCGATCCCCTGCTGGCAAGTAGCCACGGCGGGCAATCGGCTTTTCTGTTTGACGCGTATTGAACCCAGAGGTGATACTTGAAAGGAGACCAAGGAATGAAGCGCTACATATCTCTAATAAGCTTACTCATGTTGGTCCTCGTCATCGCGGCTTCATGTCCCCAGCGCAGCCAGGTGCTGGCTCAGACGGCCGAGCCTTATGTACCCAGCGGCATCCTCGTCTCTGAACTGGGGGACGAGGTGCCTCCTGGCCGGCTGAATGTGCGGTTCCCGCGCCGGGACCCTGTGCGGGTTGGCGAGGAAATCGCCCGCTTGTTACAGCAGCCAGGTCCAACCTTGGATGGGTTGACGTCGGTCCAGGCCGTTCCCCAGATCACTGCAGAAATCCAGACTTTGGCCCAGGGATTGGAAAATGATCCCCTGGCGATCTACGACTACGTTCATAACCACGTGGATTACATCCCTTCATGGGGCCTGCTCAAGAACCCCCGCGAAACCCTGTTGGCTGGCGCTGGCAACGCCTTCGACCAGGCCTCCTTGTTGGCCGCACTGTTGAATGCGGCCGGTTTCCAGACGCAATACGTGTGGGGAAACGTCCAGGTGACCAAGACTGTGGCAATGAACTGGGTGGGCGCCACTGACCCAGTTGCGGTGGGCAACGTCTTTGCCAGTGGAGGCATACCGACGACAGATGAGGGAGACACCTTGCTCCTGACCCACATCTGGATTCAAATCTCTGCCGACGGAACCTGGTACAGCCTGGATCCCAGCCTCAAGACTTACAGTGAGCAGGCAGGGCAGAACCTGCGCCCCTTGATGAGTTACAGCCCGTCTTCTTTTGTCAGTCGTGCTGAAGATGGTGCGACGATTACCTCTGACTACGTGCGCGACCTCAACCAGGTGAATATTCGGACCGACCTTGCCGCTTATGCCTCAAACCTGCTCAACTACCTGCGAAGCAATGAGACCTTCATGTACCCGGAGGAACTGATCGGCAGTCGCCAGATCGCGCCGATCAGTTCGACCACCTACCCTTCATCTTTGCCCTATGCAGTGGCTCAGAGCCTGGGACAGGCAAACGACATCCCCGACAACTTTGCCTACGTGTTGACGATCCAGTTGCCAGGCATCAATTACACGGTCAATGTAGACGATATTGCAGGCGAGCGGATCACGATTTTCTACGAGTGTGCCACCCCCGCCGACTGCCAACAGTTGGCTGACGGTGGCGGCGTCTATAACGTCTATCCGGCCTATCAGGTGAACGTGGCCCCCAGGCTGCGCGTTGGCGGAGAGATCGTAGCGACTGGCAGCGCTGTGCCATTGGGTAGCTGGGGACATCAGCTTGACGTCACCATTGCCACGCCCATTCCTGGCTGGTCTCCCTCATTTTCGCAGTACCTCGTCGCCGGCGAGTGGTACGCCCTGCCAATGCGCCTGCAAACTGTTTCCAACCGGGCCCTCGCCCGTCATATAGATTTGCTCAACGAGGCAATGGCGCAGGGACTGGGCCCTGACGACGAACGAGTGTTGGGCCAGGTGCTTAACTTGCTGGGCCTGTCTTACTTCAACGAGGTAGCCCTGGGCGACCGGATTGACAGTCGCCTGGCCAAGGTCGTCTTCTTGTCCCACATCTCCATGCTGATGGCCTCGCGTAATCTCGTCGTCTGGGTAGATAGTCAGCAAAATCCGGTGATGCTGGACCCGGCTTCTCACACGGTAGACGTACGGCTGAATGCTGCCAGCGCCATCTCAGCCGAGAACCCGGCCAACGCCGATCGAGAGCGGGCCTGGTTTTTCAGCGCTGGCATCCGTGGCTCGGCAGCCGAGCACGCCATCTTGGAACAACTGCGCTCCGTTTCCGCGATCTCCACGGTCCAGATTCTTAAGCGGGCAATTGCCGATGGACAACGAATCTACTATATTACCCCCAGTAATAAGGATCAGGTGTGGCAAAAGTCACATACAAAAATATTATGACAAGTTAGTTGGCTGATGTTCGTCTTTCGCTGATCCGTCAATCTCTTGCAACCGGGATGCTGCTTCGACGGCAGCGGCCCACTCAAGTTCTAGTTCTCGTAGCGCCAAGTCGCGCTTGTGTCGAAAGCGATGTTGGTCTCGCACTTCAGTCAAGATCGTCTGCAGTTGTTGCCGTTCCCGTTTGTAGGCAACACGGTCGGCTTGCCGGAGCCGGGCCAGTAGTTCAGCTTTGGGCTCGGAAAGGTCAACGAAGGCCGCATAGGCCCCATAGCGGAGGACGAAACTGTTCACGCTTCTACATCCCGTCACTCGGCGTTGGTTGGTCTTTAGCCGACCGAAGAACGTTTCCAAATCATTGTTGGTCGATGGCAGGCCGGGTACATCGTAGCACTGAAACAGACCCCACCAACGGTTGCGAAAGGTTTGGGTGACATGGTGTGCGATGACCTGGTCCGTCTCATCCAACTCGGTCTGCCGATTCAAGGTGCATAGATACTTGTCTACTCGTGCACTGACCTCAGCGCCTGTAGGTGGCTGGGGCGGTGTTCCGGCGGTCGGATCGAGCAGTCGCTGCAGGTCGATCAGCCAGTTTAGTTGACGCTCCAAGCGTGCAGCTTGGGCAGCGAAAAGCTCACGGACGGCCACGATCTTGAGCAGTCGGTTGAGCAGCCGATGCCCCCTTTTTCCCGGGCACGGCGCAAAGAAGCCTCGATAGCCGCCAAGTCTTGAAACATGCGGAGGCCACCCAAGTCGAAAGGCAAGGTGCCTCCTTCCAACAAGGTGAAACGGATGTAACGCGCATACTTCCACAACACAAGCCGATAGGGATCGCTATCCGCTAACTGGCCGATAGCACGCCGGACTGTAGCCCAACGGCCCCGGAGTTTCTTCTTCAAATCCGTCTTCATGGCCCTATCAGCCAGAAACGTCGGCCTGCCGGCCTCGCGCATGCAATGATACTGGCAGTTCTGGTGGGGCACTCCGGGTAACACTTGCTCGACCGCTATCTGGATGGACTCTTGTGCATCACTGACCACGCCACGGATAGGGATCCCCAAGCGCTTGTGGGGTTCAATCAGTTTGGCTTCGATGGTTTCGTGATCACCTACTTTCAATATCTCAGCACCCAAGGTGACATCCAATTGTGCTTCACGAACCACATACAGAGCATGATTACCTTTCTCGGGCTGCATTGCATCTATGGATAGGATCAGCCCACCCAGTTCCTTCCATTGTGCCAGCAGACTGGTCACTTTGGCTGGTTGGGCAGCTCGCAGCAAGGCCAGGAAGTTGATCAGGAGGTTCAAGACTTGGCGTTCGGAGATCGGGATATGTTCCTTCAGCCAGGTGTGAATTTCCAAGACTGTGCGGCGCATCCAGAACCGCTGATAGCCAACTTCGACCACTACGTCGACGCCAAAGCTGCACTCCGGCAGGCTCAAAGTCTCGGCCTCGGCAGAGCGATAGACTGCTTGCGGGTGTGGACAAGCAGGGTTGGAACAACGATAGCCTTGGCTGAAAACATTGACCCGATCGTCTAGCGTTACCAGATATTTGCTCCAAAGCGTATGCCACCGTTTCAGCTTCCAGTGGCAGTGTGGACACCATCGCACTGGAGGCCGATAGTACCGCTTCGGTAGAGCGGTGTTGTCTTTGGCTGTCCGCATTGACCTGACTCCTGAGAGGATTCCATGCATTATAGCACCTCTCTCAGTCAGTCATCAAATGGTTCTCGACAAAGCGGGTAAGGATACCAAAAGTTGACATAACGTTTTTGTATGTGACTTTTGCCACACCTG
>Ga0172366_10003140_pt1 | contig 12995 bp, 11 predicted proteins | sample LakKivSesite69cm_FD_114533 | JGI IMG/M metagenome (GOLD analysis project Ga0172366, IMG submission 114533) | Sediment microbial communities from Lake Kivu, Rwanda - Sediment site 69cm | ecosystem: Environmental > Aquatic > Freshwater > Lake > Sediment | place: Rwanda: Western Province, Lake... | reverse complement strand
CCCTTTACAAGGATTATCTCTTTGCATTGCCCTGCCAGAAAATCCAATAACCTTAATGTTTCTCTCCACTCCTGCTCTGATATCTTGCCGAACTCGTGCTTTACATCGCCGTTTATTATTATCTTCTCAAGATTTATTTTCCTCCTCTTTAATTCAGAAAATATCCTGCCTAACCTTTTAATCACATCCCCGAACTGAAACTTTGGAACCAAGATGCCCTGCTTGTTAAGTGCTTCCTCATAGCCAATATGGAAGTCTGATAGTACAAGAAGCTTCTCATTCTTAAGCAGAAGCCCTAAATCAATTATTTCAATTCCTTGTATCATCTTAATCCATCCTATATTCCAATCCAATCTTTGCAAGAGTCATCTGGTGCATTCTTCTTAAGAATTCCATCTTGTCTTCCATTCTCATGACATCTAAATGACCCTGCATAACGAGATTAAGTGCAAATGGTGATGGAATATCTGTTGTTATCTGCTTTATCTTGATTTTTTTATCCTCTATCTGCTTTAAAACAAGCTTTGCATTTTCAATATCCATCAAATCCTGCAGCACCTCACGCCTTGCCTCTTTTAAAACGGAAAAATTAGGGGATATCCTTTTTACAGCATTCATTAAAATCATAGATGAGACCTGCTGCCTTCCAACCCTCATTTTTCTGCCATTATAACTTCTTAATATCATTAAAGCACGAGCTGCACAGTGCCTGAACCTTCTTTTCAAAACCTCTGTCTTGTCAATTGCCATATTAAGAACCAGCTCAAGTTTTTCTTGCTTTAAAAGCTTTAATGCCTTTATTCCATTTATGCCCTTTTCAGAGCTTATGTAAAACCCATTATCGCTTATGCCTATCTCAACATCCCTGTGCTGAACACGTGAAATTGCAAAGGCAACAGCCCTTGATAAAACATCATTTACCCTGCGCCCATAAAGGCTGTGGAAGATACAATACTTGAGGTTATCATCGCTGTATGATTCAACTAATAATTTTTTTATGGATGGAATCTCTGCATAGAAATACTGCTCCTGAAAATAATTGTATATTGCATTGGCAGCATTCACATCAACATAAAGATAATCATTAATAAACTTGATAATCTCTTTTTTGCTCTGCTTTTTTAAGAATTTTTCCTCCATATATCTCCTGAATTTAGTTATCTCTAATGCAAGGTCAAAGCTTAATGGCAACATCTCAGAAAACCATGATGGAATTGTCGGCGGCCTGTTGACAGAAGAGCTTACATAAGCAACCATTCCCTTTGAATACAAAAACTCATACATGTTTCCGCCAAGAACAAAAACATCTCCTCTTCTCATTTTCTCCAAAAAAGCCTCATCTATCTTTCCGATTGTCTGCTCACCAAGCTTTACAGTGATAAATGTCTCATCTGGTATTGTGCCGATGTTTGTCATGTATGTGACCCTGGCAAGCCTTCCGCGCCTTCCAATCATGCCTGTTTCCTTGTCATGCCAAATTTTTGCATATATGTGCCTGTCTTCAAGAGAGACATATCTTCCTGCAAGATACTCTATAACTTCATTGAAATCAACTCTCTTTAAATCATTAAAGCAATAACTTTTTTTTATCAATGAAAATAACTCATTAATATTTATTTTCTGGGCTATTGCAATTCCATAAACATGCTGTGCAAGGACATCAAGGCAGTTTTTTGGAATATGAATCTTATCAATCTTTTCCTCTATAGCTGATTTTAACAAAACAGAACATTCAACCAAGTCATCCCTATCAAGAACTATTATCCTGCCTTTGGATATATCATGCAGCTTATGACCAGAACGACCGCATCTCTGCAAAGCCCGGGCAACTGACTTTGGGGAGCCGAGGAGTATAACCAGGTCAACATAGCCAATATCTATGCCAAGCTCCAAAGAAGTGCTTGAAACAACGACTTTAAGCTTTCCTTGTCTTAACCTGTTTTCAATATCCCTCCTATGGGTTTTAGACAAAGAGCCATGGTGAGCGCCAATATTCTCAGTATAATTCTTTGGGAAACTCTCTTTAAGGTGGTCAACAACCCTCTCAGTTGCAGACCTTGTGTTAGTGAAAATCAATGTTGTTTTGTGATCTTGTATTAATTTGTCAATAAGGCTGTACATTGCGTTCTGCATATTCTCGTGTGTTATGTTTATCAAATCAGGAACAGGACTTAAAACCTTTAAATCCATTTTTTTTATGAATTGGACATTAACAATCTTGCAGTCTCTTGGCTTTTCATTTTCAAAGCCAACAAGGAATTTTGCAATCTCATCCAATGGGCTTATTGTTGCGCTCAAGCCAACCCTGCATATATACTCAGACAATCTTTGCAGTCTTTCCAGGCTCAATGACAGGTGAACTCCACGCTTATTCTCAGCAAGTGCATGAATCTCGTCTATAATACACCAGTCAACTTCTCTTAATAATTCTCTAAACCTTACAGCTGATAAAACAATTGCCAATGATTCAGGGGTTGTAATGAGAATATGGGGCGGCTTTCTCAGCATCTTTGATTTTTCTGAAGCTGTTGTATCCCCTGTCCTTACCGCAATCCTTATCCCGAGTTTTTTTCCTGCAATTTCTTCAATTTCCTTTAATGGCTCCCTTAAATTAACCTCAATATCATAATTTAATGCCTTTAAAGGCGATACATAAACGCAGTAAACCTTATCTTGCAAAATTCCCTTTTCAGCAGAATCAACCAGCTCATTCAAAATTGACAAAAAAGCAGTCAGTGTTTTTGTTGCTCCTGTAGGAGCTGATATAAGCACATTTGAGCGGGAATGCACCTCCATTATTCCGTAAAGCTGCGGCAGGGAAAACTCCCTAAACCTTGAAAAAAACCACTTCTTTACAAGAGGATTCATTACATTAACTATTTCTTCTTCAGTATTCAGTTTTTCCTTAACTTCAATCATAACAATGGACATAGTTTATATGCTTATAAAACTTATCAAAAATCAACTTAAATTAAAGATTTATTAAAAAATTTAAAATGAGGAATAAATAGAACTACTTTCTTGCCTTTTCTAGTTTGCCATGCAGTAAGGCGTTTAATGACTGGTCATTTACTTTTGTGACACACCATCTGACTCCACCAATATCTCCTTTGGCCCTGCCCATCTTTCCGCCTATGCACTCTATCATGACCTCATCGTGCTCATCAACAAGCTTTGTTGCTCCGTCACCTGGCAGAAATGCAGTAACCTGCTTGCCGTTTTTTATTAATTGGACCCTTACACATTTTCTCATTGCAGAGTTTGGCTGCTTTGCCTCTAACTGAACTTTCTCTAAGACAATTCCCTTGGCCTGGGAAGAGCCGCCCAGCGGATCAGACTTTTTCTTGAGGTTAAGAGTCCTGCGGGTATATTTCTTACTGTTCCACCTAAAGGTGTGCCTTCTCTTCTTGAGTTTTTTCCCGGCATTTATTCCAGATGATTTGTTTCCCATTCTAAATAACCTTTATTTCATTTATATCAAAATATCTTTTAACAATCTCTTCATAATTCCTTAGGTTCTGTCCGCTTCTTCCTATTAAGAGGCCCTTTGTTTTTGTGTCTGGCCCGACAATTGTGATAACCTTGTCATCAATTTTTATCTCTTTTGCACTTAAAGGACTGATAAGATTCGCAACAAATGTTTCAAGATTAGGATTAAATTCTACTATTTTAATCTTTCTATTTATCTTCTGCCTGATATTTTTTACATTAATGCCTTTTTTGCCAATTGCCTTTGCAATCTGGTTCTCTTCAACCAAAAAAACGAGCATTTCATTTTTATCAAAAAAGCAGTCTTTCAGTTTTGCCTTTGTAATGCTTTCAAAAAAAGACATGAACTTCATAAGATTTAAGTCATACTTTATCTTTATCATTATTCCTTTAACACGCCCAGCATAGATATAGAATATTGCTTTTTGCAGATTACGCCAAGATCACCACTTGGCTGCTTTAGTGTGATAACAGGTATATTCAAAAGCCCGGAGTAATATTCCATTTCCTTTTTTGAACTCTCACTACAGTTTGAGGCAATATAAATCTTTTCAAGTTTGTTAAGCCTTAAGTTCTTTATTACAAGCTTTGTTCCAATAACAATCTTCCTTGTTTTTAGCTCTTTTTTTATACTGGTTACTGATGATTGTTTTTCAACCATTTTAGCTCCTCTTAACCTTTGTTACAAGCCCTGGAAGCCCTGTTCCAACAGGAACTGGCTGGTTAAGCATAACATTTTCAACAACCGAGTTAAGGTTGTCAACCTCGCCAATAAGGCCTGCATTAAATATATGCTTTATTGGTGTCTCAAAAGATGCCCTTGCAAGAACACTTGCCTTTTCCTTTACAACCCCATATCTTGTTACTCCTTTTATAAAGCCAGAGGCGCACATTGTGTCTGCAACAAGCATCAGATGCCTTATATCAACATTTAAACCCTGGTTTTGTATAACCTTATAAACCTCATTGATTATTGCCTGCCTGGCTGCCTCTATTCCAAGAACATTTGCTATCTCAAATATATTATTTGATGTAGTCCTTGTTTTATCAACAAAATCAAGCTCTAACACCTTCTTGAGATTTGTTCCGGATGTTATTATTAAAAATTCATTGCCTTTCTTAATCGGCAAAACATGGGTTATGCCCTTTATTCCCTGTATATAAATTTCCTTGATTTTCTCCTTTACCTTGAAGAGCTGGTTAAACTCCTTTTCCTTTTCATTAAGTTTTAATGTGATGGTATTCCCCTTCTTTGAAAGGGAAAGCTCCTTGAAATTAGACTTTATGCTTTTTTGGATTAAGGTGTAATTAATACCAATGCTTTCTATCTTTTTCTCATCAACTGTTAATTCAATTTTTGATTCAGCTACGCTTACTATGAATTCAGAAACAATCTCATTAAGTTTTGTCTCCTTTATTGATAGGGCAAGGTTCTTTATGTTTTTTCCCTGGCTATACGGCTTTTTTAGGTAAATCTCCATCATAGGAGTTTCTATTGCTTTTTTGCCGTCCAGTATCTCAATAATTCTCGGAAGACCCATTGTGACATTCATTTCTGCAACACCTGCAAAATGAAAGGTGTTTAAGGTCATCTGTGTTCCCGGCTCGCCAATAGACTCTGCAGCAACAAGTCCAACAGACTCCCCTGGTTGGATTAGCATCTTATTGTACTGTATTGCTGTTTCCTCAAGGATTTTCTTCAGTTTTGCCTCGCTTGTATTTTTAGGTAATTTTTCTTTGATGCCGTTAATTACCCTCAAAGGAATTTTTTCCTCATATTTTTTAAATAGTTTATTCATCAAATTTCACCAGTTATTTTGCAGATTTTATTATATTCTCTACATCAACCATCCCGCCATCTGATTTTGAAACATCTATCCTGTCTTCCCCATAACCAAACTGCACAATCTTTTTGTTTGAATCCCTTACAGTATTATCATATTCAACCTTTAAATCCTGCAGGGCATTTGCCAATCTTCTGTACAGATAACCTGATTTAGGGGTTCTCAGGGCAGTATCCATAAGGCTGTCTCTTCCAGTCATGGATGCAAAAAAGAACTCTTTTGGATTTAACCCTTTTTTGAATCCATTTGATATAAAACCATGCGCTACAGGCCCAAGGTCCCCTTTCTTAAAGCATGACAATGTTCTTTCATTATAGCCCTTTTCTATTCTTTTGCCCCTCATAGCCTGCTGGCCAACACAGGCAGCCATCTGCGCCAGATTAAGCAGAGTTCCTCTTGCTCCAGAATCTGCCATTATCATCATATGTGTTTCCTTATTTGAATAATCAGAAACAATATCCCCTGTCTCATTTCTTGCCCTATTTAATAGTTCCAATATCTTTAGTTCAAGTGTTTCCTTTAATGTCCTGCCAGGAAATGCCTGCAATTCATTATTGTGGTATAAATCAATCAGTTTTTTTGCATCTTCCCCTGCCTTAATCAGAACTTCATTGATTTTGTCTGTTGCTTCACTCGGAAGGTCAGTGTCAGATATGCCTATTGTAAACCCCTTCTTAAGCAAGACTGCTGTGCCCAACCTAAAGATTTCTCCTATTATTTCTATTGCCTTTGCTTCTCCATATTTCTTGTATATGTTCCTGAGCATCAGGCCCTTGCCTCCGCCAATGTTTGCACTGTCTATAACTCCGCTTACCAACTTTCCATTCTCAATTATTACTTCTTCTCCTGATTTTGATTTTCCTATAAAATTGAAATCATTGGGCATAATCACACTAAATATCTCCTTTCCGCTTACAAACTCTTTTTTGCTCAAACCAGAAAAGTCTGTTATTCCTGCAAACAACAGAAGATCAACTGCTTCTTTTCTTGAATATTTTTCTTCTTTTGTAAGCAAATAATTGCCCGAGACTGCATCCTGGATTGCCCCGATAATGCTCAGCCCATATCTTGGCGATATAAGCTGTGTCTGCACCATCATAAGGATTTCAGCCTCTGCTCTTGCCTCTTCTGTCTGCGGGATATGCAAATTCATCTCATCCCCATCATAGTCTGCGTTGTAGGGGTGGGCAACTGTGGGATTAATTCTTAAGGTTCTTCCAGGAAGCACCCTAACTTTATGGCACATCATAGACATCCTGTGTAATGATGGCTGCCTGTTGAGTATTGCTATATCCCCATCCATCAAATGCCTTTCAACCACATACCCAATCTGGATTTCTTCTAATAATTGTTCTCTTGTTTCATCAGTTATCTTCTTTTTCTTGCCATCTGGTCTTGCTATATAGTTAGCTCCAGGATAGTTGCTTTGACCTCTTTCAACAAACCCCTTTAGATATTCTATATTCCACTCATTAACACTCTCAGGGACTGTGAGTTTCATGGCCATAATCTTTGGAACCCCAACCTCATTTAAGCCAAGCATTGGGTCTGGGCTTATGACGGTTCTTGCTGAGAAATTAGTTCTCTTGCCAGCAAGGTTATGCCTTATTCTGCCTTCTTTGCTTTTTATTCTTTCTGTTATTGTCTTTAGAGGCTCTCCAGATCTGTGTCTTGCGGGCGGCAGCTGTGCAATATTATTATCAAAGAATGTTGTGATGTGATATTGTAATAAATCCCATAAATCCTCTATAATAATCTCCGGGGCCCCTGCATTTATATTTTCAAACAACCTTTGGTTTATCCTGACAATATCCCCCAGCTTATGAGTTAAGTCATCTTCGCTTCTCTCCCCGCTTTCAAGCGTGATAGACGGCCTCATTGTTACAGGAGGTATAGGCAGTATTGTCAGGATCATCCATTCTGGCCTTACTGATTTTGGGTCCAAGCCAAAGACCTCAGAATCCTCATCAGGTATTCTCTCCAGCCTTGTCCTGATTTCTATCGGAGAGATTCTTTTTTCATTCTCAAGAAAGGTTGTTGGCTTTTCCAATGTTATTTTTTGCTGTCTGCTCTTGCAGTAAGGGCATTTATTTACTGTTTTAAGGCTTTTGATTATATCCTTGATCTTTATCCTTCTCTCCTCCAGCCCTGATTCAATCTCGCTTTTTTCCAATTCATCCATATGCATTGCAATCCTGTTTTTGGGGATAAGTATCCTTCCGCACTCCCTGCAAGTGCATCTTAAGAGATCAAATATTACATTAACAAATTTGATATGTATAACAGGCCTTGCCAATGAAATATAACCAAAGTGACCAACACATTCCTTAAGCTTTGAGCCGCAAGTTTTGCACTTGAGCCCTGGATCTATTACGCCAAGCCTTGCATCCATTAACCCGCCATCAACTGGATAGCCCTCTTTGTCATAAAGCTCAGGGGTTACTATCTTGGCAGAAGCCATTTTCTTGATTGTGTTTGGACTTAAAACACTAAAGCCAATAGTTTTAACCTTTTTAAAAACCGGAATTTCATTGTCTTCCATTTTCAATATTTGTTCTTTAAAACCAACCTTGGATGTATTGTTAATGATTTTAGCTCATCAAGCAGCAGCTTGAAGGCATAGCTTATCTCAATAAAATTTATTTCAACATTATCGCCGCATATAGGGCAGTATAATTTATTCTTGAATCTATCATATATTGCTATCATTCCGCATTCTTCACATACAGGGACCACTGTTTTGTCTGCATCAAACCTTTCCTTCAACAATAAAGATGCTCCATGTGCAACAAATGTATCTTTTTCCATCTCACCCAAACGCAGACCTCCTTCCTTTGCCCTGCCTTCTGTTGGCTGTCTTGTCAAAAGCTGTATTGGGCCTCTTGCCCTTGAATGTATCTTGTTAGCAACCATGTGCTTTAGCTTCATATAGTAAATATTTCCAATGTAAATCTTTGCCTCCAACTGCTCCCCTGTTATTCCATTATACATTGTTTCAACACCATTTTCCCTAAAACCAAGTGACAGAAGCTCTTTTCTTAATTTTTCTTCTGGTTCAACATCAAATAGTGTTCCATCTATATATCTTGAGGATAAGGCACCCACCTTGCCTGCAATTAGTTCAATAAGATGTGAGATAGTCATTCTTGACGGTATTCCGTGGGGGGAGAATATAAGGTCAGGTGTAATTCCAGATGCTGTGAAAGGCATGTCTGACTGGTCAACTATCAACCCCACAACACCTTTCTGTCCATGCCTTGATGTAAATTTATCGCCAAGTTCTGGAATTCTTTGGTCCCTGATCTTTACCTGAACAAGCCTATTGCCCTCACTGCTTTCTGTTATCAAAATAAAATCAATAATTCCCTCCTCTCCGTGTTTTAGTGCTACAGAACTCTCACGCCTGCTGCTTGGTGCAAAGTTATACTGGTCCATAGAACTTAAGAATCTTGGCGGGCTTGTCTTGCCAATAATAACATCCCCTTCTGCAACCTTTGCTTCCTGGAAGACTATCCCGTCTTTTTCCAATAACCTATAGTCTTTCTCACTCTTGTATCCCTTTACATCCTTGTCAGGTATGGATATTTCGTCAGTAAGGCCTCCAGAATATCTTAACTCCTCAGCTATTGATGGCCTGTAATATGTTGATCTTCCTAAACCAAGATCAATTGATGCCCTGTTTAAAATCACTGCATCATCAACATTATATCCCTTGTAACTCATAATAGCCACTACAATATTTTGTCCTGAGGGATGCTTGTTGTAGTTAGAAACATCATGCATAACTGACTGTACAACTGGCACCTGCGGATAGTTCAAAATATTTACATCCATATCAATTCTTATTGGAAAGTTTATTGCATACATTCCAAGTGCCTGTTTCTGGTTTTTTGAGCCAATACTTATTCTTGCACCAGGGCTGAAATTTGCATATGGCACCAGTGATGTGCACAGACCAACCATTGCAAATGGGGCAAGCTCCAAATGGGTATGCTCTTTTGTTAGCTCCTCTTTTGAGAATGCAACAAAAGCATTTTCTTCCTCAGATGCATCAAGATACTCCACAACCCCTTGTTTCACAAGGTCGGAAAACAAAATCTCATTTTTTTGCAATTTTTTGATATGCTCGTCTCTTAAAAGCGGCTTTCCATCCTTGACAACAATTAATGGCCTTCTTAGTCTGCCTTTATCATCATTTATTTGTACATTGTTTGTTTTTTTATCATAATATACATTCAGATTTTCAGAAATGGCCCCCTTTCTTCTCTCTCCTATTACCTTCTCTGTAAATTTAGCAGGGTTTTCTACTTCTCCAACAAATTTTCCGTTTAGGTACACTTCGCTCATTTTATTTTAATACCTTGAGGCCAAGGCTTTTTAGTGATTTTATTGTTTCTTCCTCTTTGGCATCCTGTGATATACTTGAGATTAATGCAAGGTTTTTCTTTAGGCCAATATTTGTCCCTTCTGGAGTTTCAACAGGGCATAACCTTCCAAGGTGCGTGCTATGCAGCTCCCTTGCCTCAAAATTTTCCTGGGTTGCTGATAAGGGGCTCACAACTCTTTGTAGGTGGGATATCATCTCAAGGAAATTTATGCGTTGTATTCTCTGGCTTACGCCTTTTCTGCCTCCAACCCAATTGCCAGTTGCCATTGAGGAATAAATTCTTGATGTTAGCAGCTTCTCCCTTATAATTACTTTTATAGACGGGAACTTACCCCTTTTCACAATTCTCTGGAAATTGTATAAGAGGTCATTTATCAATATATTCAGGTTAACCCTCATCAGATCTGCCAATAAGTCGCCGCTCATCTTGATCTTTTTGTTCATATAATGATCCTTGTCATCAACTCTTATTTCCCCCCTGGAAACATGTATGAACTTCTTTATCATCTTGCATAAGTTATGGGCCTTCTGCAGTCTGTCTTTTTTATCAATACCTATATGCGGCATAAGGTATCTATCTATAATCTCCTTTGTCCTCTCAATCCTTATATCTTTTGATTGTGTTATGCCTGATTTTTTTGCAATATAATCAATTGCATCATCCTGTGTTTTTATATCAACACATTCATACAGATTTACAAGCATTTCATCATAATTGTTTTCTGAAACAGAGCCCATGATTTCTTCATCCTTCACAAGTCCAAGTGCCTTAATTACAATAGCAACAGGGATTCTCTTGATTCTTGTAAAGCTTAGGTAAATTATTCCGTCTTTCATTCTTTCCAGGGTGTGTGGTATCTTAAAAGAACCCCTCTCTGAAAAGAGCTTTCCAACATATTCGCTTGGCCCGGTGCTTGCCTTTTCAACCAAGACCCTGTTTGATGATAAATCTTCTATGTTGACAAGAACTTTCTCGCTTCCATTTATTATAAAATAGCCTCCAGGGTCATCAGGGTCTTCTCCAGCGTCTATCAATCCCTCTTTATCCAGCTTATTAAGATGGCAGTATTTTGACTTAAGCATGATTGGAAGATTACCAATCTCTGTTTTTATGGATTCTCTTTTTTGCCCATTAATGTATGCAGACACCTCAACAAACATTGGGGCAGCATAGGTTATTTTCCTCAACCTTGCCTCTGATGGGAATATATCCCTTTTTGAGCCATCTGCTTCAGTTATCTCTGGCTTGGTAATCCATATTTTGTCAAACCTTATTTTGTATGTATCAACGTTTTGGGGGATGATTGTTGGTTCTACTTCTTTATTTTCATCAAGAATCCTTTGAAGTTCAGAATCCACAAAACTATTAAAGGACTCAATATCAGACATAATAATACTGTGTTCCTGAAAGTATTTTTGTATTAATAGCTTAGATGTTTTATCCATTTATAACATCCCTATAATATATAGATTTTCCTGCTGTTGGGCTATCCCTTGTTATTTTTATAACATCGCCTGGCTTCACATTCAAGCCTGCAATTGCAGGGTCTGTCAATGCTATCTTTGGCAGCTCATTCAATGAGAGATTATATTTTTCAAGCAATTCCTGAATCTCTTTTTTAGTTAGTTTAGAATGTTCGGGGACAAGCACATGGTTTTTTATGTTAATGTTTTTCATTTAGTTTATCCTCGCTTAAGTTATGGGCCGGACGAGATTCGGACTCGCGACCACCTGATTACTTTCTGTTTGGTTAAAAGTCAGATGCTCTACCAGGCTGAGCTACCGGCCCAAAGATGCAAAAACCAGAACAAAATTCTGGTTTAAGCAACGCCCTGGCCGGGATTTTCAGTATTAAATGCCTTTGAACCCGAGTCGAAGCCTCGACAGGGCTTCATGATAAGCCGAACTACACCACCAGGGCATCAGTTTATCTAATAATGGTTATAAATCCTTCTTATATCTTAGAAAGCCTTATTAGGCCTATAAAAGACCAAAGAAAGATTATCCCACCATGGGGTTGTGTCTTTTTTCTTATTTATAAAGCTTTCGTAAAAATAACTATTTTTATATATTGGCTTTTGATGTTTTGTTTATTTTTTGGCTTTGCTACTTAAAAAGAAAAAACAATATGTTTATATTTTTTTGGCTTTTACCTTTTGTTTTCAGCTTAAGGGTAAATGAAAGTGACAATAACAGAGAGACCTTACACAGAAAAAGAAAGGGAATATGTGAAATGCATTGATATAATCTGCCCCGGATGCAATAAACAAATCAGCTTTAAGCTTTCAATGCTTGATTACTGCTCGGCACTTTACTGCATTTTCTGCGGAAAAAAATTCAAAAGAGAGGATATAATCAGGAAAGCAAACCTTGATTGAGTTAAATATCTAATAGAAAATTTTTTATACCTTATATAAAATAGTGGTTTTTGGTGATTAAATGAATATAAATGGAAAGCATCATCGCACTATATGGGTTAAAGAAGGGGATGAAAAAACAATCCAGATTATTGACCAGAGAAAGCTGCCCCATGAGTTTGTTATTGAAGATTTGAAATCAGTTGATGATTTTGCAAGGGCAATAAAAGAGATGCATGTAAGAGGAGCTGGATTAATCGGAGCAGCAGCAGGATATGGCATGTATATTGCTGCAATGGAAGCTCCGAAAGATGATTCTTTTGATAATTTTTTGTTTGAGTCAGGAGAGAAGCTTAAGGCCACAAGGCCCACTGCTGTAAATCTTGAACTTGCTGTAAAAAAGCAGTTAGAAGCAATTAAAAAAAGTGATTCATTTGATAATAAAATTTCCATTGCGTTTGAGACTGCAAAAAAATTGCTGATGAGGATGCAGAATACTGCAGGATGATTGGGGAAAATGGAATCAGAATAATTGAGGAAATCAGCAAAAGAAAAAACAAAGAAACAGTAAACATATTAACCCACTGCAATGCAGGATGGCTGGCATTTGTTGACTTCGGCTCTGCAACAGCGCCGATATATGCTGCTTTTGACAAGGGAATAAAGGTTCATGTTTATGTTGACGAGACAAGACCAAGAAACCAGGGCGCAAGACTCACTGCATGGGAACTTGAACAACACGGAGTTCCACACACTGTAATTGCTGATAACACAGGAGGCCACTTAATGCAGCACGGAATGATTGATATGGTTATTGTAGGCTCGGACAGGACAACATACACAGGGGATGTTGCCAATAAAATTGGAACTTATCTAAAGGCATTGGCAGCAAAAGACAACAAAATTCCTTTTTATGT
>Ga0172366_10003137_pt1 | contig 13004 bp, 13 predicted proteins | sample LakKivSesite69cm_FD_114533 | JGI IMG/M metagenome (GOLD analysis project Ga0172366, IMG submission 114533) | Sediment microbial communities from Lake Kivu, Rwanda - Sediment site 69cm | ecosystem: Environmental > Aquatic > Freshwater > Lake > Sediment | place: Rwanda: Western Province, Lake... | reverse complement strand
TTGAAAAGACCAACCTTACCACCGACAATGTAAGGAATTCTCCTCGCCTTGAGTATGTTAATCAAAGGTCCCGCGGATGTGCTAACACTTCGGGTTAAGACTCCAATGTCTGAGAATGGCATACCCTTCTTTTTCACTAATTCTTCTATCTGATCCGCAATCCATTCTGCTTCATCATCCGGAGTATCATGACTTGATATTCCAATGAAACCCTCCTCCTCTCTCAAGGGACTCATCTGCTCATAACGCGAAGCTTCGAAGGTATCAGCAAACTCATTAGCATTCGCCACAATCCTCCTAGCGCTCCTTCGGTTTTCAGGAATAATTACTGTCCTGGTTTCTGGAAACGTATCTGAGAATAGGTCGAAGAACTTCTCATCTGATCCCCTCCACTGGTAAATGCTCTGGCGGGGGTCTCCAACAACAAATATGCTTCCACTTCTGCCAACTAACCGTATCAATTCCGATTGAGCTCGGTTTATGTCTTGATACTCGTCCACAACCAGATGCTGAACCTGACTAAGTACGTCAGGTGTATCCGTTAGTTTTAGGACAGCTTGGTTGATCATCTTTCCAAAAGTCAGTTGCTTGTGTTCTTCAAGAAGGTTTTCATATCTTTTCAACCTGCCATAAAAATCCCGTGCTCTGTCTCTCAATTTCGTCTCATCGAGCATCTCGTCCCAGACCATGTTTACAGTTCGAAGAAAAGCACGACAATTCTCTGCGTAGTTTCCTCCATACTTGCCAATTCCTAGTTCCCAACCATATCTCATCAAAAAAGCCATTTCCTGGTTATCATCCAAAACAGCGTAATTCCCGAACCCAAAATAATCTTCAAGAACCCTCATGGCGAACGCATGAATCGTCCCCACATACATCTCACCTAGATTCGCAGTAGCATCAGGCCCAAAAATCTCCTCAACCCGCCGATAGATGCGGCTCTTCATACTCTGAGCAGCTTTCTCAGTAAACGTAAAAGCCACAATCGATGACGGTGGGACCTTCTCCACCAAGAGCAGATAAGCAATTCTTCTCGTGAGCGTTTCAGTCTTACCCGCACCCGCCCCAGCAATAATTCTATTATACCTCGCCTTCGATAAGACAGCCTTTTTCTGGTCCTCTGATAGTTCAATCGGTTTCTTAAGGATTTCTTCAACCAAGCTAGATGATTCTACCATGCGAGTTTATATTTTGATTTATCTCTATAACTATTTTATGGTCTAGTCACAGCCTTTTGAAGGCTCTCAAATCGAGACATTACATAAGGTAGATTGCCGTTCCTAGAAGGCATAAAAACTTGGAGCGAGGACCAGTGGGGGGAACACCAGATCCGAAAAAGAAGACACCGAAACAAACAGGAACAAACATTATCGAGGAGCGTGAGAAATGAATATCTATCACCGAACAGATTGAAAGTAATGAGACAGAATGACTATTCAGTCCAACATCTTTCCAGCGATGAAAAACCTTCGAGAGCAAAACTTTGTTGTTGATAGGTACCGAGTCGATCGGATTCCGATGGACGATTTCCACTTCCAGAACCTCAATGATATAATAGAGGAAATGAGCCGCCAACTGAGAACCCTAGTTGTTCCATACTCCCCTGGGGAAACAGATTATGCATTGGCTCTGGAACCTAACAACGTAAGGGATTTCTCTAGACTAACATTCCCTGTTACTCTCATAGAACAAGATGAGCCACTTATAAAGTACCCTCAGCAGGCTAGGGAATTCCACTATGAAGCCACCAGAAGGCTCTTAGAAAAACACGGGATGTGGAGGTACGCCTACAACAAGTATTACGAGTATTACCCAGAGAAAACCATAGGCGAATATGAGATCTATCGTGGTTTCTGCTTCCGCTATGATCTGATAAGTGATAGAATACTTGTAACCATTAATCCTCTCACAAGAGTAATCACGCAGAGCACCATCTGGGAACTGATATCCAAACTCGGGAGGGAAGAGGCAAAGAGAAAACTTACCTTGAGACACGTTCTAGCCGCCCAAGAGAGAGGAAAAGCGATCTATCAAATTGTGAAGATAGACCTTGAAACAAGTGTCAATGATGAATGCTTCAAAGTAGACAATAAGGCCTACAGCGTAAAGAGCTATTTTAGGAGAGACGGAGGGAGACCAGAATTAGCAGACTTGATCTCAAGCGACGAATGCGTAGTTATAGTCAGAAGAGCAAGAGGCGCCAAGGAGCTCAACATGGCTCCAAGCCTTTTGAAGCTAGCGCTAAGAACCGAAGATTTCCCAAAGGAGAGGACCCTTAGACAGGAATTAAGGAACGAGGTATATCTTTCTCCTGACAGAAGACGGCTACTGACACAGAAATTTCTGATGGTCATAAACCCGCTGCTCTTAAAGAGTGGCAGATTCATAGAGTTCAATACCCAAGAAATCTCTGAGAATTCAAACGAAGCGGCAATATCGCCTCCACCAAGTTTGCGTTTCGGCACCTCAAGCCCGGTCGTTCCAGACCTTTCGGACTACGGGAACTTCATGAAGAGCTCACTGCGCATATATGGACCAGCCAAGAAAGCCACTTTTGCTCAGAACAGAATATTACTGGTATATCCCTCAACAATAGCTAGCAGTATAATAAATAACTTCTACAGAGACTGCAAGTCCACGGCTAGTATCTTCTTCAGGACCTACCTCCCAGATGGACCTACCTTATACAACTATCCCCAAGTGGATGTGAGAAGGGAATACGAATCTTTCAAGGAAGATATTGACTCAGTCATTGCCGTTATCCAACACGAAGGAGAGACTAGAAGGTATTTTGACTTCAAACAGTGGTTTGACAAGCCTAATCAAGTATTAACATATCGAGTGATAGATGAGAAATACCGATTGCCAAGGAAACAGATAGGACGCTATCACAACTTAATCCTTAACGTATGTGCAGGCCTCTTAGGCAAGATGGGTGGCCGCCCTTGGATCATGCACCAAAGGCTAAGCTCAGACTTCTATATTGGTCTGGACGTAGGTGGAGAAAGGAGGGCCAGAGTAGCCTGTTATACCTTCTTCGATGAGTCTGGCAACTACTTTGGGGAAGAATGGCGACCCCAAAGAGGAGAAGAAGCAGACCCGTCTGAGCTTGTGCGAATAATAGTAAATGCTATCAAGGGGTACAAGGACCACATTGAAAGCCTCGTTGTTCACAGAGATGGCGAGTTCAGAGAAAAGGAGCTGGAGGGAATAGAGCTCGCAAGAAAGGAGCTGGTTTCAGATGAGATTATGTCTCAGAACTCGCGAGTTGTCTGTGTGAATGTTAAGAAGGCGGTTCCATTCAGGCTCTATGATATTAAGGATGACAAGGATAGTGGGTGTGAGGTAGGCTCATACCTAATTTTGGATGACCACATTGGAATCCTGGCCGCCACAGGCGCTCCCTTGTTAAGACAGGGTCTGGCTAAGCCGATACTCCTGGAGCTTGTCAGCCCGTTCGATAAAGCCGATATTAGAGAAGTCATAGGGGATGCTTACAAGCTTTCATATATGCATTGGGGCTCAATTATGATAAAAATGAAGCTACCTGCCACCCTCAGATATGCAGACGCTTTAACACCCTTCGCTCTAAGAAGCATCAGGATCAAGGGCGTACCTCTCTAAGAGCCATGGATAGATCTCGTCGAGTCTAATTGTGGGATCTAGAAGTGCCATAGCCGAGATGACCGACAACAAATCTTCACTGGGCAAACTTCCGCAAGATAAGGCTTGACTAGCGGATAGTATTTCATTCCACTTGCCCTTGATGGGTGTTCCGCTCACAATACGGTCTATTCCATTCAAGGCTGCTTCAACAATTTCTTCGTCCAGAATGTACTGTGACGATGGTCGAGTTACACTAAGTGAGTATGAATTCCAGATGCCGCGATAAGAATCCACATTGAAATCGGGAATCGCCAGTGAGTCCAATAGGTCCATCGTGAAATAGACACGCATATTATTCGGAGGGTGGGAAACGTCAACATGATCTGGCTTACTGTCCAATACTGCTAGCATGAACTGAACAGCATAAGGTGGGCCCAGGGTTTTCACTGCAAAACAGTCAGAGGCTAATTCAGGGATCCACTTCTCTGCCCAAACGTAAATCACGCTTTCCAGCTCTCGAGGCGCCATGTTCAAAGGTTTTCTTTCGGAGAGTTTCCCAATAACTTGAGGGATAACGTTAGAATTAAACTCCTCAAAATGTAGGTCATAAAAGACGTGCCCAATTTCATGGGCTAGAAGAACCCATCTTCGAAGGTTCTCCGTTTCTGTATAGGTCGCAAAAGCAATGTGCCTTGCTACATTTCCCCAATAGAGAGGCAAACATGCATACGTCTCTCCAAGGATAGTCATGAGATCCTCAGATATCCCTGACAACTTCAGGAGTTCTTTGACGAAAGCGACCAAGAGATTATGCTCTCTCTTAGTGTTCTCATCATGGCTTTGATGGATCCAAACAGATATTAACGGTAGAAAAGCGTCTATCCCAAGATAGAAGCTCTGTTCAATTTCCTCATAGCTCCTCAATATATCTCTTAGTAGTCCTCTTTGGGGCGCTGTTCGCAGATGATCTTTATCTGCAAAGCTGGTTTCCTTAACAAACTCTTCAAACTCGCTTTTAGCCAATCCAATCTGATACTTCAATGTGCCAATTCTATCAGTCACTGATTCTATATAGGTCTTCAATATGCTGTCTGGAGAATAGATTTCCTTGATTCTCTTCTCGGCAAAGTCGATCTTTGAGACGAGCAGATTGGCCTTTTGGTCGATGAGAAGCATTGCTATCTTACTTCCATCATAAAGACTCGTACTTTAGCAGAAGCCTTCATAGCCTCTTCTCCAGCAGAACTAGTGATTATTTCCAATAGATTCTCAGCCTCCTCAATGTTATCGCTCTCTCCTTGTTTGAACTTCTGTAACTCTTCTATTGAGGCACGGATAATTTGCTTAAGGGCTGAAGAACCGGAGATGAGACGCTTCTGCGAAATAGCATACAGAATCGAAAGAGCCCCCGAAGATACCGTTTCTTGCGTTTCGCGAGCCTCTAGAGTGGTCAACACCTCCTCCAGAAGCTTGATGCCATCGTCTATTTTTTCAACATATGATATCCTAGGTGGACGCCCACTTTTTCTAGCAATCTGTAGGAAGTGAATACCCTTTAAGGCACTGTTAGCTCGCCTAGAGGCTTCCATGAAGGTCTGGGCATCCCTTATAAGCTGCCACTGCCGAGTCACTCAGAACATCCCATATATTTAGTATTTCTGTGCCAATTTAAATGTTAACACTAAACGCTGTTTATAAACTGCTCTGCTAAACCACCAACGTGCCACGAGATACGGCTCGAAAACCCATCGATGCGTCGTCAGAACTGACCTGCTCACAGACCTTCCCCACCATCGCCGATGCCTTCAGCCTCAGCTACGACCTCCTCGGCAAGACAATAGACCTAGAGACCGGAGAATGGCTCTTCATCTCCCACAAAGCTACAAAACAGAGAAACGTACCTATCTTCGATCGATCTATTTGATTTACTTGCTCAAAGCCGTGGTATATGGGGTAGTCTTCTTGCAGGAGGCTCATATAACTATATCAGCTCTTAGAAACCTATGGATCAAGGAAGAAATAGTAAGGTATTGTTAGGCATTGCTGGAGTACATTATGTAGTAGCGGAATTGAGTAGGAGAAACATAATTGCCTTGCCAACAACGCGAAATACAGAAGAGGTCGATATCATTGCATCCAATCCAAATACTGGTAAAGCTATTAGCATCCAAGCTAAAACAAGTCAAAACAAGAAGAGCGACCGTCCAAACTGGCTTCTAACGAAAGGTGCAGAGAGATTAAAGAAATCGAATCTATTTTATGTCTTTGTCTATCTTCCCAAAGGTGCATATCCTGACTTTTATATAGTCCCCTCCGATACTGTATCGAGCTACATAACCGATACACATAAAATGTGGCTTAAAACGCCTGGAACAAGAGGAAAACCTCATAAGGACTCTTCTATAAGACAATTTCCAAACGAGTTTAAAAGCATCAAATTAGATGACTTCAAGGATAAATGGGAACTGTTGGGACTATGGGTTAATAGCAACCGTATTTAATAACCGTTTGATCGTGGTAACTGATATCTGATCACCAGCGTAGCTCCCTTTCCTGATCGTGGCTGAGAAAGAATCTTGTCGCCATACATCATTATGCCCTTCATCACCTCACAGCAAACGGGCATCCTGTGATTTTTACCAGGATAACTACCCAATCTCCTGTGCAAGTCTCCGGACCTCACATCGACATAATGCAACTTCATCCTTTCTGCCTCCATGAAGATCTTGGAAAGAGCATCTCGAAAATCATCTGCCGTGGGTAGCATCTCTCATCAAATTCCCTTTTATCCCATCAACAGTTAAGGCTTTGCAGATGGTTGAACTTGCTCAGATCGATCGATCTTCGTTCTGCAACAGGAGTGCACTAACGGCTCGAGACCGGTTCTATTCGCCACCTTCTCACACACTTTCCAGGCCTCGCCAAAGGAACTGTAAGGACCATGCCAAGTGGTCGTAGAGGTTCTGTTGGCAAGCCATCTCTTATAGTAGAAACAGTTGACGCTATGTACTCTAGGACCCGAAGCCCGATCCAAGTCCTCAAAGACCACAAATCTCTCTTGACTAGGAAGAGTAACAGAGGGAGCTGAGACCCTGTTAAACGGTCTCGTCTTCACGGAATGAGCTGGTTTGTTTACTGGCAAAGGGGCTGAACCAATCGACACGGCGACAGTGCCACGTGGCGCATGACGATTTCCACGCACGACCCATTTCTCGGTCGTCCAGCACAAAATGTCCAACATCCTCACAAAGGACAGTGGGATTTGAAGATCATTCGTTTGTTGCGCCAGTTTTTGGAACTCTTCTTTCTGTTTTCCGATGATCTCTCTTGACAGTTCCAAAGCCTCTAACCCCAATTCTAACTGCCTGCTTTTGGACATCCCAGAGATGTCGGTCTTCAAGAGGAAGTTGACAACGAGGCTATCGAATACTCCAATCAGTTTGGGTCTCTTTAGGTGAAGAATCTTTGTAGTCTTTGCCAAACCATACCCCCTTAACGATAAGAACTCACGAAATAAATCGCCGACTCTGTTCTTGATCTCGGGCCAATCTTTATTAGAGATATCTGAAATCTCTAAATCTGGTATTTCGGACAGGAGCTTTGAAATCCTTTCTGAATTATTCAAGAGCCTTATGCTCTCAGTATTATCGAACCGATCGATCATTGCATACAGATTATTAGCATTCTGGATGTCTTCTTGAGATATATCATTATTTACGCTATGTTTGTCGTCATAGCCAGAATAGATTTCAACTCTACAATATTCACGAATCCTCGATTCTGGATCTTCCAAACCCACATCATCGCGTAACTTGATCACACATCTTCACCTAGATGAATCAAAAACCCTTCCAGTAAAAAGCTTTATTCATTGGACTTTGGAAGAGGAAGTCGGGCCTTTCGATCGATCGACGTTATATTGAATTTCCTTCGTCAGTCTTTCTGGATAGCTTCCCATATTTTTGATGCATATGGGCTTTCCATGATAGCTATCGACACCTTCAACATTCGCAACGGGCTTCAGGCTATAGATTAATAGTCCTTCCGCGTCAATAAGTAGTTTATTCCAGCTTTTCCTAGCAACCCATATGTGAATCTGAGACGCATCTCTCCCTTGCAGAATCCATCTACCAATAGAATCGCCTTGTCCCCTGAAGTGATCCTTGCTTCTCTTATGGGCTCCTTCGGTCTCAGCTATACCAACATAGAGTATTTCGGTCTCCGCTTCTACCAGGTAGATCCCAGGCCATCCCCTATGCTCTTTAGGGATAGTATCTCTAATTCCAAAGGGGCCCCTCCACTCTAGGATTATGTCTTTCATGATAGCTATTGTGTATTTATCCGCTAAAAAGCACATCTGTGGTTTGTATGTTTGGCACGAATCCCTCCAACCGCGCGGGCGACTCATAAGGTTCCACGCGCTCCAGCATTTTAAATAGTGAAGTAAGTGCAAAATCATTAGGGATCTGTATTGCCTAGAATTCAAACATTGGGTTCTGACGGAAAGAAGAAGTGGTTTGATTACGAAGGAAGCGTAAGCCAAGGCACTACACTTATTCAGTCAGGAAGACCTTTCATATCAAGTGAATTTTACAATGCAATCCTTCAACATTTTTCAGGTCACACCGTCCAAGGAGGATTCAGTATGACTGATCCAACTCCCGAAGGATTTGGCGAATGGATTCAGGAAAACTCTTCTAGGTATGGTCGTTCTCTGACTCCCAGACATGGATCATTTATTGCAGCTATACTCGTTCATGAAGGATACATTCAAAGCTCTTTGCACAGAAACGCGGTAATACTCCACTTCCCAGTACAAGACTGATGGAAAGACATATGCTCGCTCATGAAAGAGGGTCATCTTTGTAATTGCTCTGCGATTTTTCGCGCCCATGTTTTAGCTTTTTCCATGTCAGTCATGTCTTGGGTGGTTCTTCCAAGTATTCTCATTCTTCCCCCAAGTACTTCTACTGCAACTGGTTTCAGCTTCGTGTTCTTCTGAATAATTACATCAACGTACCTCTTGATAGCCTCGTCTCTTGGCATCAGAGATGAGAGAAATATCACCACCTTCGTATCTCCGAAATCAGTCCTCTCCAGAAACTCGGCTCCCTCTTTGTGCATCTTAAATATCCTTATCCCTGCTCCAACAATGACGTATCGATATGGCGTCAAGTCAGGACTGCTGTCCTTCTTCAGATCGACTAAATCTACGCGCATATTAAATCCGTCTGTGAGTACAGAACCGATTGCCTTGGCATAGTCTTCTGTCGTTCCTCCCCGCATAGCATAGGCAATAAGGGTCTTGTTTTCACTCATATCATCCACCAGAGCATAAACAATCTGTCTTAAAGAGAACGTACCAGACTTTCATCTCTTCTCTTATTCGCGTGCGACGCACATAATCTCTTTTTCCTTCTTTTTCAAAGGATCTCCGTCCCAGAACGGGGTCCTTGCAGGATTCTTAGGAGGCTTCCCACCAGTCAAGGCAAATCACCCCGACGTTGCTGGCTCCAATTATCCAGCTCTGTGATGATAAGTTCCAGGGAATTAAGCCGCTTCTCCAGAGCTTCTATCTCCCTTCTTTCCTCCACGCTGGTCGCCAGCAGGATCGCGGACATCGTGTCAGCTATATTAGAGTTCTTGATTGCTCCCTGCTCCGCCGTGCAGGCCCTGATGACCGCATCACAGGCCACTCTCAGGTCCCCATCCTTGAGTTTCTCCCTAAAGACCTTTATCGTCTCCAAGTCCGCACCGAAGACATATGCGAACGGCACCGTAATCCTGCCCATGACACTCTCCAAGAGCGGGCTCTGCCTCAGAGAATATAAGAGAACACATACCGCTAGGGGGGAGGGGCCCGCGCGGACCTGTCATTGCATAAAGGTTTGAAGCTAGGCGAAACCTCTCTACGATGATACAGAGGAAGTAGGTCATGGAGCTCTATCTCGACAGACTCGGTTGACAAGTAGGAAACCTATAGCGTTTATATCTAAAGAAAAGGTACTTCTGTGAGGCAATGACCTTGGAAGAGGATAAGCTCAGGCTGAAGAAGCTCCTGGAACACTGGATAGACCACAGCAGAGAGCACGAGCAACGATTCAAAGAATGGACTGAGAAAGCAGAGGCAATGGGCCTGAAGCCCGTCTCACAACACCTATCTCAAGCCGTCAAAGGAATGGAAGACGTAGCAAAGAACCTACAAAGAGCCCTAAACGAACTAAACTGAAATCACCCTCCTGCAACAATATCTTCTTCGCCAGCGAATCGTTAAACTTAATAAATCGTTAACCAAAGAAAGAGGGAAGATGAGACCCGCTGAAAGTTTTTCCAACATCGGATATCAATCCACTGGGAAACAAGACCTATGCCCCTTCCTACTGTAGCAACTCCAGCAACCAAAACAACTCCTAACAATATCTTATATAGCATGTGGAAACCCTAATTAAATGCTCAAGATATTAGATGTCAGGTCACTCCATGCTCATAACACCCAGACTTGAACCAAAACAATTGGTCTCACAGCTCCAGATACAGGTAGGGAAGGCAAGAATCCCAAGAATCCTCCTCGGCACATCCCCCTTCATCGGCGCAGGACAGTTCGGAAGCAGATCTAGGTTCTACTACTCCCACTTCTACGAGAACCCCCAAAATATCGTGAAGATAATCCACAAGGCAGTTGACCTCGGAGTCACAGGAGTCCAAACGCTTCCCTATCGTCCAGTTCTCAGGGCTATCGCAGCTGCGGAGAGGGAGCTCAAGGAGAAGTTGACAATAGTAGCGACGATAGGTCCAGAAGACCCCATCACCAACATCAACGACCTACAAGGCTTCAACACCGTCGCCATGCTCCTGCACGGAGAAATCACAGACAAAAGAGACTCTAGGAAAATCTCAGAACTGCTAAATAGGATTCATGCGGAAAACTGCTTAGCCGGTCTAACCACCCACAGACCACTCTCCACACTAAACTGGCTCCTAAAGACCACCTTGGACATCGATCTGCTCATGCTCCCATTCAACCAACTCGGCATGTTCATGGACGCAAGCCCCACGAAGGTGGCGGAGGCCATCAAAAGGCTTGGCAAACCAGTCATCGGAAAGAAGGTTCTAGCAGCAGGCAACCTACCACCTCAAGACGCCCTAACCTACGTAGCCCAACAAGGATGCATCGACATAGTCGCCCTTGGGATCGCCTCCGAACAAGAGGCACAAGAAACCCTCACCGCCGCAGCCACAGCCTTCTCAGGAAGAGTCAAAGCCTAATTCCGTGATTACCTCATAATAAGAAAATCAAAGGGAAACCATGCGACGCACACGAGCCAAGAGAGACCCATGTATGCCTGTTCAAAATTTTGTTTCTGAAGTTGATTCCATACAGACTTAAATAGATAACTAACCCAATATGATTTGAGCGTAATAGCTCATGGATCCTATGAGCGCCAAGACGGGGGCGTGATGAAAGAAATACCCAAACCATGGAGGGAAGAAATGAAGAAGAACGCTATTGTCCTTCTCTCAACCCTGCTAATCCTCGGGTTCGTAGCACCTCCGGTCCTAGCTGATAACTACTCTGGCTGGGAAAACATTAGACCTCTGCTCAAGGACGGGAAGGGCGACGAGTTTGTTAGACTGATTAAAGACCTACCTTCTGACTATTTCAGCGACGAAACCGAGTTCGATGCAGTACAGCAAGCTATAACATGGGTAGCTACCCATATGACCTATGTTGCCGATATTGGTGAGGTCTGGACATCCTCGGATCAAATGTATACTAGGCTCGAGGGCGACTGTGAGGACTATGCTATACTGTTGTGCGCTCTCCTCAGGTTTCACACACAGGGCGGGATACCTGCAAAGAGGGTCTGGGTCGTCGTAGGCTTGGTTACATCTCCTGGAGAAGGTGTAATCGCTGGACACGCTTGGGTAGCATACAAAATGGAGAGAGGCGGAACGGTCTACATAGAGCCTCAAACCGGCTGGATATTCAGAGGAAACCTTCCGGGATACGGCGGCCACATGCTCAACTTCAACGACCAATGGGTGAAGGGCGGAGGACCATACCTAGCAGGCCCAAACTAGAAGATCATATAAGGCTATTTAGGTCAATAGATGTCAGGGATGTAAATGCTGGTAAAGGAGGTCATGAGCAGCCCTGTTATTACTGTAAGTGAAGAGGAATCAGTGAGGAAAGCGGTTCAGGTTATGAATGAGGCTGCGGTTGGCTCCGTCATCGCCCTTGCCGATGAAAGAGCCGTTGGAATACTAACGGAACGCGACATCCTAAAGTTCATTGGTGAAGGGGGAGACGCCGAGAAGACTAGGGTGGGCGATATTATGTCTAAACCTCTAATCGTGGTAAGCCCAGAGACAGACTTGGAGGAAGCGGTTCGGTTCATGATAACCAAGAACGTCAAGAAACTGCCCGTTGTGGACCAAGGAAAGCTTGTGGGAATAGTCACCCTAACAGATGTGGCAAGAATAGAGCCAATTCTCATGGAAGCAATAAAAAGTCTCATTGAAAAGGGCGTGGCAAAGCGCTTTCAGAAGTACATAAAACCATCCTACATAGCGTGAAACACGGACGAACATTGCGCAATGGCTTGTCCCTAAATCCGCTCGTCTATCGAGGCTATGTCTATTTTTGTCAGGGCGGAACGCGTATTCATCTTCTCCCAGTAATAGATCCGCCCTCTATCCCAAGACTAGATCTGCAGAATACGCGCCCTCAACACAATCATCCTGATCTTCACCATCAGCCTCATCCTCACCATTCTCAGCCTATTTGCCTCCAGGCTCATCCTCATCGCCATCCCACTCCATCGATCGAAAGGTAGAGAAGTAAGGAATATGGAGAAACTCAAAGACAGAACCATTGATAGAATCAACAGAGACATAACCCTTAAAATACAGTCAAATTAACTGTTCAAACGAGAAGGAGAGAACTAATTTGTCAAAGGAAACCAAGATCATAGAGCCCCTGAAATGGATAATCGTGGACAAAGTCACATTAATCAACAATACAAGAGACAGGATCGTAGTTACAGTAGACCCCTGGGGAATAGATCAACACCACGTAAGGATAGAAGGATCACTCAGAACCGTACCACAAGCAAAAAAATAGCAGACAGGTCCGCGAACAACACACAACCGACCAGAGAGTATGTAGCTGTGAGGCGGACATTTCACGCTGTAAGTTTTATCTATGAACCTAGCCAAAACCATCAATGCCCACAACATAAAAAGAGGGGAGATGGACCTGCTGAAAATGTTTTCCGACATCGGAATGCCATTATCATGGAAAAAGAAAACTTCCAGAGAGAAGTTAAGGAAGCGCTGGAGAAGCCATCCTAGGCGAAAAACCTGTAAGACCCACAGTTTAAAACATGGAGTAAAGC
>Ga0172366_10003135_pt1 | contig 13012 bp, 1 predicted proteins | sample LakKivSesite69cm_FD_114533 | JGI IMG/M metagenome (GOLD analysis project Ga0172366, IMG submission 114533) | Sediment microbial communities from Lake Kivu, Rwanda - Sediment site 69cm | ecosystem: Environmental > Aquatic > Freshwater > Lake > Sediment | place: Rwanda: Western Province, Lake Kivu... | reverse complement strand
TCGCTCATGCGAGCTGCCTCTCGCGGTGACTGCTCTCTGGAGACGAAGAAACGTCACCCGCCAAGGTATTTTGTTTATGACCATAAAAGGACGCAGACCCGCCCGAAATCGTCCCGGAAAGACTTCCCGTACACACTCTAATAGATAGCATACGACGACGATTTGTCATACGTACGGGAAGAAATGGTCTCCGGCGCTACGAACGCCCGCCCTTCGGCAGGAGCGATTCGCCTTTGCGCACCAGCGCATCCACGATCTTCCGCGACCATTCCCGGCCCTCCTCGCTTGTGCTCTCCAGCGCATTCTCCCCGCAACCCACAAACTCCCCCGCCCGACGAAGCGCCTCAAGGTCCACCCTTTCCGGCGCGGCGTCCATCATGAGGGAAGTCTCCCACTTCCCTGCGTGGTCGCCATGGCCCGGTTCGCCGGACTCCGCGAGCAATTCCCCCTCGTGCCCCGCCCAATTCGCCATCCCCAGATGCCTGCCCACGAGATGGCCGACGAATCTGCCGTAGTGAGTGAGAGGATAGTGCCCGTTGAAGTAGATGATGGCCTTGAAGCCGAGCGACTTCGCCTGACAGGAAATTTTCCAGAGGAGTGCGAGATAATCCAGAGCCTGGCCGATGATCGTGCCCGATTGCGTGTATCCGGGCAGGAAGTTCTCGTGGGGCAACTGCATACGGTCCTGAATTTCACGCCCTACGTATGGGTTGATCTCCATGAGGTGCGATTCCCGGTGTTCGCCAAACCAGACCACCGGAAAGACGAGGCCGCCGCCTTCCTGTGCGGCGCGGAGGCAGAGGGAATGCGCTTTCAGGCCGTCCAGCCCCACCGGGTTGTGCGGGCCGTGCCACTCAATCGTGCCAAGGGGCAGGTAGAGAAGCGGATAGAATTGCCTGCGTTCGACGATCTCCGCCGGGCGAAGGTACTCATAGCGGACCTCCGGGATATGTTCCATCACAGTGCTCCCTTTTCGGCGCCGATGGTGCGGGCTGCTTGGTACGTGCCGCGTCGTGCTCCGCCCAGAACGTGGGCTGCTCACGATAAGAAAGGTAAGCCGTGCGGTTTTCTCTGGGACACCCTCCGGGAGGTCCATCGGAGGTGAAAAAGAAGCAAATATTGAAAAAAGATAATGACACCCCTTGAAAGGTGTCGTATCATGTCGTATATTGTTAATACATACAGGAGCCTCGAATGTCTCGATCTATGGCGTGGCAATAGAGGTTATCAGGTCTAAAGCGTTCTGTGGGATGGGAACACCAACCATGAAGCTCGTTCATCGTCGCCTGCTCCGCAGCGTGCTGCTGGTGTCTTCGTTGTCGCTCTTCCTGCCGCGCATCGGCCTAGCGCAGCCTGCCGGGGGCGCGGTCTATCTGGATGGCTCAGGAGATTTCATCCGCGTTCCTGACGTTGCCAGCCTCGATTTCGATTCCTCAGGCAGCGTCGGCCCCAGCTTCACGCTGGAAGGCTGGTTCTACTCCTCGACCATGCCGACAAGCTCCGTGCTCATCTCCAAGCGCGACTTTGAGACGTACACCACCACGACGAACTACGTGTTCCGGTTTGAGACGGAGAAGCTCCGCCTGTTCTGGTATACCGACGGCGAGCTGCAATCGGCGTGGGCGACGACCAATAGCTTCACGGTGAATTCGTGGAACCATCTGGCGGCAACCTACGACGGCACGACCAAACGCGCGCGGATATTCGTCAACGGCGTCGAGGTTCCCGGATACACGGCAGGCGGGGTGTCCACGAACCCGAATCCTCCGTACATGACTAAACATCCCGTGAGCAACGACAAGCCGCTCACCATCGGCACCGAGTATCAATCAACCCTCGGCGACTCGGCGAAAGACGAGTTCACGGGCTATATTGACGAGGTACGCATCAGCAACGTGGTGCGGTATTCGAGCAACTTCATCCCCTCTACGAGGCCTTTCGTCGCCGACTCGAACACGGTCCTGTTGCTCCACATGGACCAATCCACCGGCCTGACCGCGCCGAACTACGTGCGCGACGCCTCGAGCAAGGGAAATGATGGAGGACTCATCGCTGGAGCTGATGTCGTCTCGTCCACGGTCCCCCTGCGGCCCTCTTCCGGCAATGCGATCACCCTGAGCGGCACTCAACGGCTCTCGGTAGCTTCGGCGTCCAATCTCAACTTCGGGGCATCGGACGACTTCACCGCAAGCCTCTGGTTCAAGACCACCGGGACAGGCACGCAGCCGCTCTTCACGAAGAACACGTCCGGCTACTCGGCCTCTGTTTCGGGCGGAAAGCTCTCGTTCAACGTCACCGGCACGACGATCACCGGCACGACGAACGTCAACGACGGCAACTGGCACTACGCGACATTCGTACGGGACGCCGGGGCTGCCGACTCATTGCGGATTTACCTCGACGGGCAGATCGAGGTGCAGAACGCGGGCGGCAGCGGCGCGATCAGCAACAGCGACTCGCTCTACGTCGGATACGACGGGACCAACTCCTTCTCTGGCTCGATAGACGAGGTGCGTCTTGAGGGCGGTCTGCTCTCCAGCAATGCCGGTCCTACGGAGCCGGTGCGCACGACGACGAATACGCGGCTGCTTCTGCGGATGGATTACAAGACGGGCGAGACGACCCTCGTGCAGGACGAATCGAACAACAGCAACGACGCGAAGGTCGTCGGCAGCCCGACGTTCGACGCTTCCCGGCTCTATCTGCTCTCCGTCGTCGCGGGTCCTGCCAACCCCGGCGCAAGCTCCGAGGCGTCAGGCGCGGCAAACGTGCCCGCGCTCCAGCTCCGCCTCAACGCGAAGGGCGCTCCCGAACAGGTGAACATCAGTTCGATCAAACTGCACTTCAGCGGGAGCGGGCAGGACAATACCGACATCGCTACGGGCGGAGTGAAGGTCTACCGCGATGTGAACGCGAACGGCACGTTTGAGCCTGAGACCGACCTCCTCATCGCCACCTCGAACGGCCCGACGAGCGACGACGGCACGGTCACCGTCAGCACGGCGGGACAGACCCTTGCGGCGGGCGACTCGACCACGTGGCTCGTCCTTTTGAGCTTCAACAACAACGCGAGCATCGGCGAAACCTATCAGGTCAGCCACGTGAGCACCGAGGTTTCGGCGTACGGCAACACGAGCGGGCAGATCGCCCGCGTCTTCGGAGGCACTGCCACCGGCGGCCTCAAGACGATCTCCACCGGCTCCAGCACGCTCACCGTCGCGGCAGGCCCGAACAATCCGGGGGCCTCGAACGCGGGCGCATCCACTCCCAACGTGGTGATGCTCCAGTTCCAGTTGACCGCAGGCTCCAGCGACACGCTGGCGATAGATTCGGTGAAATTCACCCCTGGTGGCTCTGGCGCGTTCGCCAACGTGGCGAGAGCGGTGCTCTGGTACGATGCGAACAACAACGGCATCGTTGACAGCGGCGTTGATACGCCGTTGGATACGGTGACGGCCTCGCCGTATGCGTTCGAGATCACTACCCAGGACAGCCTGCTCCTGCCCAGCGTGTCGAAGAACCTGCTGCTCTCGTACGACTTCAGCGGCGCGACGACGAGCGCGACGTACAGCGTCACCCTTTCAAGCGTCGTCGCGCACGGCCTGAACAGCGTCGTCACCATCTCCGGCACGCCGATCACCGGCCCGACGAAGACCATCGCCACCGTGGGGAAGCTCACGCTGAGCGCAGGCCCCGCGAATCCGGCGTCGTCGAACGAAGGGAACGCCGCGCAGGACGTGGAAGTCTTGCAGATCAAGCTCGCGGTTGACCCGGTGCAGAACCTCACGATCAGCCAGTTGGTCGTCGGCTCGACCGGCACGCTTGCCGATTCCGCCGCCACGACGGAAGTTGCGCTCGTGCTCGACATTGACGGCGACGGGGTGTATTCCCCGACGAGCGATCAGGTGCTCACGAGCGCCACCTTCAGCGGCGAGACGGTCACCTTCAGCAGCATCAACCGGACGATCACCGCCGGAAGCTACGAGTACTGGCTGATCGTCTACGACCTGAACGGCACGGCGACAAGCGGCCAGACCTTCTCGGCTACGATAGCAAGCAACACCTCCATCACCGTCTCCGGCTCTCCGACGGTCACCGGCGCGCCTGTCGTCGGCAACACGAAGACCATTTCCACGAGCGGCACGCTCACCCTTTCCGCAGGGCCTGCGAACCCGGCAGCCGGTACGATAGATTCCTCGGCGACCAACGTCCCCATGCTCCACCTGCGGCTGAGCGCGTCCTCGGTGGAAGACATCAACATCAACCACGTCACCATCAGCCACGACGGCACGGGCGACCCGGTCACGGACCTGACCCCGAACGCCTTCCACCTCTACCGCGACGCCAACTCGAACGGGCGGGTGGACATCGGCACCGACGAATTCATCACGAGCGGCACGGGGTTCAAGAAGGGGATGGTCTCGCTGGACGGGAACGACTACCTCACCGCCGACGGGACGAAGACGAACCTGCTCACTGGGAAGAGCGCGGCGACGTGGGAAGCCTGGATTTACCCCACGTCAACGGCCACCCAGCACATCATCGGGAAAGAATACTACTTGGTCGGCATCTCGAGCAGCAGGCTCTACTGCGCCGTGTACACGACCGGCTTCGGCTACGCCTACCGCTACCTCGGCACGAACACGGTGACGCTCAACCAGTGGAACCATATCGCCGTCACGTACGACGGCACTTCGCTCAAGGGCTACATCAACGGCCAGTACGCCGGTGAGAACGCGCAGACCGGGACTTTGGGGAGCAACACCGGCACGTTCTACCTCGGCGTGCGGAACGTCACGAACGGCTACTTCAACGGCAAGATTGACGAGGTGCGCGTCTCCGGCGTCGTCCGCTACACGGGCAATTTCACCGTCCCCTCCGCCCCGTTCGTGCCGGACGACAACACGCTCTTGCTCTATCACCTGGACGAGAACAGCGGCACCACCTCGGCGGACGCCTCCGGCACCGGGGCGGACCTGACCTTCGCCTCCGGGGCGAACTCGCCGACGTGGGCGGACCAGACGACGCCCATCACGAGCACGCCGCTCACGATCCGCACCCCCGGACAATCCATCACCGCCGGTCAGTACGAGGATTGGCTGCTCCTGTACAGCTTCGGCGGTTCGCAGTATCCTTCCGTCGGCGAGACCTTCACCGCACGGATCGCGCAGAACCTGCACGTATCCGCCACCGGCGCGGCTTCGGGGAGCGTCATCACCCCCTCCGGCGCGCCCGTCTCCGGCGGCACGAAGACCGTTTCCGCCACAGGCAGCCTGACCTTGCAGGCCGGGAGCAACAACCCGACCGCCGGGAACATCGCAACCTCCCAGCAGAACCTTGCGATGCTGCAACTGGCGCTCGTCGCGTCGGCCACCGAGTCCATCAAGGTGACGCAGGCGCAGTTCAAGACCTCCGGCACCGCCAACGAATCCACCGACCTTGCCAGCGCACGGCTCTACCGCGACGTGAACAACAATGGCACGTTCGATAACTTGGTGGACATTCAGATCGGCAGCACGGTCTCAAGCTTCACGAACGACGGCACGATCACTTTCAGCAGCCTCGCCGAGACGCTCGCCGCAGGCACGACGACCAACTGGCTGCTCGTCTACAACCTCGCCGGGGCGGCCAGCGCAACGGAGACCTTCCGCGCAAGCGTCGAACTGGCTTCCTACGCGACCGCGACGGGCATCCGGAGCGGCCAGACGATCACGCCCTCCGGCAGCTTCCCGATTCAGGGCGGGTTGAAGACCGTTGCGACGGCGGGCGTGCTCACGATGAGCGCGGGCAGCTACAACCCCGACTCGTCGAACATCGCCAACAACGCCGACAACGTGCCCATGCTGCAACTGCGTCTCGCAGCGAGCGCCGCCGAGACGATTAACGTGACCTCGGTGAAGTTGACGCACGTCGGGACCGGCAGCATTGACAGCGCACTCGTGACGAACGGCATCTCCCTCTGGCGCGACGTGAACAACAATGGCACGCTCGAACCGGCCACCGACCAGTTGCTCGGCTCAGGAGCGGCGGGCATTGACACGCTGCGCACCGCACTGGCGTTCGACGCGACCGACGACTACGTCACCGCAGGCAACGTCGGGGCGATCACCGGGGCATATACCGTCGAGGCGTGGATTTATCCGACGGCTTCCACCAGCTACAGCACTATCGTGAGCAAGGGCGACGTGGCGGGCACGCCGAACGCCAACTACGCGCTGCGCCTGGAGAGCCTCGCGCTGCGCCTCTTCCATTATAACGGGACGACGCTCCAATCGGTCATGCAGAACACGGCGACCATGACCACCAACAAGTGGTACCACGTCGCGGGCGTGTACGACGGGAGCGAGCTGCGCATCTACATTGACGGTACGCGCATCACCAGCGTGACGACGCAGGGGACAGGAGCAGCCCCGTCCACCAACACGGTTCCGCTGTACGTTGGCGCCCGGTACAGTTCTTCGGCGACGTACACCCAGGTGTTCCCCGGTCGCATTGACGAGGTGCGCATCTCGAACGTCGCCCGGTACACGACCAACTTCACCCGACCGACCGCGCAGTTCACGACGGACGGCAACACGGTCGCGCTCTACCACTTCAACGAGAACACCGGGACCACTGCCGCCGATTCTTCGGGCAATGGCCTCAACGGGACGCTCATCAACGGCCCGACGTGGGCCGACGGGTACGGAGCGGAAGCCAACACGGCGACCATCGCGGTGGGCACCCAGAAGATCGCGCCGAGTTCCTCGCAGGACTGGCTGGTGACCTACACCTTCAACGGCACGGCGGCGAACGGGAAGACGTTCACCGCCAAAGTGGCCGCGAACGCCGACATCACCGCCTCAGGCGCGGTTTCCGGGGCCATGACGCCCGTCGGCGCGCCGGTCATCGGCGGGAAGAAGACGATCAGCACCGCCGGGACGCTCACCATGAGCGTGGGGCCGTATAACCCCGTGTCCTCCAATATCGCCGCCGGGGCGACCAACGTGCCGATGCTCCACTTCCGGCTCACCGCCTCTTCGACGGAGGACATCAACGTCAATCAGGTGCAACTGGTCGCTCTCGGCACGGCCAACGACGCGAACGACATCGCCGCCAACGGCGTCGCGCTCTATCGGGACGTGAACAGCAACGGGCAATACGAAGTCGGCACGGACCTGCTCATCGCGCAGGGCAGCTTCACGAGCGACGACGGCACGCTCACGCTTAACACCTCCGGCCAGACGATCAACGCGGGCACGTCGCAGGACTGGCTCGTCCTCTACTCCTTGAGGCCCGACAGCGCCCAGAACGGCGAGACGTTCATCAGCCGCGTGCTCAAGACCGGCATCACCGCCGTCGGCGCGACGAGCCTCCAGACGATCAGCGTCGGCGGGACCTCCCCCGTCACCGGCGGTACGAAGACGATCAGCAACGAGGGCACGCTCACCATTTCCGCCGGGGCGAACACGCCGAGCGCATCCTCCATCGGCGCGAGCCAGCAGAAGGTGGAAATGCTCCAACTTGCGCTCACCGCATCCTCCGCCGAGACGCTGCGCGTGACGACGCTCAAGATCAAAGCCTCTGGCACGGGCGACGACAAGAACGACCTTTCGGCGGTATGGCTCTACGACGACCTCAACGACAACGGCACGTACGATGTCGGCGTGGATACGGCCCTTGCGCCGAGCGGGACCTACGCCGTTGACGATACTATCATCACGTTCACCTTCACCGGCGTCACCGGGCGCATCCCCAAGGGCGGCACGGAGCGCTGGCTCATCGTCTACGACCTGAACGGCAACGCCTCGAACGCGGAGACGTTCTACACTTCCGTCGAACTCAATAACTACGTCACCGCGACGAGCCTCGGCGGGTCGCCTCGGACAGTGCTCGGCGCGCCGGTCGTCGGCGCGGCCAAGACGGTCTCCTCCGCCGGTGTGCTCACGATGACGCTCGGCAGCAATAACCCGGCAGCCTCCAACGAATCCGCCGCGACGACGAACCTCGTGACGATGCAGATCAGGTTCTCCGCCTCCTCCGCCGAAAGCCTGCGGGTGGATAGCCTAGTGGTCACGGGCGAGGGCACGCTCGACGATCTCTCAGGGATCAGCGCAGTGAAGCTCTACCGCGACCTCAACGGCAACGGCCTTCTGGACCTCGCCATCGACACGCAGATTGACAGCGCACGCACCTTCAGCGCGGATAACGGCGTCGCGACGTTCTACGCCGCCGTCCATGAGACCCTTACCGCCGGGCAGCAGGCCAACTGGCTTGTCGTCTACGACCTGAGCGGCACGGGCACGTCAGGGCAGACCTTCCGCGCGAAGATCGCCTCGAACGCCGCCGTCAAAGCGACGGGCCTCCAGGGGACCGACCACGCGGCAACCGTCACGGGCGCGCCGCTCATCGGCAACTACAAGACCATCAGCACCTCCGGTTCGGTCTCTCTCAGCGCAGGCTCGGCAAACCCCAGCTTCGGCACGGTTGACTCGACGGCACAGAACGTGGCGATGGTGCAGTTCCGCCTGACCGCCACCGCCGCCGAGACGATGCAGGTGCGCGGGGTGGTGGTGCGCCACGCCGGTACGGCCAATCCGGTGACCGACATCGCTTCGAGCGGCATCAGCCTCTACCGCGACGTGAACGGGAACGGCGCGCTCGACGCCGGGGTTGACGTGTTGCTCGGCACTGCCGCGAAATTCAACGGCTCCGCGCTCAGCTTCGACGGGAACGACTACGTGACCGCCGACGGCACGCAGTCCAACTTCCTCGCCGGGAAGAGCGCGGCGACGTTCGAGGCGTGGGTCTACCCGACCACCACCGGCACGATGCACATCCTCGGCAAGGAATACTACCTCGTCGGCCTGAGCGCGGGCAGGCTCTACTGCGCGGTGTACACGACTGGCTTCGGCTATGCCTACCGCTACCTCGGCACGGCCACCGTGACGCAGAACCAGTGGAACCACATCGCCGTGACGTACAACGGCAGCGCGTTGAAGGGCTACATCAACGGCGTTTATGCCGGTGAGAACGCGCAGACTGGCACGCTGGGAAGCAACGTGGGCACGTTCTACCTCGGCGTGCGGAACGTCACGAACGGCTACTTCAACGGACGCATTGACGAAGTGCGTATCAGCGACGTGGTGCGCTATACGAGCAACTTCACGTCGCAGACCTTCCCCTTCGTGCGCGACGCCCATACGCTCCTGCTCTGGCATCTCGACTCAGGCTCCGGGACGAGCGTGAGCGACGCGAGCGCGACCGGGCTGACCGGCACACTCGCAAGCGACGCGAACCAACCGACATGGGTGGCCGCCAGCGACGTGCCGAGCTTCGCGCAGAACCGGGCCATCATCCAGTTGCCCGCGACGTACCTCAACGCCGGACAGTCGGAGCAGTGGCTCATCACGTACAACCTCGGCGGCTCGGAGAGAGCTTCCCTCGGTGAGACGTTCATCGCCCTTGTGGACCCGGCAGGCGTCTGGACGAGCGGGGCGACCTCCGGCAACATCGGCACGGCGACGGGCACGAACGTCACGGGCGGCACGAAGACGGTGAGCGCGGTCGGAAGCCTCACCCTCGTTGCGGGCAACAACAACCCCGGCCCTGGCGTCGAAAGCCCCGGCGCGACAGGCGTGGAGATGCTCCAGGTGCAGCTCTCCGCGTCGGCGGCGGAGTCGCTGCTCATCAGCCAGTTCACCATCAAGGCCGCAGGCAGCGGAAACGACCAGACGGAAGTCACGAGCGTCGGCCTGTATCACGACCTCAACGGCAACGGCATCTACGAGGCCGCGATTGATCAGGCCATCGGCACGACGCAGACGTTCGGAGCCGACAACGGCGTGATCACGTTCTCTCTGTCGCCGCCGGAAACGCTCGCGGCGGGCACGTCGCAGAACTGGCTGGTCGTCTACAACCTCGCAGGCGGCATCACCAACGGCAAGACGTTCCAGACGCGCATCGAACTGGCTTCCTACGTCGCCGTCACCGGCAAGACGAGCGGGCAGACGATCACCCCGTCGGCGTCGGTGCCGCTCACTGGCGGCCTGAAGACCGTCTCGAACATCGGACAACTGACGATGGCCGCCGGGCCGAATACGCCTCCCGGCAGCAGCGAGTCGGACAGCGCGCAGAACGTGGTGATCCTCCAGGTGAGGCTTACCGCGTCGGCTGCTGAAACCCTTCGTGTGGACTCAATAGGTGTCGTTGGTACCGGGACCCTCAACCACCACACCGGCATCGCCAACGCCTACCTCTACCACGACCTCAACAGCGACGGCGCATACACCGCCATCGTGGATACGGCCCTCGCCGCCGCGAAGACCTTCGCCGACTCCGCCGGGTCGGTGCGCTTCGCCCTCAACCCGGCGGTGAAGATTCCGCCCAGCGCGACACGCGACTGGATCGTCGTCTACTCGCTCAGTGGCTCCGGCACGAACGGCCAGACCTTCGGCGCGAAGATCAGCGCGAACGACAGCCTGTGGGTGAAAGGGTTGGCCGGAGGCGAGCACGCGGCCACTGTGATCGGCGCGCCGGTCAGCTCTAACTTGAAGACCATCTCCTCGGTGGGGAGCATCGCCTTCGCGCTCGGCCCGAACCCGGTCCCCGCGACGACCGTGCCGCCGAACGGGCAGAACATCCCGATCTTCCAGTTCCGCCTGACCGCGTCGGCGACGGAGAACGTGCTGCTCAGGTCGGTGACGGTGCAGGGCCAGGGCACGGCCAACGAGCACAGCGACATCTCCTCCGGCGGCGTCAAGCTCTACCGCGACGTGAATTCCAACGGCACGCTGGAAGCGGGCACCGACGATTACATCACCGCAGGGACCTATGCCGACGACGACGATACCGTGCGCTTCGACCTTTCCGAGGTGATCCAGGCGGGCGCGTCGGCGGACTACCTGGTCCTCTACAGCCTCGCCGACAGCGCGTCGAACGGCGAGACCTTCAGCCTCCTGCTCACCAGGTCGAAAATCTACGCGACGGGCGTAACCTCGCTCCAGCAGGTGAGCGTGACCGGTCCGCTCTCGCTCGTGAGCAACTACCAGACCGTTTCTGGCGAGGGCACGCTCACTTTGAGCCTCGGCACATCGAACCCCGCGCCGCGCAGTGTCTCGGCGAACGAGCAGAGCGTGACGATGATGCAACTGCACCTCGAAGCCTCGCCGGTCGAGACGCTTCTGGTGCAGCAGGCCAAGTTCATCGCAAGCGGCACAGCGCACGACGTGGACGACGTATCCCAGGTGTGGCTCTACGACGACCTCAACCGCAACGGCGTGTACGACGTGGGCGTGGATACTTCCCTCGTCTCCGGCGCGAAGACCTATTCCTCCGACAACGGCACGATCACCGTCACCTTCCCGGAGATCAACAAGCGCATCCCCGCGGGTGGCTCGGCTGACTGGCTCGTGGTCTATAACCTCGCGGGCACTGCCTCGAACGGCGAGACGTTCCAGACGCAGGTCGCGCTCAACAGCTACTTCATCGCCAAGAGCCTCGGCGGCGCGACGCGCACGGTGCTCGGTGCGCCGGTGGTCGGTTCGACGATGACGGTGAGCAACGTCGGCTCGCTGGCCCTGACGCTCGGCACGAACACCCCTGCCGCCTCCACCGCCGGTGCGAACGCGTCGAACCTCGTGATGATGCAGCTTCGCCTCGCCGCAAGCGCCGCCGAAAGCCTGCGCGTTGACGCCATCACCGTCACCGCGAGCGGGACCGGCGACGACCAGACCGCCGTGAGCGCGGTGAAACTCTACCGCGACGTGAACTCGAACGGCCTGTTGGACCTCGCCGTTGACACGCAGATTGACAGCGCACGCACCTTCAGCGGCGACAACGGCGCGATCGCCTTCTCTGCTGCTGTCCACGAGACGCTCGCCGCCGGGGCATCGCAGAACTGGCTCATCGTCTACGACCTCAACGGGACCGCCACGAGCGGACAGACCTTCCGCGCCGTGATCGCGGACAACTCCGGGGTGACGGTGACCGGCCTCCAGGGGGCCTCCGACCATCCCGCGACGGTCGTCGGCGCGCCGATCTACGGCAATTACCGGACGATCACCACCACCGGCGGGCTTGCGCTTTCGACTGGGCCATCCAACCCATCCTTCGGCACGGTGGACAGCACGGCGCAAAACGTGGCGATGGTGCAGTTCCGCCTGACCGCTTCTTCGGTGGAAGACGTGAACATCCTCGGCGTCGGCGTGCGGCATACCGGGACAGCCAACCCGATCACCGACGTGGCGCGGAACTCCGTGGAAATCTACCGCGACGTGAACTCCAACGGCGCGCTCGACGTGGGCACGGACATCTACCTCGGCAACGCCGGGACGTTCGACGGGTACGCGGTTTCCTTCGATGGGAACGACTACGTGACCGCCGACGGCACGACGACGAACTTCCTCGCCGGGAAGAGCGCGGCGACGTTCGAGGCGTGGGTCTACCCGACCTCTACCGGCACGATGCACATCATCGGCAAGGAGTACTACCTCGTCGGCCTGAGCGCGGGCAGGCTCTACTGCGCCGTGTATACGACCGGCTTTGGGTACGCCTACCGCTACCTCGGCACGGCCACCGTGACGCAGAACCAGTGGAACCACATCGCCGTGACCTACAACGGCAGCACGTTGAAGGGCTACATCAACGGCCAGTATGCCGGTGAGAACGTGCAGACCGGCACGCTGGGGACCAACGTCGGCACGTTCTACCTCGGCGTGCGGAACGTCACAAACGGCTACTTCAGCGGACGTATTGACGAAGTGCGGATCAGCGACATTGTCCGGTACAGCACCAACTTCGATCCGCCGACCGCCGACTTCCAGCGCGACGCCAATACGCTTTTGCTCTGGCACATGGATGAGGGGAGCGGCACAACCGTCAGCGACGCGAGCGACAACAACATCACCGGCACGTTCGCCACCGACGTGAACCAGCCAAGCTGGGTGCTGGGGGGCGGCGCTCATGCGGATAACGTCGCAAACGTCGCCAGGCCCGGCCAGACGATCCCTGCGGGCACGTCGCAGGACTGGCT
>Ga0172366_10003133_pt1 | contig 13014 bp, 13 predicted proteins | sample LakKivSesite69cm_FD_114533 | JGI IMG/M metagenome (GOLD analysis project Ga0172366, IMG submission 114533) | Sediment microbial communities from Lake Kivu, Rwanda - Sediment site 69cm | ecosystem: Environmental > Aquatic > Freshwater > Lake > Sediment | place: Rwanda: Western Province, Lake... | reverse complement strand
GTAAAACCGCACGCTTTCAATAAGCTTCTCTTGTGGGAGCCCTCTATTCCGCCGTAAACTTTCTTACTTCTCAACTCAGCCGACATAAAGCAAACACGCTTCACCATTTTTTTCTGCACCTTCAGAATTTAACATTTTTCTGTGCCTTCAAAACTAGTTCCCGCTTATTCTTCTTAATAAAGCTACTGAGCTTTCTCTCCCAGATCATCTGTCTCACTTTGGGCCAGAATTTACCATGGTTTTAGGTTTGTGATCTGGGCAATTCCTTCGTACCTCAGGCTTTCTACTGCATTTTTGATTTTGCTGTGTGGGATGGAGATGTCTATGATGTAGTCGAAGATTTTTCAGGCTACTCAAAGACTTCCATGATTTGTATCGCAAGAGTTATAATTTAAAACACGTTGTTACGATATTACAACGAAATAGAGAGCCAGAGAAATGTGCCCTTTTTTCAAGCCTGATGTCAAGAAAATGCGTGAAAAAAAAGACATCGACGGTTTAATTAATGCACTCAAGGATAAAGATGTAGGTGTGCGTATGAACGCGGCATACGCTCTTGGAGACATAGGCGACATAAAAGCCGTTGAACCCCTTATCGAAGCGCTGAAAGATGTCTGGGGTGTGAAACTGGCCGCAGCAACAGCTCTAGGAAATCTACACGATGAACGAGCGATTGAGCCACTTGAAGCTCTGAAGACGGGGACGGCGCGGCCCCACACAGTGGGTTGGAGACGAAAGCGGCTGCAGTAGCCCTTGCAAGAATCAAGAGAGACGTTCCGAGACTAATCGAGGCGCTAGAAACTGAACCGGAACTTGCCTCACGTGTGGCAGCCATAAAGGAGCTCGGTAAGCTAGGTGATGGAAGAGCTGTCGAGCCTCTTATCAAAATGTTCAACAAACCCTATTATGACGAATTCGAGCGGGGAAATATCCACTATCAAATCATAATTGCCTTGGGAAACTTGGGTGATGAAAGGGCGATTGAGCCTATAACGAGGGCTCTTCGAGATAATGTTGAAATAGTACGCAAAGCAGCAGAAGAGGCGCTTAAGAAAATCAAACCACGTGGCTAGAAACGCGGGCGAAAAGGGAAAATGTTACCTTAATGAGACGATCGATCGATCTACACCTGACAAGCCAGTGTATGTTATTGATAAACCTAGTTTCGTCAGCTGTTTTCCAAGGTTCTTCTTGAAATGCTCAAAATTATCTTCTACTATTTTCTGAATCTGGTCAACCTTACCCTCTTCATGCTTCGTGTCCCACTCGCTTTTCTTCGCCTTTATTTTATCGAATAGTCCTGGCATCTTCATCTCCTAACTTTACTATTGGCTAGAAGGCCTCTCCTATAGGTCTGACGTTTGAATTTGCCATTCTAAACATCCTCGCATATTCTGGGTTCATGAAGGAAAGCGCGTAAAATGTCTTTATTTGAAAGAGCCTTCGAGTCCCCGCACATCTTTGTCTTTCAGACTCTTCACCTCTGGCTTACAACAAAGCCGAAGGAAAAAGCCCATTTTGCCCCGTTTATCAAAATGCAAATGGCCTCTTAAATCATTTGTGCGTCTCTCTGTTTCACAATACTTCGTGAGCAACAATTTTCCAGCGCGCGAAACCAAGAACAAGGTTATCATGGGGAAGCTTAAGTCTGCACTATAAGACTTTACACAAAGAATTCGAGTGATTTGTGGTAGCAAAGGTCAACGAGCATGCTGGGTAAAGATCGAACTATCAGAATCCTCAGCTTAGACTGCTTCCTGTTTACCGCAGCTCTTGGTATCTATCCTTTCATTCCAATTTATTACGAAGGGTATGGGGTTACTGATCTGCAGATAGGAATTATTGCGGCAACCTCAGCGACGGTCGGAGTTTTTGCTACAAGTGCATGGGGTTCTTTCTCAGACAGTGTAGGACGCAGAAAACCTTTCATAGCGTTCGGATGCACCGTACTTGCTTCGACTATGATTGCATATACGTTAGTTTCTTCTTTTGAGGCGTTTCTCATAGTGGCTGTACTTGGCGCCCTTTTAGCTCCTTCTTCTATGGCATTGTTGGCTGCATCCGTGTTTGAATTGGCGGGTTCTGAAGCAAAAGCTGCGACGTATGCACGCTATCGTGTCTGGGGAAGTATGGGATGGATTGTTACAACGTCCTTTTTAGGCATACTTATCTCTGCATACGGAACAGAAGCGGCGTTCTATCTAGCAGCCGTGCTTTTCCTATTTGCAATGCTTAACTCTTTAAGGATAGTGGAGCCAAAGAAACGCCAGACTGTAAGTGCGCGACGGAGCCCTCTAGCTCCGATAGAAGAGCTCGTTAAAGAACGCAAACTCCTAGTTTTTTTAGTAATCCTGTCACTTCTGTTTATAACATTCAGCATGAATTCTGTTTTCTTGCCGCTTTATCTCAAGTTTTTGGGGGCTTCGCCAGAGCTTATAGGTGTCACCTTTACTGTTCCTGCGATATTGGAAATTCCCATCATGCTTTATGCTGGAAGACTATCCGACAAAATGGGGAGAAAACCCTTGCTCGCTTTGGGTTCATCCGTGACGAGTTTACGCTTCTTTCTTTGCACAATAACTTTAAACCCCCTCCTAATTCTGCCGATTAACTCACTGCACGCGTTTGGCTATGGTGTTGCAGATGTAATTTCCACTACCTTAATCTCTGACATTTTGCCGTTGGGAAAACAGGGCATCGGACAAACCCTGTATGCAAGTGGGGTGTTGAGCGTGGCAGATATTATGGGTCCCTTAGTCGGCGGAACCGTATCGGGCACGTTCGGACTGCGCGTGATGTTTTATGTAGCTTCCATGCTGGCAATGGCCTCTACAGTGTTTTTTGCAGTATCAATCAAAGAAAGAAGATAATTAGGCGAAGCGCGAAAACTTGCCAGGTTTGATTATATACGTAGCCATGAAAACGTGATGCTCTCTAGTAAGAGAAAATAACCATGCAAAAACTAGTATCTGATAAAAAGCACTTGTACTGTCCAGTTCAAGTCAGGCCTCGATTCCTAAATTTGGAATGCAATTCTTTCCAAAAATTGAAATCTTCCTTGCATTAGCTTCCAAATCTAAGCCTTTCCATCACTTTGCGCCAAAACTAGTTTCGCGCACCAATTAAAGGAATAATCCATGCTATTTCTTGAAAAGAAGCCAATTTCTTTGAGAACTGTTTCTTTGTCACTGAGCTGGAAAATTCCCAAAAGACAACATGGTGAGTTGTCTTTTTGAGAAAGTAGAATTTTCTGTCGAGACGACAATAAACTACAAAATTAACGACAATTCATGGTAAAAGCCATCCATTCTCATAGTGCCCGCGCTTTTTGTTTATTAGGCCGGATGGAATGCAGGGCGCTTCGGCAATAATCATAAATGCAGGGTGGTCACTTTTGCACAGAACACCTAACTGCAGTGACCAGTACACAACTTGCATGGAGGAGTGAAGAAACTTGGGGCAAGGACCTACACAGCCGGATCGGTCGACGTTCAGAAGCTATATGCTATTCTGGTCTGGACAACTGGTCTCACTGCTAGGATCATCTATTTCGCAGTTTGTAATAATCTGGTGGATAACCCTAGAAACTGAAAGCACTCTGTATCTAGCACTTGCCTCCGTCCTAGGGCTTGCTCCTATCGTAATACTTGGACCTCTTGCTGGCGTGCTTGCTGACCGATGGAATCGCAAAGTACTGATTCTTGCAGCGGACTTATTTCAGGCTTTGACCACTTTAGCGCTGATCTCACTCTTCTGGTTCGATGTTGCTGCAATTTGGCAAGTTCTGGTCTTGCTCACTTTGAAAGGAGTCTTTCAAGCCTTCCATATGCCCTCAGTATTCGCTATAATTCCGACCATGGTTCCCAGAGAAAGGTTGAGCCGCATGAATGGTGTAAACTACCTTTTCACCAGTGCAATAAACTTAGCTGGGCCAGTTGTTGCAGCCTTACTGCTTGGTCTCTGGACAATCACTCAGATTCTTTGGATTGATGTTGTGACCTTTCTGGTCGCATTAGCTCCTCTTCTGATTATAAGAATACCCTCTGTCCTGAGGGAACAGGACAAATCATCTTCTTTCCGAAGACAGTTCGAAGAAGGGTTTGGTTTCATAAGAAAGGCAAGGGGACTTCTTCCACTTATCATGTTAGCGACTGCAGTCAATGTTTTGCTTACTCCATTAGGTACTCTGCTTCCCTACTATGTGAGGTTTGACCACTTCGGAGCTGCTTCAGATTTGGCGTTTGTAATGGCTTTCATTCAAGGAGGAATGCTTGCTGGAGGATCAATAATGTCCGTGATTAAAGTTTCCAAAAGAAAGACTACGATAATCGCCTCCTCAATATACGTTCTCTTTCTTGGATACATATTAGTAGCTCTCACGCCTACAGGACTCTTCTGGTTTATGGCAACGTCAGGCTTCATTCAAACATTTTGTATTCCGATCATCGATGTGTTGGCCATGACGATACTTCAAACGGTAGTTCCCGTTGAAATGCAAGGAAGAGTGACCTCAGTAACCGTGTCTTTGGCGCATGCTGCGCAACCAATCGGCATGTTTCTTTCAGGCGTAGTCACAGTCTTTATTGGTACAGCCAACTTCTTTCTGGGATGTGCTGGGCTGGGATTAATGATATTAACATTATCATGGTTCTTCACTGAAATCAGATACGTAGAAAAGCTTGAAGAGAACCCAACAAAAGAAGTCGACTAGATCAATCGATCTACGTTCTTAGCGCGCATCTAGCAAAACGGGAATGATTGAGGGAGTTCTGTCCAAAAGAGATTTGAAATGGGCTTAGTTTTGTATTGTAAGCGATGAAAGGACCATTCAGAAAGTTAAACTCTGATCATAATTTTCAGTCTGTTTCTTATCTCATTGATTGCACTCGTCCTAATGTTTGCTATGATGAATTTCATTTCAACCAAAAAACGCTCTGCCTTTTCCAACAAATCTCTTGCCGATTCCGCTGTAAGTTTGAAATCCACGTAGTATTGTTTGTCCACCCTCTCTTTCTTCGCAAAGGAAATGGTCCTGTATAGACTGTCTTTTCTGAACAACCTTCTGAACAGTATGATCGAACCGGCATGATTCTCGCATTTTATTCCTGTCTTAAACAAGAGCGCGGTCAGAGAGTTGTACATCGTGTAATAAGACATGGATACAGAATTTTCATACAATTCATTTTCAAGAAGAATCCTCGCGGACTTCAGTGACTTTTCTGCCTTGTCCAAGTATGCAGAACATATTTCATCTGAAGGTTCTACTATCTCCAGTTTGCCTTCTTTTGCAAGTTTAGCCAAAAAACTTGATTTTTCCGTAGAAATCTTCGACACCCCTCAGTATTACATGATTCTTCATTATCTCCCTAATTAACGGTGAACTTGGATCGAATCCTCCAATCTTTACGTTTATCTTTGAATGTATCGATTCCAATTCCTCTTTTGTTCTTCTATTTTCTGTTTCCACGAAAACATCGATATCGCTGTCTGTTCTTGCCGCGAACTTAGCGTAACTGCCGAAAATGATTATCAGTTTCTCATCGCATTTTTTCAAGATGTCTTCCACGATCACGCTCAGATCAGGGTACTTCTTCAACAGTTGTGTCAGTTTGTAATGTTCTGCGCTAAAGATGTAAGCGTTTGCTTTCAGATTCTTCTTTATGAAGAACACCTTGTTCTTTCCTTCAACCTTGTAATCCAAGACGTTCTCTTTCAGCAACCTGTTCAGCCTTCTCAGAATTGTTGAATGTGGTTCTTTCAACTGTTTGGCTATGCCTCTTACGTGTGATTCTCCTCTGAGTAAAAGGAGAATGGTGTCTGAATTTAGATTGTCTCCTTTTTGAACCATATGGATCATATTTGAACCAATACTTATAAGAATTTCTGATTACATAACCATATCAAGAACACGGTAAAAAGCTTGGCCTTTCCTATTCTTTTGCCCACGCTTCAGCGAACACACGCTGAAAAGCCAGAGGGGCCTGTCAACTTTGAAGGCTATTCTACCTCACAAAATTGACATTAAACCCTATCAAACGAAACAAATCTTCATGCCATTCACGGATCTGCGCCTAAAAGGTGGCGGGCCCGAGGGGATTTGAACCCCTGTTCTCCGGCTTTCTTCCAAAACAGTGCCCGGAGGCTTGCGCACCCTTCCGCGGTTCGACGCCTTAATCCAGACTGGGCTACGGGCCCGCAAATTAAAGGTAAGCATGACTGAAATTAACTGTTGCTGCCTCAGCCTAGGTTTCAATCAGTTCTTCGTTTATCCACCAAGCTTTCTTCTTGCCTGATTTCTCTCCCGGATAATATTCTATTATGGATTTTCCAAGCTGCTTTCTAGAAGCCTTCTGCACTCTTCGCAGCCTGTTCAGAACTAACCACCTGTTTGTCTTAAGATAATCTGCCAGCTCCGGCGTTGTCGCGCCTTTATAGTGGATGAGGTAGTCTATCATCTTGTGGTCTATCTCATCCATACCGAAGCTGTGCGGATTCATTTTCCCGCGTTCATACGTCAGCAGTTCCAAATCCGCAAGATATCTCTTGATCTCCGAAAACTCCTTCTCCATCTTACTCAGCCTGTGCTCCAACTCGAAGATTTTGTCAGGCTTAGGTGTCTTCTGCAGTTTCTCCATTATAGCGTCACGGATAAAATTGCTCCGAGCCCCCTCTGGCACCCGCAAAGCCATTTCCTTGTAGACTTCTTCAGGAATTTTCGCCGATATGACCTTCAACTCATCCATAAACGTACCCTAAACATTCAGTATTAGAACTCTTATTATTTGATGGTTTCTTTGCTGAATCCGTTTCGGAACTTTTTTAAAGCCACAATCTAACTCTAGAGCGAAACTTGGTTTATAGTGGTGTGTTATGGCCATAAAAACCACGATTTCACTGATTAAATGTGACGTGGGCTCTTTAGCAGGCCATCACGTGGTTCCAAAACCGCTTTTCACCATTGCCGAGAAAAATCTTAGGAAGGCAAAAGAAGAGAGTTTGATAAACAGCTATTACGTTTTCAACGCCGGAGACGACCTCCAGCTTTTGATGGTTCACAGTAAAGGCGAGTCAGACCCCGGCATCCACAAACTCGCTTTTGAAACTTTCCAAGAAGCTGCAAACAAAGCTTTGAAATTGAAGCTCTACGGTGCAGGACAAGACCTTCTGAAAACAGCTTTCGCCGGAAACATTTGCGGCATGGGGCCGGGTGTGGCCGAGATAGAAATAGAGGAAAGAGGTTCTGACCCCATTGTGGTTTTCGCTGCGGACAAGACTTCTGCTGGCGCCTTCAATTTTCCACTCTTCCGCATCTTCGCCGACCCAATGAACACGGCTGGACTTGTAATTGATCCGAACATGGCCGGCGGCTTCAAATTTGAAGTCATGGACACCGTGGACAACACAAAAGTCGTACTCAAGTGCCCCGAGGAAATGTACGATCTAATCGCTTTAATCGGCACAGTGCAACGCTACATGATTTCAAGGGTTTGGCGGGCCAGTGATGACCTAATATGTGCGACAGGAAGCGTTACTAGGCTTTCGCTGATAGCCGGAAAATATGTTGGAAAAGACGACCCGGTCATGATCACACGCGCACAACACGGCTTGCCCGCCGTGGGCGAGATCTTGGTGCCTTTCATGCACAGTTACCTTGTCGAAGGGTGGATGCGCGGAAGCCACTGGGGCCCAGTAATGCCTGTAGGATTGAAAGATTCTAAATGCACGGCTTTTGACGGGCCGCCGAGACTTGTCGCCTTGGGCTTTCAGGTTGCAAACGGCGAAATTGCGTGCGATGACAATGGAAAACCAATGATAGCCGACATGTTTGATGACCCAGCATTCGATCAGGCTAGACACGAAGCCATGCAATATGCGTCTATGCTCAGACGTATGGGAGAGTTTGAACCAGCCCGCCTGGGACCCGAAGAGATGGAATACACAACTTTGCAGCAGGTTCTTGAGAAGCTCAAGGAACGGTTTAAGCCAGCTTAATGCTGCTTGAAGCATCCGGATGTAACGGCGTGCCTCTTATCCCAGCTAGCACTTCACACCGGTTTCTCACGATGTCGTAGAGCTTCTTGCGCAAATCTTCACCAGCAATTTTTTGTTCTCTAACAAGCAGCGTTTTCCTTGCCAGTTCAGTATCACCTAACCCCGCAAACCACGCTTCAAAATCCCCACGGCTAATGTGAAACTCAATCGAGGGGAGATCAACCTTCAAGATTTTGTCACAAAAGTCTCCAAGGCTTGCAGCGTAAACGTTCAAAGGCTTTCCGAGGTCGGCGTAAAAATGAAATGACTTTTCTGCTGGCAAGTACCGTAAAATCTCAATCGCTTTTTCTTTACTGATTTCCGGAAGGCCAAGAACCTTTTTACCGTTTTCAGTTATAGCATAAATCCCCTTTTCTGGTGCATCTACATATTTCATCCGGGTGAGACCTATGATGTGCATCATAGCCGAAGGAAAACTCAATCCAGCTTCCTTCGCTATTTCAGTAGCCTTCGCAGGCTTATCCAGCATCCACATAGTTTCAAGAATCAAACGTTTAACAGGCGATATGCTCATACTGTTGCACTTGTTGTAGTTTGCAATATGTGCCTAATAGGTTTTTCACATATTCCACGCTCTTATCCAGTTGCAAGCGCATGAAGCTCTCAAAAAAGATTGGATGAACGAGGGAGAGAATTAACAATTTCCAGAAATAGGGCTTTAGGTGTCTACTTCTTAAATACAAAGTGATTTAGAATAATTGTGGATGAGAGCCCATGAACGCATGGGACAAAATACTTCGTGAAGAATGGTACAGCCAAGATGAACCAGACGAAATTGTCATCAATTTTGCCAGTTTGTTAGCAAAGGAGAAAAAGATTCGGGTTCTCGATTTGGGATGCGGCGCTGGAAGGCATCAGGTCTACATGGCAAGACAAGGTTTTGAGGCTCACGGGATAGACTTTTCGGAGACGGGCCTCGGCTTAACCAAGGAAAGACTGAAAAAACAGAAGTTGGATGGGCATATAGTAAAATGCGATATGAAAATGCTACCTTACATTGACGCTTGTTTTGATGCTGTCATAACACTCCACGCAATCTATCATCAAAAAATCAGGGGGATTCAAAAGACATTTTCCGAAATCAACAGGATATTAAAGAAAGATGGATTCCTACTTATGAATTTTCTGTCGAAAAGAACCTACAGCTATGGAAGGGGAACTAGAATAGAAGAGGGCACGTTTGTTGAACAAGAGGGCATAGAAAAAGGAGTTCTCCATCATTTTGCCGACAGAGAAGAGATAGAGCATCTTTTCAAGAATTTCAAAATCATAGATTCAAAGCTTAGAGAAGAAGAAGTTGAGGGAAAGCTGAGAAGCCGCTGGATAGTCACTGCAAGGAAATGAGTGCAGATCACTAGGAAGGTAAATAAGTAATCGTTCAATAACCAGTAAGAGACCGTTAAAGAAAGGAGAAGCGCTTAAAGATGAAGATGGCTGTCCTTGTCTACGAATACCCTCCAAAGATCGTCGGCGGTCTGGGAACATACGCTGCTGAGATTACGAGAAAGTTTGTTCTGCTGGACAATGACGTCACGGTTTTCACAATGAATGATGACGCTGGCGACCTTCCTACCAGGGAAATTTGGCGCGGCATAGAGATTCACCGCCCCCAGCACATTGATGTCTCTGATTCGTTGCCAGACGTGATTGCAGAGGACATCAAAAAGTGGGGGAGAGGCCTACATCTGTTCTCCAAAATCCTCGTGTACAATTATCTTAGCGCTTCGAAACTCGTTAACGAACTCATAAAAAAAGAGAACATCAAATATGACATCGTGGTTGCACACGACTGGCTTTCAGCGATGGGCGGCATAACCGTTAAAAAAGAAATCGGCTTGCCCTTTGCATTTCATGTGCATTCCACAGAGAAGGGAAGAACCCTTGGAAACGGTTCTGAAGTCGTAAGCAACATTGAACTCCACGCTGCAAAAGCAGCTGATCTAATTGTAACGGTTTCCTACGCCATGAAAGAAGAACTTACAAAGCTGGGTTTTCCAAAAGACAAAATCCAAGTATCCTACAATGGTGTTGACGCAGAAAAATATAACCCAGAAGACGTAACAGCTGAGCAAATCAGCAAGATCAGAAGCTATTATGGTGTCAAAGACGATGAATTCATGATTCTATTCATTGGCAGGCTCGTCGGCGTCAAAGGAGTTGACAAGCTCATAATGGCATTGCCGCACATTTTGCAGAAGATACCCAAAGCTAAACTTGTCATCTTAGGCTTAGGCGACCTGCAAGACTACCTTACAAATTTGGTCAATCACATGAGACTGAACAACTACGTAAAATTCCGCTTCGAATTCCTTCCAGAAGAAGAACGCATCCTTCACTACGCTGCCTGCGACGTCGCAGTCTTTCCAAGTTACTACGAACCATTTGGAATAGTTGTTCTCGAAGCAATGAGCATGGAACGGCCAGTCGTTGTTGGCGCCGCCGGCGTGAGCGGAATGCGAGAAATAGTAATCTGCTGCGGCGAAGATCAGTGCGGCTTCCACATAGATCCAAGCAATCCAACCGACATCGCATGGGGAATAACCAGCGCCTTAGAGAACCCTGAAAAGAGGAAATGGCTTGGAAAAAACGGCAGACGACGAGTCCTAGAAGAGTTCACGTGGGACAAAATAGCCGAAAGAACACTAGAGCTTTATGAGCAAATGATCAAGCGTTAAGCAAGTCTTGCACCAAATCCAAATCTAACGGTGGAAATTTTGAGTTCTGTTTCTCTTGATTCAAGAAAGAAAGTTACGAGAGAAGCCGCGACTCTTCTCTATTCTGGAGCTGAAAAGGAGTATAAACAGGCGAAACTGAAGGCTGCAAAAACATTCGGTTTTCACTTTCTTCCGACAAACCTCGAAGTTGCAATGGAACTTGACAAAATAGCAGAGGAAAATGAAGGTCCAGCCAGACAAGAACGCTTACTTCGAATGCGCAAGGAAGCTTTGAAGATTATGAGAATTTTGAGAGCATACGACCCAGTCTTGGTTGGAAGCGTCTGGCGTGGTACAATTCATCATTGGAGCGACATAGACATAATCGTGCACCACGACGAACCTGAAGACATCTTAAAGACACTAGAACAAAACGGTCTCAAAATACTTCAGACAGAGCGGGCTACTGTGACAAAGCATGGGAAGAAGAAAGGTTCTTTGCATATACATATAGAATCATCGATCAAAGAAAGAGTTGAGGTTATCGTTCACAGTCCTGAAGAAGCCTGTCTCAAAGAAAAATGTGAAATATACGGAGACGACGTTTCTGGTCTTCGCATACAAGAATTGGAGAGGATACTTGAAGAAGACCCAACAAAAAGATTCGTCCCCTCCTAACTTTTCAAAAGAAGTTAAGGGCCATTTCACAAATATGTCCATTGCCTGACAGAACCTTCCAAAAGACGTTTAAATATTGGTTTTCCTACAAATAATTTGATGAAGTATTGCCATCTTTGGTGATGCGACCGTGGGATTCGGCAAAGAAACATTCAAAAAAATGTTTCCAAATCTGGCTGAAGAACTGCAATCAGACGAGAACAAAGTTTCAGTAAACTCCGTGCGAACAGATAACCGAACCGGAGAGAAAGCTGCAGCCTCAGAAAGGTTCGCTCATTACCTGCCAGACGTGATCGATTTTCTTCGTCGGTGCGACACCCAAGAGCAAGCAGAAGAGATAATTGCTTACGTGGAGAAAAGAGGCGAAATAGAAAAGCAGTACGCCGAAAGACTGAGGAAACAGCTTAAGGAAAAAGGTGTAAGAAGCTTCGGACCCAAGAAGGAAGAAGGTTACTACCTCAATCACGGTGAACTATGAAAACCTGCCTGATAGACTAAGGATACTTCTTTTTCCTCTGAGAATTCACGTAATAATTATGAAACTTGCCTAACTTTGTAATCACTCTGTTTGTCTTCTAACGCAAATGGTTAAGTATATACGTAACTGAGATGGGTAATTCTAAAAGTAAATAAATGGGCTTGTTAATATAGAAAGCCTAAAACCTTGGGAATCCAACGGAGGAAAATGCGTGAAAAAAGCAGCGTTGGCACTCACTATTTCAACTGTTGCTATGATACTTCTCGTTTCAATTTCCTATAACCTCAAAGTTGTTGAGGCCAGTTCTGATTATGATATAGAACACGTTGACCATACGGTAAAGGTCATGTACAATGGTTACATTGTCATAAATGACACGATAAAAATATCGGGCCAGATCTCAGCCAGTTTTCTCTTAGGTTTGCCACATAAATATGGCCCGCACGTCCTTCGTTGCCTTGCTTATGACGCCCATGATAGATCAAATGCTTTCCCGGTAATGGTCAATGTGCCATTGGAAGACCGCGCCGGTTTTTATGGCGTGAAAATCGATTTTCCACAGGGTGCGCCGCAAGTTTTCAGTATTGAATTTGTGCTTTCAAATGATCTTCTTATGCAAGATCTAGGGGATCCGAGTGAGTTCACTCTGGATTTCCCGGCTTTTCCGAGTTTAACAAAGGTTGCTGCTGTGTGCAATGGCTCAATTCTTTTTCCAGACGGTGCATATTACGTTGGAGGAGCGGTTCCCGCGTTTAATTACAGTGCAGAAAACTTGGCTGCGTTTACTTACGACCCATCTAATGTGGCTTTCTCAATAGGTAATGAGAAGATACAGATATTTGACATAAAGCGCCTGAATCGCGAGATAGCGATAAACGAGTTTGGCCAATTAAGTTGTTCTGACTCTTATTACATCACAAATAAGGTGTCGAAGACGATGGTTTCCGTTGAAGTGGTTCTACCTTCCAACGCTTCAGATCCAGTTGCAGAAGACCAGTTTGGAAGAACGATGAGTCAGCCAACACCAACCTCTGTAACCCAACACATGTACAGAATCAATCTTACCTTACCAGTGGAAAACAATAGATCAGCTAGGTTTACTGTGAGCTACGACTTAGCCAGTGAAGCCTACGTTAAGCTAGGGAAAGAGGC